>Ga0265298_10003268_pt1 | contig 21621 bp, 20 predicted proteins | sample AusTroGonzalo_MG_3_FD_193486 | JGI IMG/M metagenome (GOLD analysis project Ga0265298, IMG submission 193486) | Bovine rumen microbial communities from tropical cattle in Woodstock, Queensland, Australia - Gonzalo_01 | ecosystem: Host-associated > Mammals > Digestive system > Stomach > Rumen ...
CGCCACTCTTATTTCGTTCAAGCAACAGTTCGTCGAAGTCCTCCTGAGACTCATCGCTGATGTCGAGCAGGATGGTGGCGTATCGTATCAGTTGCTCGATACCTGCCACGCGGATGTCGGCAGCGCAACCTGTCAGATGGTTCGAGCCCTTCACGCCGCCCACGGCCTTGTTCACTGCCTCTGAGCGATAGCCGGAGTTGATGATGATGGGGTCTTCAGACCCCCTGCCGGAGGCTTCCCCTCCTGAGTAGGAGGGGTTAGGGGTGGTCTGAGCAGGGGAACAGTGAGGTGGATCAGCCCCCCTCTGGCTCCCCCTACTCTGGGGGAGAACATACCGCAGATTATATCGCTCTCTCAGTTCCTCCAACCAGCCGCAGAGGCGCTTCAAGTTCTCAATATGTACGTGCGAAGGGATGTTTCCATCAGGAGTCTTCGCACTTGTCTTGCAGAGCTCCCCCAGCGTAAAGTGTGGCGATAAGCGAGAGCAATCAAGCTCGCTTGAATTGCCGAGCGTAGCCACACTCGGCGAAGCCAAGTGCTGGGAGAGTCGTGCTTGCTTGTTGATTGTTACTTCTGTCATAATTATCAATTATCAATTGTCAATTATCTAAATGGCACGATGGCACGTTGGCACGTTTACAGCATCTGTACACCGGTCTTGCGGAAGGTCGAAAGACCTGTGGTCGTACCCCTGCCATCACTCACTTTCTCTATCAGATGGTCGCTCAGCAGACGACGAGTCTTACTGCGCACGGCTCCGTCGCTCGTCAGTCCAAAGCAGCGCATCACGTCCTCGCTGGTGAAGGTCTCTGGCAGTCGAGCAAAGGCCTCGTATGTCTTTGAACGACGCTGCACATTGACGCTGGCATCCTTCAACTTATTGTCGAAATAAGCCTCTGCCAAAGCCCCAAAGTAGTGGCGCTGGCAGGCGTACTGGATGTTCACAATCAGCTCGGCCAGTTTCCAATCCACCTCGTCCGTCTCAAACTCACCACACCAGTAGTTGCCGTCCTGCTTCATGCAGTCCCAATGACGCATCACGATGAAGGGCGCAGCGAAGTTCAGACCATGATAGGCACAGCGCTTCAAGAGCATTTCGTCAGCCTTAGAGTCGTTCTCCTTGGCATCCTCCATGCGGCGTGCCGTCCAGTCGTAGAGTTCGTCGACAATCTTCTGAACGGTCAACTCACCCTTCATCCTGTCAAGTTTCTCTGCCCAATTCTTCAAGCGCTCGTCACTCTCGAAGTCCACCTTTGACTCACGCGCCATCATCTCAAAGTTGGTGGCAGGCAGAGGAATACAAGTGAGGCGAGTTGCCAAACCGCTTCCAAAGTTCTGCTCGTTCACCTTCTTCTTCAATGCGATAGGCGTGCCTGTGTAGATGAAGTTCCACGTCACATAGAAGTCCTGAAGGATCGAATCGTTATTCGAATACGCCTGACCATCCTCTTCGTTGTGGAACGCTTTCAATTCCAGTGATTGCTTGTCAATCCACGAGCCACCCTTCTGGACGGTCACCGTGTTATCAAGCTCAGTGTCGAACGTCAGCTGGTGCAGCTGCATCAGTTGGCCGTCGATTTCCTCCACACTGTTCACCATATCCTGAATAAACTGCGCATTAGAAGTTCGAGCTGGATGCACACGCACAATGACCTTTGGCTTCTTGGGCTTCTCCTTATTGGCACCCTTGGTGCGCATCTGTTCACGATAGGCGTTGATGGCATCCTTACCAACTTTGTCGGCAGCGACGATAGGCGCAGCGAGCAACTTAAAGAGCCTGGTCGCGAACGACTTTCCAGATGCAGGGTCGCCAATGATCAAGGTCGAGTTATTGAGCCTGCGCAGTTCCTCTGGACGATGGTAGAAGCGATAGGTGCAGCGCGTCATGAGCGTCATCAGCAAACCTCCACCAACGAACATCGCTGCAGCATATTGGTTCTTTTTCAGCCCCTTCGTAATGTCTTTCAACAGCGGGAAATCCTTGCTCAAATCCTCAATCTGTGCGCCCCAGTCCCAAAGCCAGCGGTTGATATCTTCGTCGCCAACCACTACCGCCGTCTGCGTTTGCGCCTTCGTAATCTCCTGATACGACTTGCCTGTGGCCTTCTGGATCGCCTCGAGCATCGCCTTTGAAGGCAAAGAACTGGCATACTTCTTCTCTTTCTGCGCCACGCAGTCAGCGGCTGAGGACACTGTCTGCCCCACGTTCTCATCCCTCTCGTCGATGATCTCCTTGACCCACGGCTGCGCCTCCACGATGCGCTGCACTGCGGCCTTGTCGCCGTCGAGCATGAGCAGCAAGTCTGTGGCCAGCTTAAGACTCTCGTTGTGACGGTTGCTGTCTGCTGCACAGGGCAGCTTGTCAGCATAGCGCTGATCAATAATACTTTGTACATCATAGCCTCTCCATTTTACGCCCTCCACTCGCGAACCATCCACTCGGCTGACATCGCCAGACCCTTGTACAGCAGCCTGAGCGGCCAGAACAGCACCCTGAGAATGACGTACAGCAACAGGAACATCGCCAGCATCGAATTGAAAATGAATCGGCTGAGTTTTCTTCTGACGGTACTCAGGCGTAAACCGCTTGTCAAATGCTTCATCATAATAATTGAACAGTTTTTCTTCGTTAATGAAAAGTATATCCTCCTCCTTGGGAGCAAAAGAGTTTCTTGTGGCATCGATGCAACTCTGATCGGCCTTGTAGCCCAGTGCCTGGGCAAAGACGATCTGGTTATCTGCCAAATTGCCGTCCTTGATGTTCGCTGTGAACACGATGCGAATACCCTTCTTCGAGGAAGTGATATGGACAAGTGCTGTGCGAGCCATCAGTTCCTGATTGGCTTTCAAGGCCTCAAACACCTCCAACGGATTATCCACATGGTCAATGTCCAGCATCACCAAACCATTCAGATGACAGTCAGCCAACCTGCGATGACAAAAAGGATTGCCATTGGCCGTAGGCGTTGCATCAAACTCATAGCAGCTGAAGATAAACGCCGTCAAATTGTCCTTCAACTCCTGAGCAAAGGCCAGCAGACGCTCTTCATCGCTCTTCTCAAAGAACTTCTGGCGCGCACTGAGCTTTTTCAATCCACGCTTCTTAGCCAGGAACTTACCATAGTCCTCATTTTTCAGCCAACGCTTAATGCCCTTAGCGTCGTGTCGTTCCACCACATCGAGAATGTCTCGACGTGAATCAATCTTCCACTGGTTCGAAGCATTCCTGATGCTCCCCCAGAATTTCTCTCGGCTGCACTTGACAGCCTGAGAGAAGTGAGTGTTTTCCTGATAACAGAATCCTTGCATACTTATTCGTATAATTCGTTGTCATTAAAGTGTCTGCAGATCTGTGATGTACAGTGCATTCTCATGTCGTGTCTGGCCGTTCTGGTCCTGCCACGTGCGATGCTTCCAGTAGCCCTTCACCACGTAAGGCTGGTTCTGGAAATACTGCGTGTCTCGGTTCTTCGAGGCATAGTCGCCCGTCATCTCGCCATACACCTCGTCGCCACCGTGCTTCAGCACCACACCACGACTCTTGAAATACTCCGTTGTACCATCCTGCTTCTGGTACTGGCGCTCTGAGTATGCGCCCACCTCCTGAATAATAACTAATGCTTCCATTACGTGTTGATTTTTGAGGTTTAACAAAATTCCATCATGTCCAGTTCTTTGTCGATGATCGCATTCTTCGCGTCCTGATTGTGCTCGTTGAGCAACTCTATGACCTGTGCCGTGCAGAAGTCCTTCGGAAAACTGCCGAACACCTTGATGCGCTCCATCGATTCCTTTACCCAGCCCCAAGGCAACTTCTTCACCAGTCGGTCCTTCTCACGCATTCGCGGCTGGCGGTTATACGCCTTAAAGGTTAGTTTACCTGTGTTCTGATCAACATACAGAACACCTTCCACTCGCTTGCCATTCATCAGTTGGTTCATCAACTCGATGGCGTTCAAAAAATAAACATTCTTTCGCATAATCTTATCGAATTAATGAGCATTGGAATTGCGGGGTTTTAGTTGAGCTCATTTGTCCGGACACGTTTCCTCGCTCATCCTCCGACTCGGTTATACTTTGATTTTATTTGAAACTAATTCCCGTAATAACCCATAATTTCCGTAATAGTATTATGGTCAATTATGATCAATTATGGCCGCTCGGCTTTGCCGCTTGCTACCATCGGGACGCAAGAATTCGTTTCCTTTCTTTTGCCATACCTGCGAACCATATATTTCATGTGGCCAGCGAACATCAGTTCCGGCATGTCGTCTTTGAGCATCTTACAGAACTTCTTATAGTGTTGGTTTGCCACAGCACTCTTGAAGTTCATCTTCGTGCCAGTCATCACATAGACCACCAGCGCATACGCCATGGCGGCGCGATCGAGAGGGTGATAGTATTCGAGCATCTTCTCTACTTGCTCGCGACTATCCTGCGTTAGCCAGAGTTCCAGCAGCTTCACCATCATCTTAGTGGCCAGAGTGGTTTCCCAAGATCCGATGGATTCCTCACCGTCAGTCTTCTCAATCCAGGGAGCCAGGTAGTGCAAAACATTTGTAATCTGAAACTCGTCACTTTGCTCCATTTCCTGGAGCCAAGCACCTTCCCGCTGTGCCGAAAGGGCTTCATTCTGAATGTCATTCGTAGTCTTCATAATCTTTATACTTTTTCAATCGTTTTCTTTTTCTTCAAACATGTTGAGTAAGATGTCAGCACCATGGCACTTGCCAATAACCAGGTTGCTTCTGCAGATGTTCTTGCCGTCCATCAGTTCCAGCTCATTGAAGCTGTAATAATAATCATCAACAAGCATCACCTCATGCTGCAGACCTATCAACTCACTTGAAATCTCCTTGTACTCCTTTAGGTTGTACATGTGAGCACAGTCAGCATACTCTTTCCACAGCCTCTTGGCCTTGGCCAACAACTTCCTTTCCTTGTCATTCAACAGGAGGTCTTTTCTCAGGTCTGCAGGGTTGACAGCCACTTTCACTATCACACATAAGTCATTACCATGGAACTCCACACGGATGTCGGCTGCACGAACCTCTGCATTGTCGATGAAATTCTTGTCGAAATGAAGATGGCTCCATCTGCCTAAATAAGTGTCATAGTAGCGCATGGCCAGCTTGCAAATGCTCTCCCTCAAGCCATCATAATAGCACTCCTTCTTCATTAGTTCCTCTGCCAACTCCTGATACTCAGTCATCAACTTGTTGACCTTAGCCTCATAAACATTTTTTTCAAACATACCTTATTACTTTTTTAGAAATACAATAAAAAAATTACCCACGGTCATCATTTCTGATTTCCGTGGGCAAAGATTCTGAATAATTTCCTATAGTTGCAAAAATAACTCAGGAAAGTTTATTTACCGCAAATAGTTGTATTTCAACGAGTTAGCTAAATTATCATGGTTTTGGCAAAAATAATCCGTAGTGAGCCGTAGTTATTTAGCTCTTGGGGTACTTTCTAAGCAGCCCTTTTAGGGTATTTATCAGCATTTCGCTCTCCGTTTTTGCCTACCTTTGAACTCAATTTGCTGACAGCAGTAGCAGACTTGCCATAGAAAGGCTCTAAGGCAAACTTCATGTCTGACTTCTGCAATTCCTTCACCCTCAGTTCCTCGATGTCGAGTATCTCTCCAACTAATGGAGCTACAGCCGATACGCTAGTGCAACCCTTAAACAGGTCCAGATACTCTTTCACCTTCTGTTTTGAATTCTGGCGCAAATCGTCGAGCATCCTCGAAATCCTGTCTGCATCTACATAGAATGTATATTGGCCACTCCATCCTTTGGCATTTACAGTTATCGTCTCGCCGTTCTTCTCAGCAGCTTTGGCAAAGATGGCCTTTACGCGATCTATAAAACGGTCAACATCAGACAGCAGATTCTCTTGGGGCGGTTCTTGCTCAACTCCAGCAGCCCCATCGGCTTCAGCCTTTTCTTCCACCACCTCTTCAAAGTCGGCAAACTCCTTCTCCAGTTCCTCGGCCTCCTTTTCTTCCTGCTGCTTCCAGTCACCTTTCTGCTCAGGCACGTTATATTGTGCGAACTTAATCATGATGCTCCCAGCCTGGTGCACATGCTTATCGCCCTTGATATATTCTTTCGTATCACTCATCGTTCTTATTCTTTTTCTTCTGCTCCAGCAGAGCCTGCTGCTGTTCTGCTATGCGTGCGGCAATCTCAGCAGGATCGGTGCCTTCGGGTATGCCCATCTTCAGCAACTGCGCTCCATCTTGAAAATCGTTCTTGTCGCCGTAGATATTCTGTGTCGTAGGCTTATTTGCCGCCTTCTCCATAGAGTCAAGTATCTTGTCCTGCTTCTGTTCCTGCCTGTCCTGCTGTTCCTTCTGCTGGGCCAGAATCTGCTCCTCAATCTGTGGGGCATGTTTCTGCCACTCAGGATGCCACGCCAGCAACGTAGATACGCCTCCAAACATCCCTAAGGCAATTTTCGTTGGGAATTTCAGGAAAGAAGTTGTCAAGTCCTTCATCGAGAACTTGCCGGACTCAGGCATACACATCTCATAGTCAGCTTCCACCATTGGCTTCATCTCAATGCCCAGCTCACGGCATGTCCTCTCTCTCAGTACCAGCAGCGAGAGAATCGAGGTAAGAGCGGCTTTTGGGATACAAAGGTAGTATAATTGTGAGAATACCGCTTCCATGTGGCCGATGCTCTGATACAAATCACCAGGCAACTGGCGGAGCAAGTCGTCAATCAGTTGCAGGCCGGCCCACAGCTGCCCTTTTGTCTGCTCGCACCAACGCCCCCACATGGTTGCAGCCTCGACAGAATCCACCAGGCGCGGCCACCATTTAAGCGTGCGCTCCTCCAGCCGATGGAGGCTGCACATGCCTCCACTCTGGTGCTTCAACAGGCCTGCCAGCTCACGCACCTCATCGCGTGTCGACTCCTCCAGCAGTTTGATATATAACTCGCGCTGACGGCAGGCCTCATGGCTCATGTCGTGGCGGCTGCCTTCCATCCAGATGCCCAGATACGTCTGCAGCTCTGTAATGTCCACATCTGCCAAACGCGGTAGCAGTTCCTCTTCCAGTATGAACTCTGCCTCCTCTTCTGCATGCAGGGCATCCATGGGCGGCAACAGTGGGATGTCCGTCTGCCACTCACTCCAGTCAAAGCCTGGCTCCTGCGTACTGTCGTCAACAGCCTCCTGACATTTCAGCGTGACAAAGAGATAGCCATGTTCTTTTACCACCACCTCGCAGATGTCCGCTGCCAGCATACCCCGTTTCGACTGGCTAATCATCGTGCGTACCTTGTCGCGTTGATTCTTGCAGACGTAACCTATCTTATTACCCATCGCGCGAGCCATCACGGCCAAATGGTCATTCGGGTTTGTGGGCTCAAGCTTCAGCACCACGCGCGGCCTCATGTCCCTGAGATTCGAGAGCATGCCGATGGTGCGTGCCCACATCTCAGGCGTCTCAGGATCACCAAATTTGTAATCCGGATTAGCCGCGTATTGCGCTCCCAATATCTTGATGGTATATTCTTTCATCATTGTTGGAAAGGTCATTCCAATTCCAAGGTGCAAAGGTATAAAAAATCTCGCTCAATCGAGCATATAATCCCAAATTTTATTTCAACAACTGCCATTCGCCTTTCACTTTTGAATGCTCCTTATTGATGTATCCCAGTTCCTTTAATTCGTCAATTGCGCGTTGGATAGTACGTTCACTGACTCCAAGGTTGTCGGCCAGCCAAGAATACTTCGCTTTACGATTCAGTTTGATGGCCTTGTAAACCTCCTCTACAATGGGTGCAGGGAATTTGGGGACCTTCAATTTTGGCTGTTTTTTTGGCTGTTTTTCGTCAGGAATGGTCAAATTTGACCTTTTTTGTGACCCTTTTTCTGACGGTTTTTGACCATTTTCTTGAAGGAATCCATTGGCTATAGCCTCTTTAACCATCCTTTCACCGCGTCTGAAGTAATGACGTCACCGCTCTTAAAACCTTCACTATTCTTCCTTTCCATAAGAACATTGTACAACGAGCTTACCTGATCGTCGCAGCACATGTCTATCACCATTTCAAAAACGATCAATGACCTCTTACTCCTCCGTTCATCAGCATCGGAAGAAGAGATTCACTTTATCCCACCGTCTATTTGGGTATATCAAGGTCTGAAGCTCTTGCAGCTCCTATACCTGGACTACAAGTGAAGAAGCATACGGGACAAGAATCAAAATCAATACCCTTCTTATATAAATGATTGAATCCAGAAATTCTAGTTCCCATAATTTGACGCAAGTAAAACTCGATATGCAAATTGCGGGAAGAACTGATGTTTTCATCTAATGAATAAGTAATATGCACAGTCATAGGATTCAAATCATTAATGGGAGGAATATTATACTTTTGCCCGCATTTAAAGTTGTTAAATTCAAATCGATAAGACAATTTCATTTCTTTCATTATATTATTTTTAAGAAAATAGGGGAGATATGGACTGACCATTGATAAACGATCAAGGTTTTGAGTTGGTAGCGTAACCCAGCCTTTTGGTGGTATAGCAATAACTCTCTGAGAGAATGTGATTTGGGTACTACTTTTTGAGTCTCCTCCTCCAACATTAACTCCACTCGCCAAAGTACCTATTGGACCACCAACGCCTAATGCTCCTGCAACGGCGCCCATATTAACACTAACTCCAGACGATGTTCCCTGGGTTGTAGAAGTCGCAGTTGGTACATAATAGAGCTGAGAATATACATTAAACATAGCATAACTTGCGCCTTGATCAATATAGAGTATTTTATTAGATTTGTTTTTCAGTGTTACAAGCAAAACAAAATCCAATGAAGAATAAGTCGAGGCTAGTGATCTCAAACCATACTCAGTCTTTCTTTCTACGGAAAAAGAAGCTGATAATTCAGGAGTTTCCAATATAGATCCTTCCTTTATACCATATACAAATACCAACGCCTCCCAGTCCTTTTTAAAATCTGTACGTTGATAGATAGGGTCGTGGCTATTGAATTCCCGCACTAAGGCCAGGTTTTCCTCTTCCAGCCGTGGGTTGTCTTCAAAAGCTAATGTACGATTAGTTGATAAATTATTATTATTTGATTTTATTTCACCATCAAACATGTCTTTTTCACCATTCTCATAGTTAATAGAGAAAAGTTCTGATTTATTAATGGTATAAGTTGGCCCATTTAGGTTGGAGTACTTCTTATATTTGACATTATCTGTATTCACTTCTAATACTTTTGAAATGATAGAACTTCCATCACGCTTGACAATTACGTCTTGGGAAAAAACGTTTTGTGAAAGAATGGACATTAAAAATACAAAATAGATTTTCTTCATAATCGTATAAATTTATTGTTTGTTATTTATTCTACTGTTACTTGTCCGTTCATTAGCATTGGGAGAAGAGTGTACACATCGTTCCTGGCACTGTGTGTGTTTGTCTCTGCGTTCTTGACCTCATTCCCGAACTTGTCATTCAGGAACTTATCTAAGAACACCTGTAGATAAATATGCTCCGAGCTGTCACCCGATAAACCGTATGCCGAGCATATCGCCCTCTGCGCATCAATCAGCGCCTCTGTCTTCTCTATGATTTGTTTGGTATTCATATTCGTTTTATCTATTCTTCACCTCAATAACCAAATACTTGCTAGTAGACCAAAAACGTTGTGGGTCTGTAATGTGAAGCACGTATTGCTTCTTGGTATTCTGCGTTAGAGTGTAGCTGTCTGCGGGGTGATTTGTTAAGATTCTTGCTTCTTTGCTATAGAGCTTGATTTCCTTATCAATGCGAATATCAACCTTCGTGAAGTAGTCTTTGTTGAAATAAGACTGCAGCACCTCACCCCTGTTGAGAATATTCTGCTCAATCAATTCTCTCCTAGTACCAAATACAAACCATGCCGAATTCAATTCCTTATCCTGTTTATTCAGGCGCTTCTCATATTCTTTAATTATTTCTTCAGGGGGGACGTATGCATCCTTAATTTTGGATATCAGAATCCAATCACGCCAATCGGAAGCTTTTTTTGAAGCTGTTACTGTAGGAGTTTGGCTTTTTCGGTTCTCAACAATTGATATCTTTTTCACTTCTTGCGTTACTTCATCACAAAGTTGACCTAAAGGTATCGTACCATTCTTTTCTTTTAGTGATTTTAATAAGTAATAAGTGAAAAGGCCTTGTTTTTCTTTTTCGAGAGGATAAGCTGTCTCATCTCTATTGGCAGCAGAGAAAACCACGACATTCCCACTGACACGTGTTTCATTGACTTTTATTGCTACGCCACGAGAGGCTGAAAGCATCTGACCGTCACGCCTTGCTCCGCTGAAGCAAGCATCAAGTAGCACTAAAGTACCCGCAGAGGGCATCTTTTCCAACTGTTTATATATCTCTTCTGTACTATAACCACTGAATGGTATCTTGCTATTCCCGTCAATAGGCAAAAGTAACGATTGTTTCCCGTCTTCACTGGGCATACCATGTCCGCTGTAATAAACAATGGCACGCGCTTTACCATTATAAGCCAGCATTGTTTCTTCCAGCCAATTCAGACCCATCCGCATCTCATTAAGAGTTACATCTTTGTTATAATAAATGTGTTCTGGTGGAATCCCAAGAATCGCCTCACAACAATTTTTGAATTCCTCGCCATCTCTTATCGCATATGGAACAGACTGCTCATACTTGTAATTCTCGTTGGAGAATATAACTACAAAAGTATTCTCCACCTGAGGGGCCACCTTTGGACGAGGCTTTGTTAATGACTCAAATTCTGACCGAGTTGTGGCCTCACCGTTTTTTACATTGTTATTGCTGTTATTTAATTGTTGTGCAATTTCCTTTTTTATATTTTCATTATCAAATGCCTTCTTGTACCACTCTTTAGCGGTTTGATAGTTCTGTGTAACACCATTACCCATTTCGTAATGGTCTCCTATCTTTTTCATCGCCCTTTTATCTCCCTGTTCTGCTGCTTTCTGATACCATTTTAATGCCTCTTGATAATTTTGAGTCACTCCATGGCCTTTATCATACATCACTCCTATATTATATTGAGCTGGCGCATCTCCCTGATCTGCGGCTTTCCGATACCATTTTAAAGCCTCTTGAAGATCTTTTGTCACGTAAGAACCAATTCTATACATATCACCGAAATAACTCTGGGCCTTTGCATATCCCTTTTCTGCTGCTATCCTAATTAATTTTACACCTTCATTAGGATTTTTAGTCACCCCAGAGCTCCATAGATAATGACAACCTAATTTGAATTGCCCCCGTGGATTTCCCTGTTTTACAGCTTTCTGATACCATTTTACAGCAGTTTCAGAATCCCTTTTCACTCCATAGCCATTATCATACATAAATCCTATATTGTATTGAGCATCAGCATCCCCTTGATCTGCTGCTATCCGATACCATTTTATGGCCTCTGTATAGTTCTTCTTATCGTAATACTCGTCCCCCTTCTTATTAGCCTCTTTGACTGTGATATTAGTATTCTGTGCTGGCGAGATTATCGGCAGCGAGAGGGATATAAACAGGAAGAACAAAAACTTATTCATACTTTGTTGTTTAGAATAATAATCATTTAGTAATACGCCGCAAAGTTAGCAATAAAAATCCATATCTGCAAAACTTTGACTACTTTTCTTTTTCAACCATCAATCCTCCGTCACTAGCCAAATGTATTCCTTGAAAAGAATAGGTGTAGTCATATTGAGGTGGTTGTTTCTATTCTTTCTTGCTATAAGTCCTGTTCTTATTCCCTCCATGTGGTTCCAAGTAACCGAACTCTGTAAGTTGGCGAAGATACCGTTTTGCAGTAGTGGCGTTAAAACCAAAGTGGCTGACTATTTGTTCTGTAGTGAATTCGTCCATATCAGCCACAAAATCCAAAATATCGACCATTTTCTCTGCCAAAGATGGCTTTATCGACCATTTATCGACCATTTCTGGGGCTATAGGCTCTGGCTCCAGATCAGAAAGAGCAACAGAACCGCTAATGACGGAATCAAGATAGAACTTCTGGTAGTCTATCTGCCCTGATATGCCTAGTTCCTTATGTTGCTGGAGCAATCGTAATAATATGTCTTTATCTTCCTGATTCATATTTCGTTTGCAAAGTTACATCTTTTTCTTCTACTTAATTGGGTTTACTGTCAAAAAACATCTTTATCTTGTCTCGTTCATGTCCTTTATTTGTTACATATCACAAAGGGTGACACTTTGTGAGCATTCTTTGTTTGAGGTATCTTTGTTTCCATAATTATAAAATAATATGGATAATCCCTTTATTTTGTAATCACTTATTATCATAATTTTCATAGCGCTGATACATCATCGAACGACCAAGCCCCTCTAATCCTGGATAAATTGTCTCAGCATTGATATTCATTTTATTAAGCAAATACATAAGATCAAACTTAAATTCCTTTGGTATTATGATTCTAATAAGAGCATAATTGTTACTATTAAAGCCTTCTGATTTATTAATCTCATCAAAAAGATTATCAATTTCTATAATTGTCTCTTTCTTGCTCTTTAATAAAGGCTCTAGATTTTCAATCAGATTAGCTCTATCTTCACCTAATATTGCAAACAAACCTTGCTGTCTAATTAATCTTTCATTTATGAGCTTTGGTTTTACTAAATATACACGTTTGCGTGGCATGCAGTTAGAAACATCCAATATCATTTGATTCGCTTTTTCGTAAATATACTCATTGATGTCAATGTTTTTCTCCGTCGAATCATAATCATCACTAAATTGTGTTCTACACCAGAAGCGATTGAGACACCATATATCGCTATCAGTTTTTGAGAATTCAGAAAGTGCCATAAAAAGAGCGATATATGGAGAATAAGAAAAGTCTATCAACCGTGTTGGTGCTCCATAATGCTGCATAATAGAGAGCCATTCAATGACATCATCTTCATTTGGCATACTATTTTTAGTATAAGCTTGATATTTATATTTGAAATCTTTTATCATTTCTCGTTCATACATATTCGAATATAGAAGATTACCATTATTTGGATGATAATTTTCAAGAAATCTATATAAAGATGATACTAATTTCCATTCATGATTAGCATGTCCTCTGTATACAAACGAATCCATAAACCGATGGTTAAATTTGAATATATCCGATGGATTATCCAATCTTACCTGTATGAATTTTCCTTTATTCTCCTTCATTGTATGAACGAATATTGGTTTTCCTAAATTGATTATATTTAATCTATGGTATAGACAGTCTCGTCGCCACAGATATTGCGGATCTTCATGCGGAGTGGTTTGTTGTCGCATTGGATGGTGGCATCCCAGAAGTCTTGGGTCTTCACACCATTACGGATAACGTAGCCCAGACGGTCAATCTTTATTTCTGAATCGCTGTGCCAAGGGGCTTGTTTGTCTGCATTGGTACAATCGAGACTGATCCATTCGATGGTTTCTAATCCCTTGTCGCTGATGACGATAGGCTTGAACTCCTTTTCTTTACCCTTAGCCTTCTGCTGTAGCACTTGCTGCTGGGCTTTCAGGTTTACTTCTTCTATCTTACGGAGAACGCGGTCACTATGGAAACTCTTGATTTCCACCTTCCATCCAGTCCAAAGGCCATCATGCGTTTCTGAGACTTCCCATTCGGCTTCATCTTCTATTACTACTTCATCAAGCACTTGCTTCAGATCTCGCAGTTCAATTTCAATTGTGGTCTGATTGTTCTCTTCTTTGATAAACTGCTCCATTTCCTGCTTATCTGTGATGTCGATATAATATACGATGACGCGCTGGGTGTCGGCAGGAAGATCAGGTAAAGCCTCACGGATAATGCGATTCATCAGTACCTTATCAAGCAGACGGGTACTACTGTCCATTAGATTGGGCAGATAGACGGGCATCATGCCATATTTGGTGTCAACGATGCTTCCTTCCCAGAACTTATCTAATGAATCTTCATTCCGTAAGCCTTGAATGAGGCTTTTGAGCTTGTCCATTGTTTGAACAGGATTGCGATAGAGCGATACACCGTCCTTGATTTCCAAAACCTCAAATTCTGCTTTATCTGCCAGTAGCCTGTCTCTTACGGTCTGAATACTGTTAATGCCAATATCGCAATGGATAAAGTTACGCCCTAACTTATTAGCCACTGCTGCAGTAACGCCACTGCCGCCAAAGAAATCAGCAACGATCGCCCCTTTATTCGAACTCGTATTAATAATTCGTTCTAATAACGCTTCTGGTTTTTGGTGAACATAATCCACACGTTCTTTCGCCTGAGAATTAACAGCACTGATATCTGTCCAAATATCGTTAACTTTTGCTCCCTGATTTTCATCTAGGAACCCCTTCTTCATTGGACAGCCTCCATCTATTTGGAATATTTTACCTTTTTTATATAAATCTTCCAATTTTTCTTTCTTTGAGGACCAAACATGATTATATCCAAGGAAATCATATCTTAAATTTTCACGTTTCTGATTCATGTTTAATAATGGAACTCCTCTAAATCTTCTTCCTTCAGGAAGAGGAGCGGTTCCCTCGCGCTGTTCCTTAGTAAGTTTAATTATTTCCCCATTTGGCCTTTCTAAATAAACATATTTTGTTATGATCTCTGATTCTTTAAGATCCGTATAAGATTGATTAAAGATATATGAGTCATATTGTTTGTAATAATAGAGAATCGTATCATGTTCAGACCCAAATGTATTAAAATTGGTCGTCTTTGTAGTTTTCTTCCACGTTATTTCTGCTCCATAATTCTCTTCTCCAAAGATCTCGTCCATTAACACCTTTACATAATGACACATTCTATAATCTAGATGAACATAGATGCTAGCAATATCGCTCATAATGCTCTTCATCGCCATAAGGTTCTCGTACATCCAGTTGAGGTAGCGTTCTTTGTCCCAAACATCACCATACATCTTTTCCTCAAAGGCTTTCAGTTCCTCAATGTCGAGTTCGCTTTCTGCCTGGGCTATTGCTGCAGCAACCTTTGGATTACGACGTATATATACCTTTTTGGCATAGTCGGCACCACTGGCAAAAGGAGGATCCACATAAATGAGATCTACAAAGATTCCCTTATCTCTCAGATAAGCACAAGCAGACAGGCACTCGCCTCGTATGACCATATTATGATTAGGATTCTTACCTATCTGCTCTTTTAACTCCATCTCATAAAGTGGCATTCCTCGCTGTATGCGGTCTATTACCTGGTCGTTGTCTCGATAACGGAGCACTCGCTTTGTGCGCACAAAGTTGTCTAATATCGCCTGTCCTTCAAGCGTGTTGGGGAAATAGGGAACGTATTTTATAGCCATAGCTTTATTTGTTTACATGTTAAAAAAGTCATTGATTGCCTGGATGGTCTTCTTCCTACGCTGTTCTGCAGAGAGCGTATCTTCTAAATAGAGGAAGTCGAAGCGTTTGTATCCGAAAGCATCATTATTCTTCTGAACAAATTCGTTCTGCATGAAGTCAAGACGATCCTTGAACTTTGCAGCAAAGCCTTCACCTTTGGTCTCAATGATGATAACCTTGTCTATTTGTTTGGCCTCATCTCGACTAATAAGTAGAAAGTCAGGCACATATTTACCTCTGTACTGCCATTTATTACCCGACTTTGCATAGCAGTTTATTTTGAACTCTGTCAGCGTGTCGTCACCATTGAAATAGACTTCAAGGCCCCTGTTCTTGATGAGCGGAAGTATTTCTTCAGAAAGGAAATGTCTCTCCAGTCCACTGTCAAACCTGTATGGCAGATAGTGATAGGTCTGCTGGCGTTCAGGATGTGGGTCTGGTTTTGGATTACGAAGAGCTGATACGTCTATGCCCATTGCTTCCAATTCGTCTATCTTGGCCTTTTGCTCTGGGGTTAACTCCTGCTGAGGCGGTTTCGCATCCCATGTTACAATCTCATTGACTGTTTGCTGATCAGGATAGAACTTCTCACTATCCTCAACTGGCGAAATGAATTTCTCTATCTGTAAGAGATTTGCTTGCTCTGGCACCACCTCTTCCGTCACTTTGAAATCACGGACAGGAGCAAAAGACTGACGGATCAATGACCGTATGCGCTGATGATTAAACTTGTTGTTCTCAATAGTGGCGCCGTCTTTCTCTATTGTAATCTTAGCGAAGATGTCTTTTAATTCCTTCTCGCACGATTTGAGGTCTGATACCGTCAATGTACCAAAACTCTCTTTTGCTATTTGTTGCAGCCACCAGCGGAATGACGTTCTTACATTCTCTTCGTTTTCCTGCTCATAAGTCTTAATCTCCTTACCCTCCATATCCTGCTGATGAACCAGGGAGATGTCAGAAAGAGCCAGCACACGGTCATCCAGGAGTCGCTTTGCAGGATCGTTGGCATCATCGACGATTAATGTTTCGTAACTGACTTTTAGCTGATAGAAGTCAATGGGAGGCACTTTCATGTGGTCCATACGAGAGAAACGCTCTATCATCTTCGATCCAGAAGAAGACTTGTTGCTGAACTCTTGCAACGTGATATTCTGCTGTTGCTCTAACTGGCGATTCAGCTTATCGGCATTAAACTTGTTGAGCCAAATAAGTGCCGTTTCCTTACTATTCTTTACCACTTGGCGCAGACAACGACAACTCGTTTGCAGCACCATGTTCGTAGGACATACGCCTTTCTGTGGTAGTATAACACCTGTTAGGCTCTTGCAGTCCCATCCCTCCTTACCAATCTGAACAAGCAGTATGATCTTTATTTTGGAAATGGTCGTATCTAACGATGCAAATGCCGTCTCAGAGCCTTCCGGCTGTGGGTAATCTTTGTTACCGCCATGATATTTCAGAATGACATCGGTGGGATTTAGCCCGTATGTTGAAACTATTTCTGCCACCAGCGGGTAAATGATTTCCTCCAGAGTCTCTATCTGGCCACAATAGATGGCCAACTTTGCACAAGTTCCGTTCGCATAAACCAAATCACCATACTTCTTGAGGAATTCTTTAACGCCATTGGTGACAATCGTCTCTGTGTCATTATCCGTAAACTTAACATCTGGATTCTTCAGGAAGTTGTCAATACCCTCAATCAGAGGATAATAGTAAACGACATTCGCCAAGTCTGTATTCCTAATGGAGAACTCTTCTGAGAAACTTAGTCGTTCGGCACTTTCCAAATATGGTGTACCAGAAAAGCCAAGGACAGAATTGAAGGTGTTGTTTTCTGTCCACTTATTCACCACCTGTCTTAGTTTGATCTCACCATCTGCTGCATGGTGAACCTCGTCAATATAGATAGCCAGATTTGGCAGATTACCGATGATCTCACGCAGTTCATTGGCTAATTCTATACGTTTCAGTTCTTCTTCAGAAAAGAGATTAGGGTCTTGGTCTGTTGAGAAACGATCCAATATGACTTTCTCTGCATTGGTGATAGCCACCAATCCCATCAAATCCTCTAAAGGCTGGTGGTTATTGATTTTCTGGGCGTTGGGGTTCTTGATCTGATTGCTTTTGTTGGCAGTCTTCTGCTCGTCAAGAATCTCAAACTTTATGAGGCGTCTTAACTGAGTCGCAGTCGGCTCTGGAATAATCCAAGCAGGATCAAACTCCTTGATGTGTTTCAGACTGGGTACAATTGATGACTTCAAACCAGAAGGAGCCATCACCATGAAGTTATGGGCAAAACTTGGATTATTTGGCTCGTTTTGGGCAAAGTACAAATCAAGATAGATGAAAGCAGCCATCAAATAGGTTTTGCCTGCACCCATAGGCAGACTAAACAGGTAGTCTGTATAGCTAACGTCGTAGAATATCTTTTTGAAAGTCGTCTCGTAGTCTATCTCATCTGCATGCTGTTTGATAAATGACTCTAATTCAGGAGCAAGTTGTTTCCCCTTTTTATCCTTCAGACGAGAATACTGAAATAAGGCCACAGCAGCCTTGTTAGTCTTGAATATCTCACGAGCCTTATCTGTCAGTTCCACTTGTCCGATGTTAGTATCATTGAAGACACCATCAACAAAGAGTTTCCATAATGGTTTGTTCTGACAGGCAATCTTTAAAAAGAGATATGTCTTGATGGCCTCCATCTGTGCATCACGCATCATCCCCCGTTGCTCAATGTATTTGAGCAGGTCTTTGATGGTGCAATCGTCCGATGCAAGCCACTCGTTTCTTTTCTTTTCTATGAGTTTATAAAACATTCTTTATTATTTAATGCTGCAAAGGTACATAATTTATTTGTCTGAACCAAATTTCCCATTTAAATAATTAATGAATGCTGAACATGTTACTAACATATACTTAGCTTCATGATAGCTTGGGATATAAGTCCCACTTTCATCCATCAATTCATGACGTATGCCACTTTGCTTTTCATTTACGTAACTATATAAATTGTCGAAAGCAGTTTTCAATTGAGGATGTAGTTTTCCTTGCTTCTTTTCTAATACAAATAATGCTTTCCCCAAATCATTCTCTCCTGTCATTTCTCGGCATAATACTCCCACTGCAGATATAGACTCTTTTATAGAGTTCCTATAATCGGGTTTCTCTTTATCTGCAAAATGCTTTAATGCACTATTCAGGTGTTCTTTAATATTATCTTTTGCAGAACCAATGGCTTCTTCAATACTATTAACTTCCTCTTTAGATGTTATTGGAGTCACTAAATTATTGATTATTCTATATCCGTAATTTAAACGTTCAAAAGACCTGTTTATTGAGTCAATGAAACTCGGCATCTTTTGTTGTCTTTTAATTCCTATTTTTTCCAACAGTTCAAGCAAATACTCAATCATACTGAGTTTTTGATGCCACTCATATTGGCTATTGTCAATGATATATAAAGTTATATACCCTTTATTGAATTGATTTTGATCATAGGTGCATTCCTTTTCATTTAGGAAATACACCCAAACCATTTTATCTAAAGACTCATAAAAACCAGGGTTCTCTTCCCCATAGTTGTATAGGCAGTTATATATGGAATTCTGCACCTCTTTTGGCATACATTCAACAATAAGAGCATCAGAGGGCTTTATATATCCATGTCTTTCAGAAAATAGCTTCATAAATTTATTATTCGTTTTCTTTTTCTTTCCTTATCTCATCTAGTACTTTCCCATTATACGAGAAATACTTGGCACCTTGATAAGCACCAGAGGAGTTTCGGTGTTCCTCTGGCATAAAGGTGCCAACAAAAGGTGAGAGTTTATAGATGCGGCCTTCGTATTCGATGCTATCATCGGAGGCAACTTTTACTACAAGCCCCGTTGGGTCAAAGATGATTTGTTCGCCAATCTTGATTCCACACATGGAGAACTTGAAACGGGGGCGTTTCACTTCTCGCTTCTGTGGTTCTTTATGTTCGCTTTCCACGATGGGCTTATTGTCTTCATATAGTGTTACTTCGGCATCGTCTATCGCGCTGGCAATATCACGGAAGATGTCGAGGGCCATCTGTGGAGCCACATTGAAGAACTCGCGGTTTTGGCGGATGCGCAGATCGGTAAGACGATCAATGGTCTTATGTACCAATTTCTCCACTTCATTGTATTTCGTGGTCTTCATCGTGGCGAATATCTCGAAAGGCAAGGGAACGGCAGTATTATCCAGTTCCTTGCTTCTCACATCCACAGGACGTGAGCTCTTACCTATCTTTACCCAATCCTCGCGGAAACTGGGATTGGTCAGTATGTAGACGTAACCAGGTTCTTTGTTGCCCATATTGTTCATAAATTATGGTGCAAAGATAAGGTTTTTTTTTGAATCCACCAAAAAAAAGTGATTATATATGGACACAAACGTGCCAACGTGCCATCGTGCCATTTGGATTTTTAGTTTTTAGGGAATGGGATGAATTGATGTAGAGAGGATGTATATATTTATTTATAATATTATATATTATAATATATAATATTATAAATAAATATTAAAGTGGTAAGATTTTCAAGTAATGAATTTTGCAAATGGCACGATGGCACGTTGGCACGAAACCATGTGCAAGGTGGAGGTAAAGATGAGCAACTATGCTCGATTGGAGCGAGAATACTGCAATCTCATGGATTGAACTATTCTTCGAGGGAGATTGCAGTATTCTCCGTTTTAGCGCGCTTGTCGGGGGAATTTTTAGGGCGAGTCTCGCGTGCGGGCACGTATAAAGGTGAAATGTTAAAATTGAAAATAATAAAAAATAATTGGGGGAAACTATTGTTTTGCATTGAATTATTTAGTAACTTTGCACCTGTAAACAAGTTCAGGGGAGAGGTGAGATGACGAAGGCGCCTGATCAGACCACCCCAACCCCTCCTACTCAGGAGGGGAAAAAGATACCTGAAGCGCGGGAATCGGCCACCCGATGTAGCTGGCCGAATTGAATCTAATATCATGAAAAACAAGAAGAAGTATGGCGAAGATTATCTATGAAGTGTACCAGAACCAGAACGAGCACAATGCTGCTTACGGCAAGTGGTACGGCCGTGTAAAGTATCTGGAGAGTATGAACACCCGTAAGCTGTCGAACCACATCGCAGAGCACGGAAGTATTTACACCCCCGACGTCGTGTTCGGCGTGATGGAGAAGTTCCGCAGCTGTCTGCTGGAGATGCTGCTCAACTCGAAGAAGGTGAAGATCGAGGGTCTGGGTACGTTCTACACCACTCTGGAGTGCAACAAGGGCGGCGCAGTGAGCAAGGACAAGTTCAGTGTGAGCAAGGACATCAAGGGCCTGCACATCCGCTTCCTGCCCGAGCAGGAACAGGAGCAGAACATCAGCTCGCGAGAGTTCCTGAAGCAGGCCGAATTCATCAACGTGGACAACCTCACCAAGAAGGAGGAGGAAGAGAACGGTGGTGGCAGCAACGGCGGCGGCAACGACGTGAACTAAACGAAGTCTGAGGGCCGAGGTCAGACGGCTGAGGCCCTCACTTCAAGTTACAAACCTTAAAAACTAATGCGTATGAAAAAGGAGAAGTGGAAGACCGTCATTCAGGTGATTGTGTCGATTCTGACGGCAGCCCTGACGGCACTGGGAACCACCAGTTGTCTGTAAAAACGACGAGAGGACTGGCAGACTACGAGAGCTGTCAGCCCTCTTGTCGTACTAAAATTCGCACACGAAAAAGCTCAGACACCGTCCATACATCCAGCCAGGCCTACCACAGCCTCAAATATAATATGGATTGAAGTCTGCGCATGAAGCGAGTTTCAATATCGAAACACGCTCCAAAGGCACCCTCCTCATTTTAATTCATAAGTCGCTCCATCTTGTGGTGGGGTTTTTGCTCTTGTGTTTTTTTACCAATCGTGAAAGTTGCTTATAAAAAAGAAAAAAACATTAAACCGTGCCGATAATTAATATATTTTTTGTAACTTTGACAACAAAAATATTATTTCATTTACCAACCTGCTAATTTACTAACTTTATGAAGAAATTATTACTCTTGTTTTTTGTCGCACTTCTGTCGGCCATGTCCATGCTTGCTGCTAGTGCGGACGAACGAAATGGAATACGTGTGGTGACCAACCAGACAAAGCCTTCTGGTGAAGCGGAGTGCTATGAGTTCCATTTTGCAGCCAAACCAATTCTCAACTACATAAACGAGTTTGAGAATTACGT
>Ga0265298_10003269_pt1 | contig 21618 bp, 23 predicted proteins | sample AusTroGonzalo_MG_3_FD_193486 | JGI IMG/M metagenome (GOLD analysis project Ga0265298, IMG submission 193486) | Bovine rumen microbial communities from tropical cattle in Woodstock, Queensland, Australia - Gonzalo_01 | ecosystem: Host-associated > Mammals > Digestive system > Stomach > Rumen ...
TGACCGGTCACGGCAAGATCGCCGACTACCAGATGTGTGTGCTGGTGCTCGGACAGGTGGTAGAGTGCATGAGCGAGCTGCTCTCACAGGGTCAGCCCGTGAAGCTCGACGGACTCGGCACGTTCTCCCCCAGCGTCGACGGCCAGAAGAAGGGCAAGAACGACATGGAGTCGGCTGTGGCAGCTGGTCCCGATGCGATGATCAACGGCATCAAGATCAACTTCTCGCCGGAGAACACGAAGGGCGAGAAGCTCACCAGCCGCGCCTTCAAGGATCAGTGCATCTTCGAGTACGGCTACGTGGTGCAGAGCGAGATCCGCACCGTCGGTGGTAAGCAGCGCCGTGTGCAGAAGAAGACACCGATCACCTACCTCATGGCTCCCGCAGCCGACAACGCCGGTGGTGGCGGTAATGGCTAAGGATTAGTAAGTCACACAGATCTTCACAGATCTCACAGATTGTGTATCCTGAGAGAGAGATTATTGATCTCACAGATAGATGCAGCTAAAGCTGCGACTGCGCAGAGGAAATCTGTGAGATCTTTTGCAGGGCAAAAAATAAATCAGTGAGATCCGTGAGATCTGTGTGACAAAAAAAAAGGAGATTAAATCATGAAGAAGCAGAGAGTGATTGAGCTGGCGGTGAAGGTGATAGTAGCCGCGCTCACGGCATTTCTGACGGCGATATCGACTACGAGTTGTATGGGGCATGGACCTTTTTAAAGGTAACACTTTCGCGAAGTCCAGACGCTTCGTGAGCACAAAAAAAAGCGGGCCTTGCGGCTCGCTTTTTTTAAAGAGAGGATTTGTATCGTATCTTTAGTATTTTGCTACATGCTCCTTTGTTAGTCTGATAGTCTCTTCGAGAATCAACTTCAGGTCTTCTGCATTCTGCTTTGGCTCGCGGTTGAACTTACTCTTGAAGTTACTAATCGCCGAAGTGGCATGACTTCTATAGATTTTACATATTTTTGTTGAATTCGTCTATTTCCTTGATGGCCTTGTTCAGCGAGCGCATCTCGCGGTGATAGATATAGACTACTACGGCCAATCCGACGGCAATCACCACAAAATCAAAAATCAGATTGTAACCTGAGGGGAGGGGGATGTCTGTGCCGTAATAAACGTCAAATAAAAGCCATACTACAAAGATCAGGATGAAGGGAATTACGCCGAACGTGTAAAGCTTCTCCCTGCGCTTGAAGTTCGTCAGCCGCTGCTGGGCGCTGAGCACGTTGTCGGTTGCCAGATGCTTGTCGCGGATGGTGCTGAAATTCCAGAAGTTGATAATTCCCTCAACCATAAGTACCAAACATATAAAAATGACGGGGGCCCATGAAACGCCTACAATGCCATGTAGGGCATAGATCACAAACGGCACCAAAGCAAAGTCGAGGATGCCACCCCAGATGCTCATATGTTTTACCCACGACACGTGACCCATCATCGCCTCGTTCAACAGGTGTCGGCTGACAATCTCCTGCTTATCCATGCGGTTCTTAAACTCTGCGACCTGACTGCGCAATTCTTCCAGTTCCTGTAAATTGTTAATCTGATTTTCCATAATGTTTCTTGTTTTTTAATCGTTAAACTTCGGTTGACATGTTTTTTAGTTCCTCCTTAATGCGATAGAGACGCACGCTGACGTTCTTCACCGTGATACCCATGACGGCGGCAATTTCCTCGTAACTCATGTTCTCCAGCCAGAGCAGGATAATAGCACGGTCGAATTGCCCCAACTTGGCGATACGACGACGCAACATGTCCATCTGGCGTGAGTTCTGGTTACTTTCCACCTCTTCGTAGGGATTGATGTCCATCGTCAGCGGCACCGTCTTGTTGCGTCGTTTCTTACGGTCGAGCGAGATACACACGTTCAGACTGACGCGGTAGATCCAGGAGCGAACATTGCTGCGCTCCTCGAACGAAGGCAGGCTCTTCCATAGGTTGATAAGCACCTCCTGGAACAGGTCGGCCACCTCGTCTTGGTCGTTGGAGAACATATAGCAGACAGTGTAAATCGTGCTGCGGTTAGCTCTCACCATTTGTTCAAATTCTCTTTCTAAATCTTTCATCGATTCGCTGTTTTGTTTGACTCGTTTGATAAGAAATCGCACATAGGTGGCAAAAAACTACAAGAAACTGGAACTTTTTTCATATTTTAATTTGCGTGCAAAGTTACGAAAAGTCGAGAGAAGGCACGCTGCTCACTATTGGCGAATTCTCCGTCATCAATTACCTGAAGGTGTGTGCAGAGGTGGAGGATATTCACGACAGGCTGCAATCAGAGCATCCGTGTTCTTAATGCCATTATAGCATTCTTATTGCCTTGAGGCACTTTTGCTTGTCTTTCTCCGACAATTGCGGATGCATTGCCGTTCCGCCCCGTTCGATGGTTGCGACAATCTTGAAGCCGGAATAGCGACAGACTTCACGCATGGCACGGATGGCACCACGCGATTGCTTGAACCAGATATTCCAAGGCCAAGGGGTGGTGCAGGTGCTGATGAGGATGCACTTCTTGCCCTTCATCAGCGGCTCTGGGAAACGGGGCGTGTCGCGCATCATGCCATAGACAATTCGGTCGAACAGCAGTTTCATCTGTCCTGGGATGTTGCCCCAATAGCAAGGTGCACCCATTATAATCGCATCAGCTTCCTGCATCATCTTCAATACGCGCTGGGAATCATCCTCCGCTATTGAACACTTTAACTTTGTGCGACATGACATACAGCCGATGCAAGGTTTAATGGTCAGGTCGTTGGTGTAAACTGTCTGTATCTTATGGCCTTTTGACTCTGCCTCTTCTCGCATGATGTCGAGCATCTGCGAGACCAGCCCCTTCTTTCGCGGGCTTCCGTTAATTATTAATATGTTCATCATTTGTTATTTATATGCTGAGATGCAACCCGTTCTCGCAAATTTATATGCAAAGGTACTCATTATTCCCCGTTTTTTTGTAAATTTGCAGCCATATTTAACAAATTAATGAGATTGGAGCATCAACAAATGAAAATGAAGAAACGAAAAATCAAGTATTCTGCTATATTTTTCTTCTGCTGGTTTGCCATATTAGTCATTCTAGTTGATGGATTTCTGAAATTCCAGACATTGGTTGACTATTTCGGTTCATACGCATTAGTAGAGATTACGCTATTGCTATTGGTCATTCTGCCCACACTGGCTGTATACAAATTAACAAAAGAACAATAAAGAAAACGCTAATTATCTGATTATCAGAATAATTAGCGTTTTCTTTGGGGTGCCCGGACGGACTCGGGCGACCAGCTCGAAATTTCAAGAAATTTCAAAATGCTTCAAATAACTGTATATCAGTATGTTATGTCAAAATGGGCATCGTTGCAACATTTCTTAAAAATGCGTAAATTAACAAAATGTGCCTACAATGTGCCTACAACTTTTCAGAAAGATTTTGTACCTTTGCGATGAGTTTTAAAGGACATCATTATGGCAGATTTCTTTCTGAGAACAAAACGAACCGAAGGAATGGCCTCACTTTATACGAGGGTCAAGAAACGTAACCCAGAAATAAAATGGGAATACGTCAATACTGGTGTTGATGTAAATATTGAGTCGTGGACAAAAGCCAAGAAGTCTATATCGGCATGGAGCAAGTACATTCCTGCATTCACCTTCTTTTTCGTTTTCTTAACCTTGGATTTTGCATGCGCTCTCTTGAGCATGTGCAACCTACGAATTTCTGGATTTATCATACAAATGCGTTTTATTTGTCTTTTTAATAAAGTAAATCTTTCAGTTTCTCCGCCTCTACTTTCATTTTTGCAGGGTTCTGTTCTGCCAGTTTTTGTAGATTGAGAAGCTTCCATTTGACAGATGGGTAGTCCTTGAAATGTGCAAACTCATAGTTATCCCATTCAGGCTTACCATATTCGAAGCTAACAAGGAATCGGCGGTCTGTATCCGTCATTAGGCTATTTACGTTAGCAATGAGTCTATTGCGAGTCTCTTCAAACTCCTCGTATGTAAATGGAGTCTCTGTCATTCCGACAAACTGATTGGCAAGAGCCTCTCGTTGATCAATAAGAGTAGGAGCAAACGACTCATGTATAGGGCGGTCGCTGCCAAGCAAGCAGAAAATGATACCTTCTCGGCAGTCCTTCAAAGGAACTGTCATATACTTCACATCGAACAGGTCACGAGGGTGCTGACGAGAGAGTGCAGCAGCAACCTTGCCACCATAGAGTAGTGAAACAGGAACTATGTCAGCAATACAATATACTTGGAACTCACCCTGTGCCTTTTCACATAATGGAAGATGCATCAATTCGCCACCAACAATACCTCTTTTTGTTTGGTTGACCTCTACTTTTACTTGTTTGCCACGGTATTCGCATAACAACTTGCATGTGGAGTAGTTAGGAATGATGTGCATTCCTGGGAATGCCTTACGGGCTTTCTCGCTGATGGTTTTCAGGTGGAAGTTGATGTCATCTATACTTTTCTTACGGTCAGCCAATGGGATATATGTGAGGTCAATGTCAACTGAATATCTGGGCAGATTTCTAAGGAAGAGATTTATAGCCGTACCTCCATGTATTGCAAACACTTTCTCTTCCATGACCAGAGGTAACAGACGCAACAGAAGGTCAACCTTCTGTGCATATACGCTTGTTTGTATGTTTTGATTATTCATATTCTGCTAATTCTCTTGGAATTGTTATTTTGTATTTTGAAACATATACCCCTCCTTTGCATAACTGTATTTTGGAAGTGCCAAGGTTTATACGGTCAAGCTCAATAGCTTTAAACCAAGGGTAATTAGCTTTTTCTGCCATATAAAGGAACAATCTTTTGACAGTCAAACTGTTTGTAGCCTCTAGCAATTGCTGAACTATGGCTGGACGAAGTGCGGTGAGCTGTTCCATAATGTAATATAAATCCATATAGCTATATCTTTTGGGAGCCAACAGAAGACATTCCATGAAAGCCAGTTCAGGTATGGATGCTTGCAAGGCATAATTGTTTTGCTTTATTGTTTGCTCTTGGATTAAACCGAATGCCGATGTCGTAAAAAACTCTATCGTCATATCAAATAAATCGCTTTTAGCCCATTGAGGTATTCTCGGCTCATTACTGGCAACCATCAGTTTTGGTTTGCCCATAGGTACGAAGTGATAGTAGCCAGAGAGTTCAAGAGCAGAGTGGGCAGCTACACGATACTGCTTGCTGGTTTGTTCTTGACAACTTGCCAAAGCAGTCAATGCTGATAAAGAATCTCCACTACGATACATAACACCCTTTGACAAGGATGTCAGCCAGCCGGATTTACGGTACTGCTTCATCAACTGATCAGAATATCCCTGTTTCTTTAACCCTTCGGAAAAGAGAAGTCCTCCTGGGAGTATATTCATTAGCAATGAGTTGATTTTGCTCCTTGTTTCTACATTCATATCTTATAATACATTAAATATTTCAACTGCAAAGATATAATGTTTTTATGAAATAACCAAATGTTTGGTTGAAAAATATGCGTTTTTCTATATTTTTACTTTAGTTTTATACGTAAATAATAATCTTATTAATAAATAATGGCGTATTTTTCTTTCCCCGATATGGGATGCTAAAGCAATTCCACCCTATGAGATATTTTGATTAGAAACGGCAAATATAGAGGAAAAGAATCAAAAATCAACAAATATGACTGTCGCCTCAAAAGAAAAGGCAAACATCTGTAAAAACGATTATCCAGTTCTCAATTTTAGGCGACTTTGCATCGTTACAGACTCGCCAATTGGATAGTGTTCACTTAAATCTTGCGTAAATCTCGCGTAACACCACGTAAATTTTCTTATTGAGAAATGCCCTAAACAAAGGGGATTCATAAGATCCCCTCTTAAATCGCTCTTAATTTCCCTCTTAAATTGCCCTTATTTTTTTGTTTTTAAGAGCGACCATACAGATACGTTGCCCTTTGTCTCGTTGACGATAATCCTTTCTTCTCTCATCTTAGTCAGCATATTTCCGACTTTCGCTTTTTTCTGCTTGTCCGATAGAACGTCAGATAAGAGGTTCCACCACAGTTTGTCAATCTCTTCTCTTGTAAGAAACTTGTGGTCTTCAAGCGCATCCTGCAACAGAGCTTTACATTTCTTATATTCAAGTCCTTTGTGCATGGAATACTCCGCTTTCTGATCTGTGACTTGTGCCACCTGCTTCGAAACATACACTTTGGGCATTCTGCCTTCAATAAACTTCTTTGACCTTAGGAATTTTATTGCCTCGCTGGAGAGTGTGTTCGCCTTCCCCTTTTGCACCTTGTCAAGTAGTACCGTCGTTGCGAGGTCAATATCCGAATTCTCCAACAACAACAAACTGTAGTTTTCGTCGATGACGGTACCAGGCAGCGTCAGCACCACGGAATCGCTGTTACTCTTGTCGTAATCGGGCATCGGCAGGTATCGGTCTTTTTGCGAAACAAACATCTTATGAATGCCAAATCCCTCGGTATCAATCATCTTGATATTCGCCATAGCCTGAGCCAAGAATGGGTTACGATACTTCTTGGGGATGCGCTCTCCCGTGATATAATCCTCATAAGTGCCGTCATAGAATCCGCCACTGTTCCTAAATTCCAGTTCATTCTCACGCTCAATCACGATGATACGGGCATTTTCGGCATAATTTTGGTGGGCTATACAGTTATGAAGGGCTTCGAGTATTACCTCGTTGTCGTATTTCATGCCCTCGCCTGGCAAGAAACTGTTGTTAGGGAAAATCTTGAACGGATAGTTCCTGATTTTATGCATCACTTCCGTTGTTGTCAGCAGGAACGGAATGGTAAACACCTGTCCCACATTATCCATACCAGCCAGTCGCCAGACAATCTCCCCGATATGATTGATATAGTGTAGCGACTCGGGCTTACCAAGCAATAATATAGCTGCATTGGTCATTTTGCCGTTGATGGTCAGCTTCGCCTTATTCAAGAACACCTCGTCGCTCCAAGTATCCACAACCTTCTTCTGGTTCGGATAGTGCTCCTTATATCCCTCGCGAGCTTCCTTGATGGCCTTCTCGTCCAAATCAGCAATCGTCGCACCGTCAACTATCTGCTTCGACCAGTCAAAATCCGATGTCTGCCTGCGTATCTCTTCATATTTGTTCATATCGAGTGCAGCCAGGCTCTCACCGCGACGGGCATAGAAGTGTCCCTGCCAAGCCATCGGAATACCGCGGGGTGCAGCCGGTATCTGGAACATAAGCACCCGTTTCCCTTCTACCTCCAGTTCATAAATATCCCTGAAGGTATTGTTGTCAGTGGTATGCTGCGATAAGTCCTGCTTCAACTTTTGCAGACTCTTCATACTGTTCTTATACGACGTACCAAGTATCTCACGCGTCTTGTCATGCACCCCAAACACAAGCCAAGCGAATCCCTTATCTCTCAGGTTCGCCTCATTGCTCAGTGCAGAGAAATACTTACCTAAGTCATCAAAGTCGAAGTTGTTCTCTGCCTTCTTAAACTCTACCACCTCATCCTCATAATGGTAGCGTAATTTGTCGAATTCTTCGTATATGTTCATATTTCTATAACGTTTTCGTTTCTATTACTATTGCATTACTCATATTTCCCTTCCATCACACCGATTAGATTTACCAATGATAGAGTAGCGGATACGGTAATAAGCATATCTCTTTTGGTTGCATTCCTTTTATGAGTCAGCATATTTGCCAGATCGTTTGCGGCCTTCGCATATTTTCTATAGAACTCATTACTGGAACCTGAGAAGTTATAAGAAAAATAGTTATTAAGCATCCCTATCGCATCAGTCTTGCTTAATTCTTTTCCATCTTTGTTATATTTACCATGAATCTCTGGTTGGAAAACAATTTGAGCAACACTTATCACTAAATTGCGGCATGAATTACCAATATTCTGATATTCCATTTCAGAATAAGCCAATGAACAATCTTTGTTGATTTTAGAAATGGCTTCTTTTATTCCATTCCAATCACTTATATCTGAGATAAAATCAACAAGTGACTCATTTTCTGCATATTGATTCAATGCAGAGAAATCTGAAATGCCAATTGAACGCAAGGCATTCCTCAATTCTTTTACGGGAACCTTTTGTTTCCTGTTCCTGTAATAACTCTGGATAAGAAACAAGATAAAATCATATAGAGCAGAACTGCTTATTTTTATCAGCTCATGACACATGATTCTTAATGCCTGCCCTACTTTGTCATTATTAGTTCTTATATCGATTGAAGAATTACTGCGAAGTGTTACGGCTTTCGTAAAGCACATATCCCATAGTTCGTGGTACTGGCTTTGTGGCACTTCTAAAAAGAATTCGTATGCTAAAAATTCATTTGGAATTATTCTTGATAATTCACTAATGACTTTATTTATAGGATCGTTCTCTATCATTATTGGTTCTTGTTTTTATCATCAATGTCCATATTTGGGGAGAAATATCGTTTACATTATAATATATAAGTCTCACTATTTGCGTATTGACCATGTTTCCTTTGTTTCATCATATTTCATTTTATGTCTAAAATATGGGAACAGGGTAAATGCGGAGTCGGCTTTACTAGAGTGTAATCGTACATGATATGAATTATTGTCTAATTCGCACGAATAATCAATGTCATAGTTCTTCTTTATCAATCCAAGAGCCATACCTTGATAGATAACGGTATCTTTTAACAATTGTGCTTCTTTCTGTATACTATTAAAATCGTTAACAAGAGAATTGTATTTATCTAAGAGTGATTTTAACTTATCTATCATTGCACTATCTCCTTTGTTAACAATTGACAACAATTCTTCTGTTGAAATAACCTTATCTCCACGAACAAATTGATGTCCTATCTCAACTTGGTGTTCAATATATTTTGTCTTTGTTTCTACCACTTTTTCTTTTTTTTCATCTTTTAACTTGTAAATAGTTTGGTTATTTATAGAGTCTTCAACCACATCAAAATATTCTTTCACTAAATTGTTGCTATAAGATAATTTTGATATTACAGAATCGCGTTGGCTTACCTGACTTTCCAACTCTTTAATATAATAATAACCAATAATGTTAGCAATAAAAGATAACATGACAACAATAAGGAAACTGAGCCTTAAGATTCTATGAGTTACTATTATTCTATTATTTTCCATTAGTAGCCTCCTTTCTATCTTTAAGTGCATTATAATTGGCTTCTAAAATGTCATATTTGTTTTGGATAGCTTGGATTTGATTATTCATTTGAATACGTAATTCAGATATCTCATTATTGTGTTTTTGATTCAAGTTCATTATTTCTACTTTATGTTCTATTCCTGCTACCCAGTAGCCAAATGTAAAAATAGCACCACCGATGGTGAGTACCGCCACAATAATCTCCAACCAAGTTCTAATGTCGAATTGGAAAGGTATTGCTAAAGTTTTTTGACCTTTATCCTTTTCATTATTCTTTTTGGCCATTACTTTTTTCCTTTTTTTGTTTAATACTTCTGTTTACTCGGGATCACACCTCTCACACCGCCCTTCGGATTGGGCACGTCACCTTTATATCTTGGTATCAAGTGCATGTGGCAGTGGAACACCGATTGGCCGGCAGCCTCGTTTATGTTGATGCCCACGTTGTAGCCATCGGGATGGAAACGTTCGTCAACCTTTTGCTTCACGTATTGCAGCACGACATTCATTGCCTCTCGCTCGTGGTTAGTAAGGTCGAAGTAATTAGCGACATGGCGTTTCGGAATTATCAGGGCATGCCCAGGTGAGACCGGATAGCCATCATAGAAAGCGACACAAGTGGCAGTCTCGCAGATGATTTCTACCCTTCGCGATAAACGGCAGAAGGGGCATGTTTCGCCTTCTTTACGAGGCAATTTATTAAAGTGCTGATATTGATAGAGTTCATAACTTTTATTGGCTATCAGACTCTTATATGGCAGCTTAACATTACACTGATAGGTGTATTGCTTATGAATGGCATGAAGCCTGAAGCCTTCTTCCGTCAGGTCTCTACGCACAGCAAAGTATGCCGTTCCTTTGGGCGATAGCAGATTGGTGACGTTCATCATCACTTCTGCTTGTGCATACGGTTCCAGCACATTCAGCACATAGTTGCATATGATAGTATCAAACTTCCCTTCTGGATAATCTGGGCGATAATAATAATCATAGCCCACTATGTCATAGCCCTGACGCTTCAAATCATCCGTGTCGAAACCAAAACCGCAGCCGAAATCCAGTATTTTCCCCTTTAGCAAGTCGTGTTGCAAAAGATAGCGCGTCGGTACGGATAATTCCGTTCGCTTGATAGCTGTCAGATACGGATGATTGATTTTCTCTGGTTCCATAGCCTTTAGTATTTCCACGTCTCGAAGCCCATATTGAGGGCTATCTGATTGATGGGATTAAACGTTCTTTCGTAGAGTTCACGAAACTTCTCATCGCTCATTGCAGCCAAATCTTTTGCAGAGTAACCAAGAGAAACAAAATCCTCCATTACTTTCGGCTCCTTGTCGGCATTGATTAAGACTTGCAAAGAATGATGCTGCAAAGCTGCGAGTTTTGGCAGATAATAGTCCAAGTCTGGCAACTTGTCGCTCTTAGATGAATTGATGCTGCCATCCGATGGTATCAAATTCCACAGTAGATCGTGACACACGAAACTCCACGGAATAAAGTGGTCAAGGTCATAATCTTTTGGATGCAGCAGTTTATCTGTATAGATGCAATGAATTGGGCCACCAATCGTCATCACCATATCCCAATAGTTATGCTGCTTTGTCAGTGAATTCCTAACTTCAGGGCGTATCAGTTTATTTGGGATGCCTGGTACATTGGGATTCCTTGCTTGCAGAAACAATGTCAGATTCCAATAGGCAAAATCCACTAGAATGTTGTAGTGCGTATGCAGATAAGCATCCCATGCCTGATTCAGAACGATATAGAAATCCGAGCCATCCTTATACAAAGCATAAAGACTCCCATTCTCTAATGTCTGAGAACGTCTGACCATCTCTTTGTCATCAGAGGTGTCAATCCATGGACGCAGGAAACGATATGGGACATTCAACGTAAGCGTATTCAACAAACGCTTTATTTGCTTGTCTTCCAATCTGCTTTGCAAACCGTCAATAATCGTCTGAGAATTGGCATCAATGGGAATCTGAGTAATGTGCTGCAATTCCATCACAATATCAAACAGCGAATCGCTCTTGCCAAAAGACAAACGGAAATAGTGAATAGGATACCAAGCATTAGCAACCATTCTGATGACAATATCCCACACGCTGATTCTCGGGTTATCCGATTTCGCATGTATTTGCATAATCGACACAAACCAAAAGAATTTGTATGTCGCCACCGTATTTGAGAAAATCTTCCCAAGCCGGTTCGTGGTCAATATGTCGGATTGCGGTATCTGCATTCTATATTGATTCGAAAGTCTTCTTATTGATTAAGTCCATTATTTCTACGTCGAGTAACTTTGCTGTTTTCATCAGCATCTCCAATGGAGGTTGTGATGAATTGGTACACCACTTTGAAACAGTCGTTGGCGCACATCCCAGTTGTTTGGATAACCAGAGATTGGACTTCTTTTTCTCTGCGAGTACCACTTTCAGGCGATTAAGATCTTTATTGTCTGTCATATTGCCATTTTTAGATTAATGGCACAAAGTTACACAATTTGTGTGAGAATATATCAACATACCCCATAAAAATTGTAAAATCGAGTGATTTTAGTGAATTCCATTCATTTTATGCACAAAATTCGGTTAATAAATAACAGTATTCTCTGAAAAAAACAAAATTTCTTCAGCAATACAAAAAATAATGTGTATATTTGCACAGTGTTTCAATTTAAGAACTAATAATATATGGAGTGGAGATTTGTAAATAGAAGGGCAACGCTCTTTGTGGAGAAACCTTTTAACATTACAGAAGAAGTACTGCCATTATACGCATCTGAGTTCGCAAAAATGGGATTACTTCCGTCTGTAAATAAAGGTGTAGGTGTCAAGATAACCCCTGCAGGACTGGTAACAGAGAACATTCTCTCTCTTGATTTGAAACGACTTGATGAGACGTTAAAGGTAAACTTTGGGCCTGATCGTGTAGATTTTGAAAGCAGTAGCCCCAATGAAACATGGCAGTCGTTCCACGACGTAGTTGTGAAATTGGAAGAAATACTAACCAAAAAGCTTAACCATCGTATTGTGCGGTTGGCGCTTTGTGGTTTGGTGTTTTATAAGATGAGCGACGAACAACTTGCGACGGCTTATGAGAAGTTGGCTAAGTCGGAGGGAGAGCAACCTGTAGAATGGCTATTTCGCAAAGTGCTCCGTTCGGTGTTAGAGAGTGAGGACAAAAAGGTACATCAAGTTGTAAATAATGTCTATGCACTAACCAGTAATACTGCAGCTTTAGGAATGAAGGGGGACAAAGGAGTCTCACTCGATATGGATGTGAATACCATGCATGGAGCATCGGCTGAAAATATTGCTACCATTCAGGAATTGTTCTGGCAGGATGCTGCACGAGTAATAGAAAAAGCTGTTGCTAATTATCAAAAAGTATTTGCAGATGGCACTGAAGATTAGAAGTACATCTTCCTTGGACAATCTATCGTGGATAGAGCCTATAGGCAACCTGACAGACTTTAATGATCTGTTTCAAGATTTGCAGAAACAGGCTTATCAGTCTGTGGACTGGATGAAACTGATGATTCCAAAGGATGATAAACTATGGCATCTTATTGAGGGTAGCTATAGCGATGTTGCCTATCAGTCGCTTCTGGCATTATTTGAGGTCTTATCAGAGAACAGTTCTACAGAAACGGTTATACCCGTAGCCAGCAAGGAGTTCACAGAAGGCCACAAACAACGTTTTATCGAAACAATCCAGAATGTTATTTTTGAGGCAGGCGAGGATAATGCTGCAACAGAGATGATGGCCGAACTTCTTGTGAATCATAAAGAGGAATTGCTGAAGTTGTTGAACACTTTGTTTGTGGACAACTATGAGGATACAAATCTTTGTGTCAAGATACTTTCATTGCTTGGAGACTATAGTTACGAGGAGTTGAAACCTTACTCACAGTCAATAGCATTAGCCAGTATTGCAAACAAGTCTCCCCGAATCAAGTCTGCCGCACTGAATTTGTTTGCTCACTGGGGTAACAAGGATGCATTGCGCTTGCTTATGGAGGTTGACGAGCCTACGGAGCCTTGGATAAAGATGAAGTATCTGTCAATAAAGAAATCATTGGAAGAAAGATGCTCTATGCAAGAAAAATAAGCGAGGACGGATGGTTCTATAAAGATGACAACCTCGATGCGGATTCTATTTCAGAGTTGAATGTAAAGGGGCATGGCCTATCTGTATGGAAGGTGCTCAATGCTTCTAACAAGATTGATGTTGACAAAATTGGGTTGGCATTAGCAATGATTAATCCTAAGGTTGAGGAATTCTATATGGTGCTGATTGACCCTGCAAATTTAGCCAGTGATTATAAGTGGGCAATAGCTTTCATTCCACAGCCTGGAGCTACGCGCTATTCAAATATGAAGGATGAGCATACCAATTTTGAAGTGAAATCGATGTGGGAGCTTGGCTTTTTGACGGAACATATCCACAAACTGATTCAAGACGAAAAGAACTACCGCTATTATAATGTTTCTGATCTGAAAAAGATGGCCTATGATGCTGCAAAAAATGGTAATCTGACAAAAAAAGATGTTGATGGATGTCAGTGGAAAACTGCTATCAAAGAAATGGAAAAGATGTATGGAGAATTGACAGAGTTTTGGAAATAAAGGCAACTTGCCCTAATAGCTCCATAAATGCAGTCTGAATACATTTTCAGTGATTACTGATATATGTCATTTTTCTATGAAGTGTTGAATAATAAAATAATCTATGTATATATAAAGAAATAACCCCCTTGTGACAGCAAGGAGGAGTCAGTTTACATGTAAACTGCTATTTTTTGGATGGTGTTATGGCTTAGAATCTTAAAGATTCTCCATCCTACTGATTAAATCGAGACACGCTCGAACCCAACTTGCTGTAAACAGCATAGGCAACACCTCCTTTCCGACCCAACTTCAAAGCACCGTAGTTTTATTCGGCTGTCACCTTTAGATATGCGATACAGGTCAAGTCTTTGGATTAGGTGATGCATAATTACGAAATTCCACTGAGTTTTTTTTTATTTCTCAATGAGATTTAACTTTAATTCTATTATTTGGGGTTAACCTATATCGTTGCCCAAATATAATAATATAAGAAAACTGAGTGAAAAGGCGTGACGAATTATAACAGGAAAGACACAAATAACTATTATGTCAGATGATTGTTGATAACATTTGCTTATGAACTGACATGTCCGAAGGTTAATCCCCAAAAAAGCACTAAAAAAAGCTTCAGTGGATTTAAACATAAAAAGGGAAAATATTGTTAATTGATAAGTTGTACTGAAAGTGTGCCTACAATGTGCCTACAACTTTGAAAGGTTTAGATATAAAAAATCCTGTAAGTTGCTTGCTTACAGGACTTTAGCTTTTGGGTGCCCGGACGGACTCGAACCGTCGACATTCAGAACCACAATCTGACGCTCTAACCAACTGAACTACGGGCACCATGTTTGAAGATCGAAGCATCACCTTTTCGGTTTTGCGGGTGCAAAGGTACGGCTATTTTTTGAATTGACCAAATAATTGGGCTGTTTTTTTTCGTGCGGTACGTTTTTTTCTAAATCTATATAAAAACAGGTGGAATATGATGGGCATTCAAGGATTTTTGCGTATATTTGCAGCGAGAAATAGTTTTTATCCATCAAAATTAAACTGACTATGAACAAAAGAATGTTTCTGTATGCAGCCCTTGCGTGGCTGACATTGGCAGGGTGCAACAACAAGAGTGAAGGACAGTCCGAAGGCGCGACACAAGTTCCGTTCAACGACGTGGTGATGACGAGGCGCAGCGTGCGCAACTACGACGCGACGAAGAAGATCTCTGAGGCAGAGGTGCGCGAATTGCTGAAGACCGTGCAGGAGGCTCCGTCGTGGGCTAACCAGCAGCCGACGAAGTATTACGTGGCCATCAGCGAGGAGAAATTGAAGGAGGTGCAGGATCTGGTGGGCGGCAACAAGGAGCGCATCATCAATGCGCCAGTGCTCATCTGTTCGACCTTCGAGCGCGGCAAATCGGGCTTCTTCCAGGGCCAGCAGACCAACGAGGTGGGTGACGGCTGGGGTGCCTACGACAACGGCCTGAGCGACAGCTACCTGATCCTGACGGCGCGCGCAATGGGGTTCGACACACTCATCATGGGTATGCGTGACGCCGACGGACTGAGAAAAACATTCAATATCCCAGAGAATGAGACCGTCATGGCTGTCATTGCCCTGGGATATCGAGTTGCTGATCCCGACAGGCCCGAAAGGAAACCGTTGGACGAGATCGTCAAGTTCTACTAAGCGCTGTTATTGAGCAGGCTGTGCAGGGGCTACAGGAGCCTCTGCTGCGGGAGCCTCTGCGGCAGGTGCTGCGGGGGCTGCTGCGTCTTGTGTCTGGCTGGCACCGAAGCCAGGCAGATTGTTCGGGTTGGTGGCAGGCACCTCATAATTCTCCATGACGGAACCACCTGTGGAGGCACCAGGAGCAACGTAGGCGCAGAGCACGCTGAGAACGACCATGGCGGCAGCGAGGCCCCATGTGGTCTTCTCGATAAAGTCGGTGGTCTTGCGCACACCGCCGATCTGATTGTAACCGGAGAACTGGCTGGCGAGACCGCCGCCCTTAGACTCCTGAATGAGCACAATGCCAATCATGAGCAGTGCTGCAATGACGATTAAAACTACAAATAAAGTGTACATTTTTTTACTAATTATTTTTTACTATTATTTATGATCACTTTCTCTAAAAAGCGTATTTGGTCTGCAAAGTAAGCATTTTTTTTCGGAACTTGCAAACTTAATCGCCGAATAATTTCAAGTGCCTTCGAATATCTGCCCTGTTTGATGTAAATTCTGGCCAAAGTTTCAGTAAAATACTCTTCTCCGACCTCTTCTTCGGGCTCTTCGGGCTCTTTTGGGGTATCATCGACGGGCAAGGGCACATCGCTGAGGGTAAAACGCCCTTTGTCAGCATTTATGAATGTATCGATAAGCTCCTGACCACGCATCTCCGGAACGGATTCGGGCTCCTCCAGAGGCGTCTCACCCTCGGTATCGAGCAGATAGGCTACATAATCGATAGCGGCATCGGCAGGCGTCGGACGGCGCTTGCGGGGCTGTGGTTCTTCCTGGGGAATGGCATCGAGGAAAGAGTCAATCAACTCGCTCGTGCGGGATGATTGGGAATTGAGCGCGGAGGATTGAGGATTATGATTTGGCTCAGGTGCCGATGGCTCCTTGCGCAATTGATAATGGGCAGCCTCAACCATATTGAAGAGCACACGGCGATCGGTGATGTAGATGGCGGCACGCCGCAGTTCCTCATCGAAGCCAGGGTCGTGGAGCAGATAGAGATTCTGGAGCATCAGCAGGCGGAGCGTCTGGTGGTAGGGATATAGCGCCACCTGGGATCGCAATTCGTACAGCGTATCGCGATCCATCCGCTCAGGGTGCTTTGTCAGTTCTATCAGATCCATTCTCTTTTTGCTATTGCGCCTTTACCAGTTGGCTACGGCTGCATTGAATATTTGTTCGCAGATGTTCTTCACCATCTCTGCTACAAGATCGTCCTGCACAGAGTTGAGCGACAGTGTCGATTCGTAGCTGGCGGTGGCGGTAAACTGCTGTTCGAAGTCTTCGTTGTGGTTGACGTTGTTGGTGAAACGGCAGTTGACGGTCATCGACAGTTCAACCATCGATGAGTGTCCCTCACTGCTGACACCCTTGTTGCGCTGGTCGTAACGCGTTATCTCGCCTTCGAGTTTCAGGTCGCCGTTACGCCTCACGAGTTCCAGACGGGTGTGGTCTGTGAACTGGCTTCTTAGCTCGTTGTTGAACATCGGTCCCATGGGTGCCCAGGTGTATGAGGTGCGGAGGGGGAAGTCGGCAATCTGGATGGTCTTCGTCTTCGTGTAGTCGATGCTGGCGCCGTTGAATTTGTAGCTGACGGAGCACGACGTGGGTATCAGCAGGCATAGCAGCAGGATAGTAGCCAGCCCGAACTGTTTCAGCCGACGGTAGAGTGTGCGGTCGCTGATGCCCAGTTCCTGCGCAGCCTTGCGGCGATTGCCGTGGTTGCGCTCAAGGGCCTTTTCAAGCATCGCCTTGCCCAGGTCGTTGAGATTGAGGTTTTCGGGTTCCTTCTCAGGCTCGATGTATTCCTCGGCCATCGCATCGACGGCGGCAGGGGAAGTGATGGGCGTGATGGATGAAATGGGAGTAATGGGAGCGAGCTGGGTAGAGGCAGCGGCAGGGGCAGAGAGCGGTTGGCTCTGGGCCTCGTCGAGGCGTTTCTTCAACTGACTCATCTCGTGGCGCATCTCGTTGACGTTGCCGCGAAGCTCGAAGAGTATCTTGTAGAGAATCTCCCGTTCGTTCTCAAAGCTGTGGTCGCCGCTGTCCGCACGATGAATGGTGGCGAGCTCTGTGGTCTCGTGATCCTGCGGAATGAAGGTACGCAGCATGTCGGCGGTGATGGTGCGTTCAGGGCTGAGCACGGAAATCTGGCGCGTGATGTTCTTCAACTGGCGGATGTTGCCCGGCCACTTGTAACGCATCAGCACCTGCTTGGCCTCGTCAGTCAGCACCACCTTGTCCATCCTGTATTCCTCAGCCATCTGCATGGCGAAAAGACGGAACAGCAGCACGATGTCCTCGCCGCGCTCACGCAACGGCGGCATCTGCATAGGCACCTCGTTCAGACGATAATAGAGGTCTTCGCGGAAACGGCCTTCGCTGATGGCTTTCTGGATATTGACGTTCGTGGCAGCCACGATGCGCACATCGGTCTTCTTCACCTCCGTAGCACCTACGGGGATGTACTCGCCGTTCTCCAACACACGCAGCAGTCGGGCTTGCGTGGCCAGCGGCAGTTCACCCACCTCGTCGAGGAACAGCGTGCCCTTGTTGGCAGCGCCGAAGTAACCAGGTGAGTCGTTGATGGCACCCGTATAGGAGCCCTTAACGTGTCCGAAGAGCTCTGAGTCGATGGTACCCTCGGGGATGGAGCCGCAGTTGATGGCAAAGTATTTCTCGCGTCTCCTCGGCGAGTTGTCGTGGATGACACGGGGAATAATCTCCTTACCCACGCCGCTCTCGCCTGCGATGAGCACGCTGAGCTTGGTGGGAGCCACCTGCAGGGCTACGTCGAGCACGTGGTTCAAAGCCTCGCAGTTGCCTACGATTCCATACCGTTGTTTAATGGCTTGCAGATCCATTTCTATTGTTCACTTCGTTTTGAGCTGACAAAATTACACATTATTTCTGAAACAACTGCAATTTTGGCAGAATTTAACGAAAATTTCTCAGCCTTCCATCTCTGCGGGCACTGCATCGTCGCCCTTCTTCTGCGGAGTGCGCACAGCAAAACGTGCCTTGTCGCCATCCTCGCGCTTCTCGTGATAGAGCTTCGGCAGGGGGTGAGCCAGGGGTGCGTCGTAATCCTTGCGGTAACGATACATGTCGACAGCGGTGTAGACGGCATGACGCAGTGAAGAGGGGTCGGCCTCTCCCTTACCGGCAATCTCGAATTCTGGACCGTGATCGGGTGTGGTGCAGATGGCACTAATACCAGCCTTGAGCTTCACACCACCGTCGATGGCGAGCGTCTTGAAGGGAACGAGCCCCTGATCGTCGAACATGGCGAGCACACCGTCGAACGCGTAGTACATCTGCTGTCCGAAGTAGTCATCAGCCACGTAGGGACCGAAGGCCTGAATGCCTTTCTCCTCCAGCTGTTCAATGGCGGGCAGAATCACTTTTTCCTCCTCTGTGCCCGGCTGCGGATTAAGGGCGAGCAGAGCAATTCGGGGATTGGAGATGCGGAAGTCACGACGCAGGCTGTTGTGGAAAATAACGGCCTTGTCGACGATCTTCTCTGTGGTGACGGCGGCAGGCACGTCCTTCAAAGGCAGATGGGTGGTGACGAGCCCGATGCGAACAAGATCGCTCACCATCATCGTCAGCGACTTGTCTTCCTTCGAGGGGTTGGTGTTCGACTTCATCGGTGCCTGTACCAACACGTCATAGAGGCCCTTCTGCAGGTCTTCCTTAGCCCGGGCCACGGCTTTACGGGCTGCGGAGTCAGACTCCTCAGTAGGCGTACCAAGCTCCACTTTCACCTCTTCGTCGAAGGTGGCAAGCAGGTTCAGACGTCCGTCGCGGGCATCCTCAGCCCTTTCGATGGTTGAGAACTGCGTCTCCAGACTGAGCGCCTTGCGGTGGTAGCCGGCCACCTTGGGCGAGCCGTAGATGATGGGCGTGCAGAGGTCGAACATCGTCGGATCCTCGAATGCCTTGAGTATCACTTCATAACCTATACCGTTCGTATCACCGTGCGTGATTGCCACGCGAATCTTTCTATTATCCATATCTTGCTATTAACTATTTATTTCACTTTTCTTGGCTGTGGAGAGAAGGCCGCAGGCAGCGAAGATATCTTGACCACGACTGGCACGGATGGTGGTAAACACGCCGTGAGCCGTCAGATAGTCACGCAAGGCCTCCATGCGTTTCTCGTCGGAACCTGGCAGGTCGACGCCTGGTATCTCGTGGAAACGGATGAGATTCACGCGGCATTCCAATCCCTGCAGCAGCCTGACAATCTCACGAGCATAGACAGGTGTATCATTGAGTCCGCCAAAGCAGATGTACTCAAAGGAGCAGCGGCGCTGGTGGCTGAAATCATACTGTCGCAGGAGGGCAACGACCTCTGTGATTGACATCTGTCCCTCGGCAGGCATGAGCTTGCGGCGCTGTTCCGGCAGGGGAGAGTGCATCGAGATAGCCACGTGGCACTCACTCTCGTCGAGGAAGCGCTTGAGTTTTGTCTTGATGCCCACGCTGCTCACCGTGATGCGACGGGGACTCCAGGCATAGCCGTAGTCGGCCGTCAGAATCTCCGTAGCCCTTAACACCGCGTCGAGATTGTCCATCGGCTCACCCTGACCCATAAAGACAATGTTTGTCAGGCGCTCGCGTTCAGGCAGGGCGTAGATCTGATTGAGGATGTCGGCAGCGGTGAGGTTACCCTCAAAGCCTTGTTTGCCCGTCTGGCAGAAGAGGCAGTTCATCTTGCAGCCCACCTGGCAGGAAACGCAGAGCGTAGCCCGTTCACCATCGGGAATGAAGACGGTCTCGACGAAGCGCGAAGCTGCGGGAAAGAGGTACTTGACAGTGCCGTCTTTAGAACGCTGGCAGTCGATGGGCGCCATCGCACCCACGACATACTGCTCCTTCAGCCGCTCGCGGTTCACCTTCGAGAGATTGGTCATCTCGTCGATGGTCGTCACATGCTGCTGATAGAGCCACTTGAGAATCTGCCCAGCCGTAAATGCAGGCATTCCCAGGTCGCGGACAATCGCCTTCAATTCGTCGGCCGAGAGTCCAAGTAGCACCTTTTTTTCCTCGTTTATCTCCATTTTCGTGTGCAAAGTTAGAAAAAAAACTTTAAATATTTGGTATTCTCGAAAAATATTACGAAATTTGCGCAATAATAATTCACAAAAAGACCCTCATGAGAGAAAAATTAGACTGTTTTCTGCCCTGCGACGATATGAATGTCTTCGCCAGGACAGTGGCACAACTCAAGGCCAGCAAAACGGTGCAGCACATATTCCTGCTAACCTCCGACCCACAACCCATCGACGGCGACGAAACGCTGAAAGGCTGTCGGCAACTGACCGTTGACAACCTCACGGGCAGCAACACTCTGATGACTATTGCTGAGAATGCAAAGGCCGACTATGTGCTGCTGCAGACGAAGTCGACGAGGCTGGAACTGGGCGAAGGAGCCTTGGAACGCATCCTCCGCGTGGCATCCGACTCTGACGCCTCGATGGTCTATGCCGACCACTACGACCTCATTGACGGCAAGCGCACCCCCCACCCCGTCATCGACTATCAGACGGGCAGCATCCGCGATGATTTCGACTTCGGCTCGCTGTTACTGGTGAAGACCGCCCTGCTACATACCTTTGCGATGCAGGCTGGTGAGGCTGATTACCGTCATGCAGGTCTCTATGCCCTGCGCCTTTTCCTGAGCCGCAACGGACAACTGTTCCATATCGACGAAAAGCTCTATACGGAAGAAGAACTTGATACCCGTGCCTCAGGCGTGAAGCAGTTCGACTACGTGAATCCTCGTAACCGTGAGGTGCAGATAGAGATGGAACACGCTGCCACCGCCCATCTGGCGGAAATCGGTGCAAAGATAGACCCTTCGTACTACCGTCGCCCTGACTTTAACGAGCAGGAGTTTGATGTCGAGGCATCTGTCGTGATCCCTGTTTACAACCGTGAGAAGACCATCTGCGACGCTGTGAACTCAGCCCTCTCGCAGAAGACAAGCTTCAAATATAATGTCATCGTGGTCGACAACCACTCCACGGACAAGACGACAGAGTTGTTGCAGGCCATCCACGATGAGCGGCTCGTGCATAT
>Ga0265298_10003270_pt1 | contig 21611 bp, 15 predicted proteins | sample AusTroGonzalo_MG_3_FD_193486 | JGI IMG/M metagenome (GOLD analysis project Ga0265298, IMG submission 193486) | Bovine rumen microbial communities from tropical cattle in Woodstock, Queensland, Australia - Gonzalo_01 | ecosystem: Host-associated > Mammals > Digestive system > Stomach > Rumen ...
CAGAAGGAGGGGAACGCTTCCCTCACCGCCAGGCCTATTATCTTTCCATGGAATTCCTGGTCGGCCGCTTGGTATACAACAATCTGTACTGCATGAATATGCTGGATGAAGTTAAAGCGCTGCTGGCGGAAAAAGGCGTCGATATCGCTGTGCTGGAAGATGTGGAAGATGATGCCTTCGGAAACGGCGGCCTCGGCCGTCTCGCTGCCTGCTTCCTGGACAGCGCTGTGACCTGCAATGTTCCCCTGACCGGGTACGGCCTGCGTTTCCGTTACGGACTTTTTAAACAGACCTTTGTGGATGGCCGCCAGATTGAGGAGCCGGATGACTGGTCCCGTTTCGGAGATCCCTGGTCCATCCGCCGGCCGGAGGAGGCAGTGGTTGTACATATGAAAACCGGAGATGTTGCCGCAGTTCCTTATGACATGCCTGTCATCGGATACGGCATGAAAAATGTGGGCACGCTGCGACTGTGGCAGACAGAAAGTCTTCACGAGGTTGATTTCAGGTTGTTTAACAATCAGGAATACGCTAAAGCCGCCGCAAGCAAGAATCAGGCGGAGGATATTGTCAAGTTCCTTTATCCCAATGATACGAAAAAGGAAGGCCGCCGGCTGCGGGTGAAGCAGCAGTATGTTCTGGTCTCTGCTACCATGCAGGATATCCTCCGAAGCTACCGGAAGCGCCACGGCAGCGATTATACCTTTTTTGCAAAGGAAGTCGCTGCCCAGCTGAATGACACCCACCCCACCATGGCGATTCCCGAACTGATCCGCCTGCTGGGTGAGGATGGTGTTCCCTTTGAGAATGCTTTCCTTATCGCCAGGGACACCTTTGCATATACCAACCATACCGTCATGCAGGAAGCACTGGAAAAATGGGATCTGACCCTGCTTTCCTCTGTTTGTCCCGATATTGTTACTGTGATCCGTAAAATCGATTCCCGGTTTAAAAAAGAAATGAAGGAGCGCGGGCAGGAGGTAGCTCCCGACTGCTGCATCATTGAAAACGGCCTGGTGCATATGGCCTGGCTTGCTACCTACGCCACCCATGCGATCAACGGCGTTGCTGAGATCCATTCCCAAATTCTGATGGATGATGTCTTTGCCGCCTGGTATAAGCTGTATCCCCGACGTTTCCAGAACAAGACCAACGGAATCACCCAGCGCCGCTGGCTCGGCTTGTGCAATCCTGAGCTCTGCGATCTGATCGCCTCCAGTATTAGCCGCGGTTTTTTAACTGACCTTAATCAGCTGAAAAAACTGGAGCCTATGATTAGCACCGCCCTTTGCAGGAAATTCTATGAGGTTAAAAAAGCAAAGAAAAAGCAACTCTGCGCTGAAATCCTGAGGCGGGAAAATGTTTCTCTTTCCCCTGACATGGTCTTCGATGTCCAGGTCAAACGCCTGCATGAGTATAAGCGCCAGTTCATGAATGCTCTGTCCATCCTGGCTATTTATGACCAGCTGAAGCAGGGAAAGCTGAAGGACCTGCCCCCGGTAGCCTTCATTTTCGGAGCCAAAGCTGCTCCGGGCTATGACCGGGCCAAAGCCGTCATTCACTGGATCAACCTGATTGCAGAAAAGGTCAACAACGATCCGGATACCAAAGACCGCCTGAATGTCGTCTTTGTCGCCAACTATAACTGTTCCTGGGCGGAGAAGATAATTCCCGCCGCAGATATCTCCGAGCAGATCTCCCCCGCCGGTACGGAAGCCTCCGGCACCGGCAATATGAAACTCATGCTGAACGGTGCAGTAACCCTGGGAACCTTCGACGGGGCTAACGTTGAAATTGTTCAGGAAGCCGGACAGGAAAATAATTATATCTTTGGTGCCACCGTGGAAGAACTGAACGCACTGAAGGGTTCCTGGGATCCGATGACGGTATATGAAAAGAACTCAATCTTCCGGAAAGCCCTGGATACCCTGATTGACGGAACCTTCCCGGATGACGACAGCGCTTTCGCTGAACTCCATGATTCACTTCTGAAGGGCGCCAGCTGGCATAAGCCCGATCACTACTTTGTCGCGAAAGATTTTGAGAGCTATCTTGAAACCAAGCTCCAGGCCATCCGGGACGCCGGGAATCCGGATATATCCTTTGAGAAAAAGTGCCTCATGAATATTGCCAATGCCGGAAAATTCTCTTCAGACCGCACTATCCTGCAGTACGCCAAAGAAATCTGGAATGTCTGACAGGCGTAGCATACCGTCTCAGTTTGATGGCGGCGGTCATGGGACAGGCATTCACTCGGTCCAGGAAAGGAATCTGTCATGAAAAAAAACAGTCTGAAAAAGTATACGGATTTTCTTGTGAAAGAAACAGAAGCACTCCTGAATATCGACTCCCCGACAGGATATACGGAAAAAGCAGCTGCCTGGGTGCGGCAGGAGTTTGAGAAGCTTGGCTTTAACGCTCAGTTCACCAATAAAGGCGGGGTACTTGTTTCCCTCGGCGGGAAGGATCTCTCAGATGGATTGCTGCTGGAGGCGCATGTGGATACGCTCGGCGGAATGGTCGCGGAAATTAAAACGAACGGCCGCCTTCGCCTTACAAATCTCGGAGGAATGAATCCGAACAATGCAGAAACCGAAAACGTTCGTGTCGTGACAAAGTTCAGCGGTATTTATGAAGGGACGTTCCAGCTCTGCAACGCTTCCCTGCATGTAAACGGTGAGTATAACGATATCAAGCGCGGATGGGATACCTGCGAGGTGGTCCTGGATGAAGATGTCAGAAAAAAAGAAGATACGGAAAAACTCGGAATTGCCGTTGGCGATATCGTATGCTTTGAGCCGAATGTCCGGATCACGAAATCAGGCTATATCAAGTCCCGTTTCCTGGATGATAAGTTGAGCGTGGGAATTCTTCTGGGACTGGCTGATTATATCCGGGATAAAAAGGTTATTCCGAAGCGTGCCCTCTATGCTCATATTACAGTCTTTGAAGAAGTGGGCCACGGCGGATCCGGTAACGTCCCCGAAGGATGTACGGAAGCTGTTTCCGTGGATATGGGCTGCGTCGGCGAGGGTTTGCAGTGTACAGAAAAACAGGTATCCATCTGTGCCAAGGACAGCGGCGGCCCTTACAGCTATTCTGTGGTCAAGGGGCTCATCGAAGCCGCCAAATCCTGCGGAGCTGATTATGCTGTGGATATTTATCCCCATTACGGCAGCGATGTGGAAGCTACGCTTCGCGCCGGCTGTGATCTCCGCCACGGGTTAATCGGAGCCGGTGTTTATGCATCCCATGGATATGAAAGAAGCCATATAGATGGTGCTGAAAACGTTCTTCGCCTGTTGATCGCCTATGTCCTGTAAAGAGCGCATCATCAATCTTCCGTTTCATTCGTCTTTGAACAGTTTTTTCAAAGTCAGCGCGGCCTGTTTGGCCGCGTTTTTCTTTTCTCCGGATGATATCAGGATTTCCTGAGCTTCCCTTAAGGAGTGCCCTTCCTTCATGATTTCAATCATTCTTGCTTCCGCCGTCATCGCAAGTTCTTTCGGATGTACGTCCTCCGGCAGTATTTCCGGCAGCTCCAGGACGGCGCAGTATTCGCCTTTTTCCGTCTTCTCGTTCTCCTTCAGAGCTCTGAGTACGCTTTCCGGGGATCCGTAGAGCGTCTTTTCATGCAGCTTCGTCAAGTCGCAGCAGACCGTCATCCGGCAGCCGGGGATTATCTCCTGGACCGCGCTCACCAGTTCGATGATTCGGAACGGAGATTCATGCAGCACTGCCACCCTGACACCCCCGGCAATCTGCCGTAGTTTTTCCTGGAGTGCTTTTCTCTCCCGGGGAAGAAAGCCGTAGAAAGCAAACTCCCGGGCGTCATACCCGCTGACAGATACCGCGGCGATCCCAGCACAGCAGCCTGGAACCGGGACCACAGGAATCCCCCGTTCTATGCAGGCAGCCACTACCTCGTTTCCCGGATCGGAAATACAGGGGGTACCGGCGTCGGTCACCAAGGCCGCTGCCAGGTTTTCCGTCAGGATGGTTTCCGCGAGGCCAGCCGCCTTGCTTTCCTCGTTATGCCGATGGCAGCTGACCAGCCGGGCATGCAGATCGAACACCTGGCAAAGTTTCATCGTCACCCTGGTATCCTCTGCAATGATGATGTCCGCCTGTCTCAGCGTTTCGGTGCCCCGCGGGGACAGATCCTGCAGGTTCCCGATCGGCGTGGCCACCACATATAATGTTCCCATGCGATTACTCCTCAGTTTCCAGCTTCTCTGCTATCCGGAGCTTAGCACTCCGTGCCCGCGGATTTCGTTCCGTTTCCGCTTCCGACGGGACAATTGCCCCGCCGCCCAGCACTTTTGCGACTGGCTTCCGCCCACAGATGCATATCGGAGCCTTTGGCGGGCAGATGCATGGATTCTCCATATTCCTGAAGCACCGTTTAACAATCCGGTCCTCCAGACTGTGGAACGTGATCACGCAAATTCTTCCGCCGGGCTTCAGGCAGCTGACAAAGTCCTTCAGAGCCTGTTCCAGCGGTGCCAATTCATCATTCACAGCAATCCTTACCGCCTGAAAGGTCCGCCGGGCTGGATGCCCGTCGTCTTTTCTTCGTACAGCCTTCGGAATCGCGGCGTCCACCGCTCCCACCAGGTCGAAGGTGGTTTCCAGCGGTCTGCTTTCCCGCCGTTCACAGATGATCCGGGCAATTCTTGCCGCCCACTTTTCCTCTCCGTAGTCCCGGATCACCCGGGTAATATCCTGCTCGCTGGCGGTGTTCAGAAAGTCTGCCGCGGTCATACCCCGGCTCCGGTCCATCCGCATATCCAGCGGAGCATCCGCGTGATAACTGAAGCCCCGTTCCGGAGTATCCAGCTGCGGACTGGAAACGCCCAGGTCCAGCAGCACTCCGTCCAATGGTTCTGCTCCGGCCTCCTCCAGCAGTTGCTTCCCATCATGAAAGTTTCCGCGGATCGCGCGGAATCCGGGATATTCCTTCAGCCGTTCCGATGCGGCCCGGATGGCGGTTTCATCCCGGTCAATCCCGTAGAGCCGGGCTGTTCCCCCGCTTTTTTCCAGGATAGCACGACTGTGTCCTCCGCCGCCCAATGTTCCGTCGCAGTAAACGCCGCCTGGTTTCACATTCATCCACTGCAGCACTTCCTGCAGCAGCACAGGTTCATGCAGAAATGCCACATTCCGGCCCCCTCTCCGCCTTCGATCCAAAATCACGGACGGGGCTGCGGTACTCCGCAGCCCGTCCCGGTATGATTCATACGCCCGTTCTCACAGGCTCTCCTTCAGTTCGGCGATCCGGCTTTCCATTGCCTCTGCCTTAGCCTTGTTTGTTTCCAGTTTTTCTTTTTCCTGGGCCACCAGCTGCGCCGGTGCTTTGGATACAAAGCCGGGGTTGTTCAGCTTGCCTTGAGCCCGCTCGATTTCCTTCAGCAGGTTATCCTTTTCCTTCGTTAATCGGGCGATTTCCTTCTCAAAGTCCACCAGATCCCCGAGCGGAATGAAAAGCTCAGCGGCCGCGGTCACGGCGGATACTGTCTTCTCCTTCACCAGTGCACGGTCTATGATAATCTCCAGGCACTCAGCGCCCGCAAGCTTTTTGAAGTATCCTTCGCCGCCCCGCAGGGTTTCCGCCCAGCCTTCGGCTCCCAGCAGCATCAGACGTGTCCTCTTGGATGGAGCCACATTCATCTCACTCCGCAGGTTCCGGATCGTCCGGATGATCTCCATGATTCCCTGCATTTTACGCTCGTCTTCGGGGAAGCTCAGCGAGTGATCCTTTTCCGGCCACTTCTGAAGCATCAGGAAACCTTCGCTTTCAGGCAAGTATTTGTATACCTGCTCCGTCAGGAAGGGCATGAAGGGATGCAGCAGTTTCAGCAGGTCTGTCAGCACGTGAAGCAGTACAGCCTTTACGGTTTCCTTACTCTCTCCGTCCTCGCCCAGCAGCCGGCTCTTGCTCAATTCAATATACCAGTCGCAGAATTCGCTCCATGCGAAGTCATAGATCTTGGTAGCAGCCAGGCCGAAGTCACCGTCCTCCATATGGTCGGACACGTCCTTCACAGTCTCCTGCAGGCGGCTGAGAATCCACTTGTCCGCGGTCTCCAGCTGCTCAGGCCGGAAAGATTTCTTCTCTGTCACGTTCATCAGCACGAAGCGGCTGGCGTTCCAGACTTTGTTGGCAAAATTCCGGGCCGCCTCCACTTTTTCCCGGCTGTAGCGTGTGTCGTTTCCGGGACTCACACCCATCACCAGGCTGAAGCGCAGCGCGTCCGCGCCATACTCTTCCACCACTTCCAGCGGGTCGACACCATTGCCCAGGGATTTGGACATCTTCCGTCCCAGCTCGTCCCGGACCAGTCCATGGATCAGCACCGTTTCGAACGGCGTCTCGCCCATGTGCTCGATGCCGCTGAAGATCATCCGCGCCACCCAGAAGAAAATGATGTCGTATCCCGTCACCAGCATACTGGTGGGATAAAAATACTTCAGATCTTCGGTCTGTTCCGGCCATCCCAGCGTGGAGAAAGGCCACAGAGCAGAACTGAACCATGTGTCCAGTACGTCCTCATCCTGCCTCACCTTTCCGCCGCATTTCGGGCAGACGGCCACATCCTCCCGGCTGACGGTCATCTCCCCGCAATCCTCGCAGTACCAGGCGGGAATCCGGTGTCCCCACCACAGCTGGCGGCTGATGCACCAGTCCCGGATATTTTCCATCCAGTTAAAATAAGTTTTGCTGAATCGATCGGGCACGAATTTCGTTTTGCCTTCCCGCACGGCCTGAATCGCCGGCTCCGCCAGCGGCTTCATCCGCACGAACCATTGTTCGCTCAGTCGGGGTTCCACCGGGGTCTTTCCGTGTCTGTAACAGAAGCCCACGTTATGGCTGTAGTCCTCCACCTTGACCAGCAGCCCCAGTTTGTCCAGTTCCTCTACTACGGCTTTGCGGCATTCCATGGGATCCATACCGTTGAACCGGCCCGCGTTCTCATTCATGGTGCCGTCATCGTTGGTTACCGTGATGATTTCCAGGTTGTGCCGCTGCGCTACCTCAAAGTCGTTCGGATCGTGGGCAGGCGTCATCTTCACAGCGCCGGTCCCGAAATCCATCTCCACGTACTCGTCAGCCACCACCGGGATTTCTTTATTCACGATCGGCAGGATCACGTTCTTTCCAACCAGGGCGGTATACCTTTCGTCCGCTGGGTTCACGGCTACGCCGGTATCACCCAGCATGGTTTCCGGCCGCGTGGTCGCCACAATCACACCTTCGCTGCCATCTGCGCCGGGGTAACGGATATGCCACAGATAGCTGTCCTGTTCCTTATATTCCACTTCCGCGTCGCTCAGCGCGCTGCGGCAGGCGGGGCACCAGTTAATCATCCGTTGTCCGCGGTAGATCAGGCCCTTTTCGAACAGGCGTACGAACACCTCTCGCACCGCCTTGCTGCACCCTTCGTCCATGGTGAAGCGTTCCCGGGTCCAGTCACAGCTGACACCCATCTTCCGCTGTTGATGCACGATGCGGCCACCGAACTCTTCCTTCCATTTCCACGCGCGCTCCAGGAACGCCTCCCGGCCGATACCCTGCTTGGTCAGGCCTTCCTTCCGCATGGCTTCCACGATTTTTACCTCTGTGGCAATCGCTGCGTGGTCTGTCCCGGGCAGCCATAAGGTCGGGTCTCCTTTCATCCGGTGATAACGGACAGGCGCATCCTGCAGAATGCAGTCCATAGCGTGCCCCATGTGCAGCTGGCCGGTAATATTGGGCGGCGGCATGACGATGGTAAAGGGCTTTTTTCCCTCCACGCGGTGCGCGGTAAAGGCGCCGGCCTCCTCCCAGGCCCGGTACAGATCGGCTTCGATCGCCTGTGGGTTGAAACGGGTTTCCATATCAGCGCCGGACATCTTTTTCTCCATGGAAGTTCCCTCCGTTCTAATTTGGTCGGTATCGTGTTGAATACAAGAAGAGCCCCGTCCCTGAAGGGCGGAGCTGCAAATCTTTTCCCGGTAAAAAAGCAGTCGTCAATCAGGCGTTCTTCGCTTCGTCCTGCATGACGACCTGGACGCCTTTATAATAACCGCAATGTTTGCACACACGATGGGCCAGCTTCATCTGGTGGCACTGCGGGCATTCACTGATCCCCGGCAGAGACAGCTTCCAGTTTGCGCGGCGGCTGTGCTTGCGAGCCTTTGAAATTTTCCCTTTCGGAAGAGCCATTCTTCACACCTCCTCATTGTTTTCAAGCAATTGTTGCAACCCGGCAAACGGATATTGAATACCCGGTTCAGCGGGGGCAACATCCGGGTCCCTGTAATCGAGGCCCGGGCAATCCTCTCTGCATAGGAAGCGGATTGGCAGAGCCATCACGGCGTATGACATGACCAGCTTTTCCATGTCCACCTGATAGCCTTCGTATGCGAAGATCTCATCATCCTCCATGTCCCCGTTCCGGATAAAGGTTTCATCGAAATCATTAGTGACTTCGGCGCTTGCCTCTTCCAGACAGTTGGCACAGGGTGCGTGGGCTCTGGTCCTGATCGTTCCCTTAACCGAAATGTTCCCGTCCTCATCGGAAAGGAAGGTTCCTTCCACAGCCGCATCGTCGATCCGGACGATGTCGCCGGCAATTTCCTGATCCGCAATGGCCTGCGTATCCAGAAACCGGTACTCCTGACCGGGATGGGATAAAGCTTCGGAAACGTTCAGCTTCATGTCCTCACCTCAAAAGTGACCATTTGGTATTATACTTCCGTGAAATTGGTTTGTCAACAATCTTTTCACGGGTTTTCATGGGTTTTCAGCAGTCGCGGACTTTGCCCGTAGTCACCAGGTCCAGGGTATCCCGGGCGATCATGATCTCCTCGTTTGTCGGAATAACGCATACTGTAACCTTGCTGTCGTCAGCGGAGATTACGGCTTCCTTGCGGGTCTTGTTCTTTTCAGGATCAATCTTCGCGCCGAGGAACTCCATACCCTCTATCACGCGGGCCCGCAGGTCGGCATTGTTCTCGCCGATACCGGCGGTGAAGCAGATCACGTCCACCCCGCCCATGGCAGCGGCATAGGAACCGATATATTTCTTGATGCCGTAAATCAGCATTTCCTGGGCCAGCTTCGCATTTTCGTCCCCGGAGGCGGCCAGGTCGTCAATATCCCGGCAGTCGCTGCTCTTTCCGCTGATGCCCAGCAGACCGCTCTTCTTGTTCATCATCGTCAGCACGTCGTCCACGCTGATCGGATGCCCCACAGGCGTCCCGTCATCGTTCAGGGGATTATTTGCGATGAACTGCACCACCGCGGGATCGCAGCTTCCGCAGCGGGTTCCCATCAGCAGCCCTTCCAGAGGCGTCAGGCCCATGGAGGTATCCACGCACTTGCCGTCCTTGACAGCGCTCAGGCTGGAGCCGTTCCCCAGATGGGCAATGATGATCCTTTTTCCTTCCGGACGGATGCCCAGGAAGTCGCAGACCCGGCGGCTGACATAACGGTGGCTGGTGCCATGGAATCCGTAACGGCGGACATGGAGCTTTTCCTCATACATCTTCGGCACGCCGTACATATAGGCTTTCGGCGGCATGGTCTGGTGGAACGCGGTATCGAATACCGCGACTTGGGGCGTTCCCTTCATGACCTTTTCGCAGGCTTCAATACCCATCAGGTTGGCGGGATTGTGCAGCGGCCCCAGAGGGAAGCAGTCGCGGATCGCCTGTTTTGCTGCGTCGTTGACGATGACGGAAGCCGTAAACGCGTTGCCGCCGTGCAGGACGCGGTGGCCCACGGCACCGATTTCGTCAGTGCTCTTGATTACGCCGTATTCCGGATCCTGCAGAATCTGGAGCATCAATTGTGCCGCCGCTTCATGGTCGGGAATATCCTGGGCGATTTCCGTTTTCTTTTCACCGGCGCTGTGCTTCAGCCGGCTGCCCGCGATGCCGATGCGCTCCACAAGGCCTTTCGCCAGCTCGATCTCACCGTCCATGTCGATCAGCTGATACTTCAGAGAGGAAGAACCCGCGTTCACAACCAGAATCTTCATTGTTTCACTAACTCCTTTTCATTGATTGATAACCTGAAATATTATACACGTTCTATCTTGAAAAAGGAAGCCTTAAATGGTATGGTTTTTCTGGATTCCTTTCACAGAAAAGCATCTGCATGGAGGGCATTACCATGGCAGTTCTCGGCATTGTGGCGGAATATGACCCCTTCCATAACGGCCATTTCTATCATCTGGGCGAAGCAAAGCGCCTCGTTCAGCCGGAGGCGGTGTTGGTTGCACTTTCCGCCTGCTTCAAACAGCGGGGGGACCTGGCCTTGCTCTCTCCTTATGAGCGGGCGGCCTGTGCCGTTTCCGCGGGAGCTGACGCGGTCTTTGCCCTCCCTGTTCTCTGGACGGTAAGGGACGCGGAGCATTACGCCCTCGGCGCTGTTTCCCTGCTGGCCGGCCTCGGAGTCACTCACCTGGCTTTCGGGGCAGAAACCCCGGACTCTGAAGCGCTCTCCCGACTGGCGGACCTGCTGGAAAATCCGTGTCCCGGTTTCACGGCGGATCTGAAGGACCGCCTGGCCGGCGGAATCGGCTATCCTGCTGCCTTGGCCGCCGCGGCGGACCGGATACTGCCCGGTGCCGGTGCGCTTCTGTCTGCTCCGAACAATACACTGGCCGTTTGTTATCTGCGGGCAATCCGCCGGTTGATGGTGCCTGTGGTCCCGGTGATGGTTCCCCGCCGCGGAGAATACCATGCTCACCGGGTGGATCCGGAGTTTCCCTCCGCCTCCGCTCTCCGCGCGGCGTTGTACCGCGGCAATTATTCCGCCGCGTACTCCGCTGTGCCTCCGGAGTCGGAATCCCGCCTGAAAGCCCGTTTTCTGTCCGGGGAGGTCCCGGATCCCGCTGTCTTTGACGCGGTGCTGCTTTCCTCTCTCCGTGCCCTGCCCCCGGAGGCTTTCCGGGATCTTCCGGATGCGGCCGGAGGGCTTGGGGACGCACTATGCAAAGCCCGAATAGCTGCCCGGTCCGCCCGTGAGCTGACAGGGATGCTGACCTCAAGGCGTTATCCTGCTTCCCGGATTACCCGGCTCTGTGCCCATGCCCTCCTCGGAGTAACGCAGAAACAGCTGATGGGTCTTCCCTGTCCTTCCGCGGCCCTGCTGTTGGCGCTCCGCAAGAATGCGTCCCTCACTGCTTCCTGGAGGAAAACTCCTGTCAGGGTCTGTCCCGACCCTGTCGCCTGGAGGCCGGAAGCCTCCGCCGCAGACCTGACCGCCTGGCGCCTGTGGGCTCAGTGCTGCGGTCTCCCGGACACCCTTCCCTTTACCGAAAAAACAGTCGCCGTACCGTAAACGGGACCGCCTCCTGTGATCCCCTTGGATCCCTGTGAAGCAGTCCCGTTCCGTCTATTCCTTTTTATCTTTTCTGTTTCATCTGGACTTTCTGCTTGTACATTTCGGCGTCCGCCGCTTTGAACACGTCTGAGAATTTGTTGTGGAGCTTTTTGTCATACAGTTTGCAGCCCAGCGCGGCCGACGTTCCTCGCCACGGCTTTTTTTGTTCTTCCTTTTTGAACGTCTCGGTAAATGTGCTGACCAGCCGGTCCCTGTTTTCCAGGTCCTGGTTTTCCAGGATCACCACGAATTCGTCTCCGCCGATCCGGTATACAGGAGAGTGCTTGAACGTATTGCAGATCCTGCTGCACAGGTCTTTAATTGCCTCGTCGCCCTTTTCGTGGCCGTAGGTATCGTTGATGGTCTTCAGGTTGTTCATATCGATAACGGCCACGCCGAATTTTGCGGTTCCGTTCTTGATTTCCTCATCCTTTTTCTCTTCCTCGGCGACGAAGGCCCGCTTGTTCCGGACCTGTGTGAGGACGTCGATGTTGGCCGCCTCCGTGAGCTCGGCCTCCTTCTCCCTGGACTGGATCAGCTCGTTGGCTGTCCGGATCAGGTTGGCAACATGTTCGTTAATATCCTTTTCCATCTGGATCATCGAATTGGCCAGGTCCCCGATCTCGTCCTTTGTGTGGATCTGCAGATCCTCGAATTTGTGGTGTTCGTTCTTGTCGTCTTCCTTGCAGTATTCAATGGACGCCGAGGAGAGGATATTCACGGGGCGTATAACGAAATAATTCACCGCCACCATGCCGAGAATACCCGTCAGCACCGCCAGGCCGACCAGAACGCCGCCGATGCTCAACAGATAATGGTCCTTGATCTTCATGATTTCAGTCATATCCGCGTCCGCGCAGAGATAACCGATGATTTCTCCGTTTTCATCCAGAACCGGTTTTCCCACGGCCAGCGTCCACCCGTATTCTTCAGTCACCACGATGTCCACCGGAACGCCGTCCATGGGATGCTCAAGAACCGCATAATCGCTTTTCGTAAACGGGTCAAAGGATCCGGGCATGCAGAAATCCTCGTAGGAAGCATCTATGATGTAGATCATCCGGGCATTTTCCTTGTCCGGAGTAATAATATACACATACAGGAAATTTCCCTGGTCCTGGACTTTCCTCAGCCATTCCTGCATGCTTTTGAATTCCGGCATGTCGAGAATATCGCTGTACAGGTTGATGTACGCCTCATGCTCCTCGCTTCCCCAGTCCTCGTTGCTGACTTTATTCTCAGTCCGGTTGTAGATTTTCAAAACCTCATCCTTGACGAGCGCAACCTTTCCGCCGTCGATAACGGCCGAAATCGCGCTTGTCATCGAGTCCGCCTTGCTGGTGAACTGCTGTTTGATAATGTTCGTCAGCGCGATATTTGTTCCGATAATCGAAGCCGCGCACAAAACCGCCGTAATGATAAAAACCATGATGCAGGTTTTGACTTTCAGAGATATTCTCATACTGTTCCGTTTCCTTTTTGTATGATTAAGGCCATTCTTTTCCCGGCGGGTCATTCGCCGGATGTTCTCAGGATGGTCCTGGCCACATGGACGCCGCTGGCGCTGGCGTGACTCAGGCTGTGGGTCACCCCGCTGCCGTCCCCGATCACGTACAGGCCCGGGTACTGGGTCTGAAGGTTTTCGTCCAGCATGACCTCCATGTTGTAGAATTTCACTTCCACTCCGTACAGCAGGGTGTCGTCGTTGGCCGTACCGGGGGCAATTTTATCCAGTGCGTAGATCATTTCGATGATCCCGTCAAGGATCCGCTTCGGCATTACCAGGCTTAAATCGCCCGGGGTAGCCGCCAGTGTCGGCGTCACAAATGATTCCGCGATCCGGCCGGGGGTGCTGCGCCGTCCCCGCACCAGATCCCCGAAGCGCTGCACCATGACGCCGCCGCCCAGCATATTGCTCAGCCGGGCGATGGACTCGCCGTATCCGTTGGAGTCCTTGAAGGGTTCGGAGAACTTTTTGCTGACCAGCAGGGCAAAATTCGTGTTGTCCGTGTGCCGGGCCGGATCCTCGTAGCTGTGCCCGTTGACGGTCACAATGCCGTTGGTGTTCTCGCTGACCACCGCGCCGCGGGGATTCATGCAGAAGGTCCTGACAAGATCCTCAAACTTCTCCGTCCGGTAAACGATCTTGCTTTCATACAGTTCGTCCGTCAGGCGGCGGAAAACCTCCGCCGGCAGTTCCACCCGAACACCGATATCCACCCGGTTGCTCTTGGTGGCAATCTTCATCTCCCGGCAGATGCCTTCCATCCATTTACTTCCGCTGCGGCCGACAGAAATCACGCATTGCTTCGCTGTCACGGTCTCCCCGTTTCCCAGCGTCAACTCATACCCGCCCTCTGTCTGCCGGACGGCGGAAACCGGGGTATCGAAGAAAAAGTCCACCTTTTCCTTCAGAGCACTGTATAGGTTTTCCAGCACGATATAGTTGATGTCCGTCCCCAGATGGCGGACCTGGGCGTCCAGCAGATGCAGCCCGTGCTGCAGGCACATCTGTTTGATGGCGCTGTTTGCCGTGGAATACAGCTTCGTTCCTTCTCCGCCGTATTCCAGGTTGATCCCGTCCACATAGCGCATCAGTTCCAGCGCTTTCGCCTTGCCGACGTGTTCGTGCAGGCTGCCGCCAAAGTCATTGGTGATGTTGTATTTTCCGTCGGAGAAAGCGCCTGCTCCCCCAAAACCGCTCATGATCGAGCAGCGGCGGCATTTGACGCAGCTTTTGACTTTTACGCCGTCGATGGGGCATTTGCGCTGGTTCAGCGGATTCCCCAGTTCGTATACCGCAACCCGGAGCGGCTGCTTTGCCTTTTCCGTCAGTTCGTACGCGGTAAATATCCCGCCGGGGCCTGCCCCGACGATGATAACATCATAATCCATCCATGATCTCCTTGTATGCCGTCCGACCGTCCTCCGCCGGTACGGTATTTCCGGAAGACCGTTTTCTGACCGGCCTTCTGATCCATTTTGTATTATATCATCCAGAACCCGGAAACTTTTTTAAATTTTTGTTTCAGGCGCTTCTGTTTTTTGTCATATTTTCCTTTTCATTTTTAGCTTTTTGTTCTATAATAATAATGTATAGCCTTTTTGCATCGTGCCGGGCTTTTTGATGACTGATCCGGAAGGAAGGAAGAATTATGCTGCGTCGGATAATCTGTGTTTGTTTAACGACTGTGCTGGTGCTTGCCGCCTGTTCCGCCCTGGCTGCCCAGCCTAAGCCTATCTCCACGATTCCCTGGGAAGAACTCCCCGCCGCTTTTGACGGCCAGCATCATTACCTGCTGCTGTGTATCGACCAGTGGAAGGAAGGCGCACGCCCGGAGGGAATCGCGCCGCCGGTCAATCCGGAAAACGGGCAGCGCCGGGATTATTACGGCAATACGGACGGTATGGTGCTTCTGACGCTGGATACCCGTTCTCACCGGATCATGCTGACCTCCTTCATCCGGGACGCCCTGATCGCCAAACCCAGCAGCACGGCGGATTCTCAGAAAATCGGCCGCATCAACTATGTTTATAACGACTACGGGCCGGATGCGCTCTGCAAAGTGATCAGCGAACATATCGGGGTTAAAATCGAAAAGTACATTCTCTTTAATTTCAGCCAGATCCAGGAAATCATCTCCTACCTGGGCGGCGTGGATATTGATATTACCAGCGAGGAAATCGCTTATCTAAACCGGTACCGGGTCCCGCAGCACTCCGTAGTATCCCTGGACGGGAAACATGATGTATATAACAGTGCCGCCTGTCCCGCAGGGGTCTATCATTTTTCCGGCCATTCCGCCGTTCTCTATATGCGGATCCGGAAAGTCGGCGGCGGCGGTGATTTCATGCGCACCCAGCGGGTCCGTACCGTGCTGAGTACCCTTGCGGACAAATGCCGGGTCATGACCTGGGAGCAGGCGCAGGATCTGGCTAACAATATCATGGATAACAACAACATGACCAACATGAATCTGGAGGAAGTCATGCAGGCAGCTGAATACGCCTTCGGCCTGAAAGACTGCACCATCGAAGAACTTCGGATTCCGCCGGAAGGCGCGGCGCATTCCATTGACTACGCAAATATGGCCGCCCAGGAAGTGGACTGGGAAGTCTGCCGCGCCGCTATGGCTGATTATCTTCAGAACAGCTTCCTGGTCATCGATGATGATGAAGACGAATAATCCTTGCGGAGGAACGAATGAAATGTCCTGAATGCGGTCAATGGAACCGCGCTTCCATGCCGCATTGCATCCGGTGCGGCGCTCCCCTGAATATTGACGCTGCTTCCAGGCTGGAATGGAAGGATTCACTGCGCGACGGTGATACCCCAACCGCTTACCTGCGGGCAGACGAATTCGGCCAGACAGTCAACAGGCCGGAGCCCCGGGATCAGCTGGCCCGGGAAATGCAGGACCTGAAGAAAAGGAAGCAGGAGGGCGCAGATCTGCAGAAGCGCCTCCGTGAAGCCTCCTCCGGGCGGATCGGCCATGTGGTGGTGGATACGCCTCCCAAGGAAACAAAGTATCCTCGGGAGCTTCATCACCGGGATACCGTCAGTATGCACAGCGATTCCGAAGACAGCCGCGCTTCCCGGAACGAGTCCGAAATCCGTCGCCGGGTCCGCTATATGGATGATTCCGGCGCGTATATGGAATCCCGCACCTGGGATCCCCTGACACCGTCCGGTTCTGTTTCCTCTTCTTCGGGATACAGTCTTACCGAAAGCCTCTCCAGATCGATTCCTTCACGGAAATCCCGCCGTGCCGCCGTGCTGCGGACCTTTCTGGTCCTTCTGCTGATCGGTGCCCTGGGAGTGGCCGGGTGGTACGGTTACCGTTATTTTTCCGGCCGCGGCACTCCTCAGGAAAACGATCCCGGCGTGATTATCACTTCCAGCATTCTGGACGGTCTGGCAGCCCATACGGTTCTGATTCCCGGCGAGGAGGGGACCTCTATTTATGTCCGGGAACTGCACGCCAGCTACAACGTGGTGGACGGGTTTGCAACCCTGGAAATCCCGGACCATACCTGGTATGATAACCTGGAAGGCACGCTGAACGATACCATGGAAGTCACCATGACCCCCTTCCTGAAATCCTCCGCGGGCCGCCAGGTGCCGATGACACCCATTACTTACGAAATTGATATCCCGCTGAGCCCTGTGGAACTGGAATCCCCGGATTCCCTCCGGACGAATGTCTCCACCACTATGACGGCCATCAAAATCGTTGTCCGTCCCGGTTCGCGGGTCACAATCAACGGCAATGACTGTTCGGACACGGTTTCCTCCGAAACCGGCGAGATGACCTATAACGCCACCGTGCAGCCCATCGGGGACAATGTCTTCAATATCGTGGTCCGTTCCCAGTACTGCCGGGATAATTCTCTGACGGTCATCCTGTACCGGGAGAAGCAGGAAATTCCGCTGGACCTGGCCGTGGGTACCTATGGCACCACCAATAACCGGATCATGCGTGTTTCCGCCACCACCCTGCCCGGCGCCTATGTAACCGTCACGACTCCCCATTCCGACCTGGATATCACCGATCTGGATTCCAAGGGTAAGTTTTCCTTCAATGCAGTTTTTGACAAGATCGGGAACAATACGATCTCCATCGAAGCCTCCTATCCTGGAAAAAAGACTTCTGTTGTTAACCACGTCGTGTATTACCTGCCCCCGGCTTCCGAATACACAGTCCGGGCCTGGCCGCTTTCGGCGGACGGTTATTCCGAGCTGCTCAGCAATATGAGCGTCCGTGCTGCGCGTTCACAGGTCTATGTGGTCACCGGCGTGGTCCAGTCCCAGGAGTCAGAAAAACCCCAGCGTGTCATCATCAATACCAGCGAGGACGGAAAATCCCAGCCTGTGCTGCTGGAAAACTACACCAAGACAAAATGGGTCGTAGGTACCTATTACCGGATCTATGCCGATGCCTTCAGCCTCTATAACGGAATGCCGTGGCTCAATGCCCGCTATACTTATGCGAAATAACTGCCGGAGGAAATGTTGATGAAGCGTTTAACCCTGCTGTCCGCTGTCCTTTTCGGAATTTTCTCCCTCTTCTCCTCCGTTCTGGCGGATCCCATGCCGCAGGGTCCGGATCTGACCGGTACAGTGGTGATTCCCTACGATGCGGAGAACCCGGACGCCGGATGCTATACCTGGACTTATGTCCTGCCTTTTATGGATGAATCGGATCCGGACGCATACCGGATCAATACCTTCTATGACTATTTTGTCTCTGATTCCCTGGAGAACGGGGTTCCGCTGATGGCGGAATCCTGGGCCGAAAGCGGCGTTTCCTGCGAAACGGCGATCTCCTATACCCCCGCATGCAATAATGATGATTATATTTCCTTCCTGATCCGCCGATGCGATACCGTCGGCGGAGACGAACGCATTGTCTGGGAAGGGCATACCTTCTCCCGGAAAAACGGTATGCCGAACTCCACCTGGACGCTGCCGAACCTTCTCGGCACCCTCCAGGCTGATGACCGCTCGGATACCTGGCTGGAAAACCGCCAGACCGAAAAGGCCAACCGGATCGTCCGGGAACTGGTCTGGGACCAGCTTCAGGCCATGGACCTGCCGGACCGGAACCAGGATTTTACCGAAGAGCTGCTGCAACTGGTCTTTTACCCGGAGCAGGATTTTTATATGGATGAATCCGGCAATCCGATTTTCTTCCTCCAGCCCGGCTATGCCGCTCCGGAGTCCTCCGGCCGCCTGGACTTCCCCATTCTGCTGGAAGACCTGATGGACGAGCTTTAACGCAGGAACGCGTCCGCCTCCTGCGCTGCGGCCCTGCCGTCCGCCAGGGCCCGGACCACCAGGGACTGTCCGTTTCTCATGTCTCCCGCGCTGAACAGTTTCCCGCCAAGGCAGTGGCTTCCGTTTTCCGCCAGGAGGCGTCCCCGCTGATCCGCCGTCAGTCCGAACCCTGCGGCGGTTTTTTCATCGCATCCCACAAAGCCTGCGGCGATCAGCAGCAGATCGCAGGGCAGGCTTTTTTCCGTTCCGGAAACCTGTTCAAACCGGCCATCCGGCGTACGCTGAAGCCGAACGGTGGTCAGTCCTGTAATCTTTCCGTCCGCTCCGGTCAGGATTTCCTTCACTGTGGTTTCATAAATCCGCGGATCCGTTCCCTGCCGCCATACGGCTTCCGTCTGCCCGTAGTCGGTCCGAAGCACCCGGGGCCATTCCGGCCAGGGGTTGGCAGCGGTTCGCGCGGTCGGAGGCTCCGGCATCATTTCCAGCTGGGTTACGGAAACGCATCTCTGCCGGAGCGCGGTTCCCACGCAGTCGTTTCCCGTATCCCCGCCCCCGACCACCACAACGTGCTTTCCTTCCGCGGATACCTTGCAGGCGGCACCGTCCAGCAAGGATCTTGTTGCCGCGATCAGGTAGTCCACGGCAAAGAGGACACCTTCCGCGTCCGTGTGCTCCAGGTTCAGGCCGCGCGGTTTCCGCGCTCCACCGCATAGCAGCACCGCGTCATATTCATCTGTGAGTTCGGGTCCCGCCTCCTCGTTCAGCCGGAAACGGATTCCCTCCTCTTCCATCAGGCGGATCCGCCGGGCCACGACCTCCTTGGGCAGCTTCATGTTCGGAATTCCGTACATGAGCAGGCCGCCCGGCCGGTCCGCCCGTTCGAATACCGTCACCTGATGTCCTTTCTGGTTCAACAGGTCCGCGGCGGCCAATCCTGAAGGTCCGCTGCCCGCTACCGCCACCTTTTTTCCGCTCCGGACAGCAGGAATCCGCGGCCGGATCCATCCCCGTGCGTAACCGGTTTCAATCAGGTACAGTTCGTTGTCCCGGTTGGTAACGCCGTCGTCCGCCAGATTGCAGGCCTTCTCGCACAGTGCAGGACAAACCCGCCCGGTGAACTCCGGAAACGGTGCGGTCATCAGCAGCCTCCGCAGCGCCTCCTCTTCAAACCCATGGTACAGCAAATCGTTCCATTCGGGAATCAGGTTGTGCAGCGGGCATCCATAGTCTGACTGGCAGAACGGAACACCGCAGTTCATGCATCGGCAGGCCTGCCGGTGCCGTTCATCCTCCGCCAGCTGTTCGTGCAGGTCGTTGAAATCCTTCAGGCGCTCCTCCTCTGCCCGGAAAGGGTTTTCAGTCCGGGTATATTCCAGAAAGCCGGTGGCCATGCCCATGATTGTATCCTCCAGTCTTGTTCTCTGTGAATAAAGAAAGACAAGGCGTAAAGCGTACTGAAAGCGCCTTTGCCTCGTCTGAAGCCATCTTATCATTGCGCCGGGGCAGCGTCAAGGCGCGGATTGTTTTTTGCGTGTTTTCCCCCTTGACAAGGCCGGAATCGGGTTTTACAATGCACGCATTCCAGCAAGGCGCAAGGGTGTGCGGAAGCACCCGGCGCCTTTTTTCGTTGGAAGAAAGCTTTCGAGAAGAAAGGAACGTGATGGAAAATGACATTCTCTCCCGCGAACACCATCTGGGTACTCCTCGGCGCAGCCCTGGTCTTCTTTATGCAGGCGGGCTTTGCGATGTGCGAAGCCGGCTTCACCCGCGCCAAGAACACAGGAAACATCCTGATGAAGAACCTGATGGATTTCTGTATCGGCACCCCACTGTACTGGCTGTTCGGTTACGGCATTATGTTCGGTGCCGGAACCGCCCTGTTCGGCTGGATCGATCCCTTCATCATGAAGGATTATGCGCATATTCTGCCGGCCGGCGTGCCTCTGTGGGCCTACGCCATTTTCCAGACCGTGTTCTGCGCCACATCCGCGACCATCGTTTCCGGGGCCATGGCGGAGCGCACTAAGTTCTCCGCGTACTGCATCTATTCCGCGGCGATTTCCCTCTTCATTTATCCGGTTTCCGGCCATTGGATCTGGGGCGGCGGCTGGCTGGCGGAGATGGGCTTCCACGATTTCGCCGGATCTACGGCCGTGCATATGGTCGGCGGTGTCTGTGCCCTGATCGGCGCGAAGATGCTGGGACCGCGTATCGGAAAGTACGGTAAAGACGGTAAGCCCCGGGCGATCCTGGGCCACAACCTGTCCATCGCCGCCCTCGGCGTGTTCATCCTTTGGTTCTGCTGGTTTGGTTTCAACGGCGCCTCCACCGTGGGAATGGACAGCGATGAACTGATCGGCAGCGCCTCCCTGGTCTTCTTCAACACCAACCTGGCTGCAGCGGTAGCGACGGTCGCTACCATGGCCTTTACATGGCTGCGCTACGGCAAGCCGGATGTATCCATGACCTTCAACGCGTCCCTGGCAGGCCTGGTCGGCATCACCGCCGGCTGCGATGCCGTGAATCCCTTCGGCGCGGCGATCATCGGCCTGGTCTGTGGCATCGTCGTTGTGCTCTCCGTGGAATTTTTTGATAAGGTGGTCAAAATCGATGACCCGGTCGGCGCAATCTCCGTTCACGGCGTCTGCGGCTGCCTGGGTACCATCCTGACCGGCCTGTTCGCCACCGGTATTTCCACAATGAAGGGCGTCTTCTACGGCGGCGGTTTCAAATTCTTCGGAGTTCAGGTGCTGGGTGTCCTTTCCACGATTGCCTGGACCGCCGTGGTTATCACGATCGTCTTTGTCCTGATCAAAAAGACCATCGGCCTGCGAGCGGACGCCGCGGACGAGCTTATGGGCCTGGACCGCAGCGAGCATGGCCTGCTCACCTCTTACTCCGGCTTCGCGATCCTGCCGGAAGAAGGCGTGGATGTCTCCGCTGCTGCCCCGGCCGCTGTAACTCCTGTGCCGGCCGCCGCAGTCGTTGCCGTGCCTGCCTCAACGAAGGCGGAAAAAGCACCGGGCGAACCGGTTTATACACGCGTTCAGATCATCTGCCGCCCAGCCAGCCTGGAAGCCCTGAAAACAGCCATGAACCGTATCGGAATCACCGGTATGACCGTCACCAATGTCATGGGCTACGGCATGCAGAAAGGCAAGCCCGAATACTACCGCGGCACCCCGGTGGAAGTCACGCTGCTGCCGAAGGTGCAGGTGGATATCGTCGTGAGCAAAGTGCCTGTCAGCGATGTTATCGATACAGCCCGGAAGGTACTGTATACCGGTCATATCGGCGACGGCAAGATCTTTGTCCAGGATGTTGAAAACGTCGTGCGCGTCCGGACAGGGGAGCAGGGCTATGATGCGCTTCAGTCTGATGAATAATTGATTCGGGTCCATTCCGGGAATAATCACCCGGTCGTGCCGGGGCAGATACAGCTGTCTGCCCCGGCATTTT
>Ga0265298_10003271_pt1 | contig 21604 bp, 13 predicted proteins | sample AusTroGonzalo_MG_3_FD_193486 | JGI IMG/M metagenome (GOLD analysis project Ga0265298, IMG submission 193486) | Bovine rumen microbial communities from tropical cattle in Woodstock, Queensland, Australia - Gonzalo_01 | ecosystem: Host-associated > Mammals > Digestive system > Stomach > Rumen ...
TACCAGCTGAGCTAGAGTGGCATAGCGGGGTCAAAAATAGCAATAGGGCCCTTTTTTGTCAATATCGGGACCTTTTCGGTTGGCAAGTTTACCAAAAATTTCTATGATTGCTCTCAAAATTTCAAAATGGATGCATATTATGGCTAACGAAGCGAATGCGAATAATTCTGAAATCAAGCAGTTCTTTGTCCATCACGGTACCAAGTTCCTGGTGGCGTTGGTTGTTATCCTGGTGGTTGTTGCTGGCGTGGTCCAGGTGCGTGATTCCCGCCGTGCCGCCGCTGCCCAACAGGCAGAACTTTTGGGCACGGGCATGACCCTGCTCTATGCCGGTGAAAAGGACAGCGCCCTTACGGAATTTGAAGCCAAGATTAACGGCCGTAGCCTAGAAGGCTTGGCCCTTGCCAAGGCTTGCCTCTATGCGGGCAACCTGAAGTACGAAAAGGGTGACCTTGACGGTGCCGCCGCCCTGTTCCAGAAGTCTTTGGACAACGCTGGTTCTGTGGTGCTGGTTCGTTCCGCCGCCTTGCATGGTCTTGCTTCCGTGAAGATGGAAAAGGAAGACTACGCCGCTGCCGCCAACCTGCTGGAAAAGTACGTGAGCGAATTTGGCAAGCGTACCGGCGACAAGGAAGACCGCTACCAGAAGGAAGAACCGGTGGACGAGGCCCCCATGGTGGCCGACGCCATGTGGAAGCTCACGCTGGTGTACCAGCAGCAGGGCTTGGCCGCCAAGGCCAAGAATACCGCCGAACGCCTGCTGGAAGTCTACGGCGACAACCAGAACTACGCCGACAAGGCCCAGAAGTTCCTGGCTTCCCTGTAACTTGTCATTCCGCACTTGATGCGGAATCTCCATGACATTGAAAAGGCCTCGGGTTTTCCCGAGGCTTTTTATTTGCAAAGTCATTCTGAAGTATTTAGCCCTTCAGTATGGCGCGGAGCTCGTTGGCGGCCTTTTCCAGGTCGTCGTTGACGATGGTGTATTCGTACTTGCCCTTGGTCTTGGCAAATTCCATCTCTTTCTTGGCGTTGTGCAGTCGTGTCTGGATGACCTCTTCGGAATCGGTGCCGCGGCCGCGGAGCCTGCGTTCCAGTTCCTCTTCGCTGGGCGGCAGAATCAGGATGCCCGTGGCGTCGGGATAGACCTTGTCAAAGTTCACCTTGCCGAACACGTCCAGGTCGAACAGTACCCGCTTGCCCTGCTTGAGCATGTCTTCCACAAAGGACTTGGGGGTCCCGTAGTAGTTGCCGTGGACCAGGTTGTATTCCACTAGGGCGTCTTCCTTGATCATCTGCTCGAATTCTTCCTTGGTCTTGAAGAAGTAGTGGACTCCGTTCACCTCGCCCTCGCGGGGGGCGCGTGTGGTGGCAGATATGGAATAGACGATGTCCGGAAAATCCTTGATGACCAGGTCCTTGAGGGTGGTCTTGCCGGCACCGCTGGCGGCGCTCATCACAAAAAGTTTATTTCTCATGTCTTTTGTCCTCTATGTACAGCGGACGCTGTTTGACTTCGTCGTAGATGCGTCCGATGTATTCCCCCAGGATTCCGATGGTGATGAGCTGCACTCCGGCAAAGAACACGATGGCGGTCATGAGGGAGGCCCAGCCGGGAACCGTGGTGGCGGGGGATAGAATTCTTTCGAGAATGGACCAGACTAAAACACCGAAGCCGATAACCGTGGCGAGCACTCCCATAAAGAAACTGATTTTCAGGGGGGCGGAACTGAATCCCGTAATGCCGTTGGAGGCCAGGTGCAGCATCTTTTTCAGAGGATACTTGGACTTTCCTGCAGTGCGTTCGGCGCGGTCGTACTTGATGCCGACCTTCTTGAAGCCCACCCAGCATACGAGGCCGCGAAGGAAGCGACTCCGCTCCGGCAAGTTTTTCAACTGGTCCACCACGCAGCGGTCCATAAGGCGGAAATCCCCCGTGTCGGGTGGAATTTCGATGTTGGTCATCTTGCCTATAATGCGGTAGAAGCAGAAGGCCGAGAAACGCTTGAAAATGGTTTCGCCCTTGCGCTTGTTCCTCTGGGCGTACACTACCTGGTAGCCTTCCCGCCATTTTTCCAGCATTTCGTGGATAAGGGCGGGGGGGTCCTGCAAATCGCCGTCAATAATCACCACCGCATCGCCTACGGCATGATCCAAACCTGCACTGAACGCGGCCTGGTGCCCGAAATTCCTGCTGAAGTTGATAACCTTGTTGGTGGAATTTTCGGGAATTAATCCTTCCAGAATTTCGCGGGTCTTGTCCTGGGAGCCGTCATTTACGAAAATCAATTCGTGCTCCACGTCCTTGAGTTCTTCTTCCAGGACGCGGTAGGTTTCCGCAACGATTTCTTCTTCGTTATAGACGGGAATGATGACGGATAACAGCATACAAACAATATAGTAAAGACATTGGTTAATGTGAAATGTGTAATGTGAAATGACTAATTACCCATTACACATTCCACACTTCACACTGCAAATTTATGGTATAAGTACCGGGTTCACGAAGTCCACGTGGCTGCAGTCAATGCTTCCCTTGGCGGTAGTCTTGAGGGTGAGCTTCTGGACCCCTTCCGTATTTGCGGTTAGGGAATGCAGGCTCCCCGCCTTGAATACGGGACTTTCCGCCAATACGTTTCCGTCCCCAAGAATCTGGACAGAAACGCCTTCGCTACAGAGGGATTCATCGTCCAGGCCTACCGAGGTGCGGAAACGGCTAAACTGTTTGCCAATGTCATAAACGGTTTCCGAAGCGGCATGGGTGGCGATTCCGTTTTCAAAAACCTGTCCGTTGATGGTGAGGTTTTTTCCTTCGATGCTTTCGTTGGAATGGAAGGTTCCCCAATCCTGGTGGTGCTTTTCGTACCGGAGGTCGGTCAGTTTGCGGGCCCCGTTACCCTCGTTGAAAAAGAACTTGCTTACCTGTGCCACCACCTTTTGCCCGTCCATGACGATGTAGCGGAAGGTGTTGTAACCGGGTTGGAGGTCCTTTTCTGAAATCAGCACGTTGTATTCGCCAGGAACATAGGCGGTGTCCTTCAGCATGACTTGGTCTTGCACCAGGCGGATGTGCCATTTTCTTGCGGTGACGGATTGCTCGTTGAGCTTGAAGTTTAACAACAGGGGTGCGGCATTTTTTGTTGCAGAGCTGTCAACTGCAGAACTGTCCTCTGTAACGCTGTCGTTAGGAACGTTCAGCGTTCCTCTCGTGGGTTCGGAAACCTGGATGATGTTCACGGGGTTGTAGTTCTTGTGCCCCTTGAATTTGGCGATTTGCACCCAGTAGTTGTTGGTAATCAAGATGTTCTTGACGCCTTCCAGGTCCATTTCCCGCTCAAACACGTCGCAGGTGGTGGCAATACGGTGTTCTACCGCCTTTTTGTGGTAGGTCTGGCTGTCCCAGCAATCTAGCCCACGGATGTAATAGACTTCGCCATTGTATTTGTCCAGGAGTTCCTGAATTTTGTTGTCATTCATCTGGCGGACTTTGTCGTAGTGGAACGAGGAAACTCCGTAGCCAATAAAGTGCCAGGGCCTACCATAGACAAAGAGCTTGTTGCTGGGCTGTTGTTCGTAGAGCCACTTCCAGATTTCTGCTTCTTCCGTAGTCAGGTGGTTCCTGTTGTACATGACGTTGCGATTGAAGTCCGGCTTGTAGTGGAGGGTCCAGCCAGCAAATATCAATGCAAAGAGAAGTCCCAATACCAGGACTGCCGATGTCTGTTTTTTGGTTTTGGCGTCCGTACCAAAGAATTCAATCAGGTGTGCTATGGGGAGGGCTGCAAGGAAGGCCATGGTGGGCATCATCACCAGACTATAGCGTTGGTTGATTTCAATGCTAAAATCGCCAGAGACGTTTTCCAGAATGACGTAGGTCTGGATGTGGTACAGGGCCAAGAACGCCAAAACCTTCAGGTAGAAATATTCGCCTTTGGTAAAGTCCCGGATGGCTTTGAAGATTAGGTAGACAAGCCCCGCAAGGAACAGCCAGTTGAAGTAGGTGAGGAAGGGGTTCACCAGTTCGCCCTTGTCGTTCAAGGGCTTGGTCATGACCTTCCAGTTGTTGGCTAGGTCCTCCAAGAAGTGCCCGTGGGCAGAGAATTCACCACCTTGGAAACCAAAGCCTTGGAAATAGCTGATGGTAAGCAAAACGGGTACGGAGAAAAGGGACAGGAGCACAAAGAACGTGGGTGCCTTGAAATCCTTCTTTTCTAGCAGCTTTGGCAGGGCGAACAGGATGAAGGGCAATAGGCAGAATACCGTTTCTTGGCGGGTCTGGGCGAAGAAGGCGAGGACTAGGGCAAGGAGTGCCCAGTGCCTAAGAGTGTTACGGTCGTAGGCCCACTTGAAGGTGAAAAGGGAAAGGGCGCTAAGGAATATGTAAAGGGGTTCCACCGACATGGCGCGGAATTGGAACAGCACGGTAGGTTGTAGTGCAAGCAGTAGGGAGGCAAAGTAAGCCAGTAAAGGCTGCTTGGTCCAGGCCACGATGGCCAGGAACATCAGCAAGAAGGTCAGGGGCAGGAGCAAGAGCTCGCCCTTGAAAATCCAGTGCAGGTCGGTACCGAACAGGGGCATGCCCAGGGTGTACAGGAAGGCCAGCCCCTTGGTCTTGAAACTGTTGCTCTTGTTGGTGCAGTTCAGTCCGGCTTCGTTGAATTCCCCTTGGTTGCAGGTGCCGGATTCGTGGTTGTAGAACATGTTCTGTGCTACCGACATGAATACGCTTTCGTCGCTCTGGACCCTGTGACGGGCTTCGATCTGGGTACCTGCGAAAACGACTATGGCGATGGCAGAAATCAGTGCGGCAAGTGCGATGGGCTTTTGGGGGAGGACCCCCTTGATCCATTCCCTAAAGTCCTTGTTCAGGGTACAGAACAGCAGGATTCCCGCTACCAGCTGCACCATAAAGAGGGGCAGGGGCAGGTTCAGGTCCAGAATCCTGATGGTGTCCTTGTGGTTTATGTTGGGGGCTAGGTAGATGAGGAAGGGGATTGCCAGGGCGATAACCAGCCCAATGATTCCCACGGGATGGACTAAGTTCTTGAGTAACAACAATATAAAGTTTTTCATGATTCAAATATAATTAAGGACCTTGAGAAATTGCCCAATAAAAGCTAGATTTGGGTCGCAAAAATAATACCCAGAGAGGTTGGTTGTGCAAGACTCGTTAGTTACCAAAGCTGCCGATAACGTCCGTATCCTTTCCGCCGCCATGGTCCAGAAGGCAAAGTCTGGTCACCCCGGTGGAGCCATGGGTGCTGCCGACGCCATTACGCTCCTTTTTTCCGAGTTCCTGAAGTTTGATCCGGACGACCCCAACTGGATGGCCCGTGACCGCTTCTTTATGGACCCGGGACACATGAGTCCCCTCCTGTATTCCGAGCTGCTGTTGATCGGCAAGCTCAATATGGAAGACATCAAGAACTTCCGTCAGCTGCACAGCCGCACTCCCGGTCACCCCGAATTGGACGTGGCCTTGGGTATCGAGAATTCTTCGGGTCCCCTGGGTATCGGTCACGGTATCGCCCTGGGTGCCGCTATCGCCGAACGGTTCATGGTGGAACGGTTCGGCTCCATCGTAGAACACAAGACGGTGTGCCTGGTTTCCGATGGCGGCTTGGAAGAGGAAATCGCTTACGGCGTGGGTCGTATTGCAGGCCACCTGAAGCTTTCCAACCTGATTTTCTTCTACGATGCCAACCAGGTGCAGCTCAGCTGCAAGACCGACGACGTGATGAGCCATGACATTGTGGCCCAGTACCAGTCCTGGGGTTTCAAGGTTATCGAATGCGACGGCAGCAACATTGCCGAACTGCGCAAGGCCTTCAAGGCGGCCTGGGCCGAAAAGGATGGTCCGGTGCTGGTCTTTGGTCACACTACCATGGCTAAGGGCGCCATTGCAGAAGACGGCAAGTCCTACGAAGGCGAAGTGAGCACCCACGGTCAGCCTCTGAATGCTGCCGGTGCTTCTACCGAAGCCACCGTCAAGAACTTGGGCGGCAATCCTGAAGACCCGTTCCAGGTGTTCGACGACGTGAAGGCTGGCTTCGAGGCCCGCCTGCAGGAACTCCGCGGTATCGCTGCCGAATGGAAAAAGCAGAAGGCCGCTTGGGACAGCGCCAATGCCGAGAAGGCTGCCACCCTCAAGGAATGGCTCACGGGCAAGGCCCCCAAGCTGGACCTTTCCGCACTCCCCATCAAGGAGGGCGTTGCCACCCGCGTTACCAGCGGTGCGGTGCTTGGCTACCTGGCGGAAAACTTCAAGAACATCATCTGCAGCTCTGCAGACCTTTCCAACTCCGACAACACCCAGGCCTTCCTGAACAAGACGGGCATCTTCCGCCCCAATGATTTCAAGGGAGCCTTCGTGCAGGTGGGCGTGGCGGAACTGACCATGGGCGCCATCTGTAACGGTATCGCCCTCCATGGCGGTCTCTACCCGATTTGCGCCACCTTCTTTGTGTTCAGCGACTTTATGAAGCCGGCCATGCGTATGGCGGCACTGATGGGACTCCCCGTGAAGTACGTGTTCACCCACGACAGCTTCCGTGTGGGCGAAGACGGCCCCACCCACCAGCCTATTGAACATGAAACCCAGATCCGCTTGCTGGAAAGCCTGAACAAGGAAAACGGCAAGCCCGAGATGTTGGTGCTCCGCCCGGCAGACGCTTTCGAAACTCTTGCCGCTTGGGAAATGGCTTTCGAGAACAACGACAGCCCCACGGCCCTTATCCTTACCCGTCAGGTGGTGAAGAGCCTTCCCGGCGAAAACCGCTACCAGGCTGCCAAGGCTTGCCGTGACGGTGCCTACATCGTTAGCGACAACACCGCCGCTGGCGAAAAGCCGGACTTGACCTTGGTGGCCAACGGCTCCGATGTTCTGCTGGAACATGACGCCGCTGAAATCCTCCGTGCCGAAGGCAAGAAGGTCCGTGTGGTCTCCATGATTAGCCCGGGCCTGTTCCTGCGTCAGCCCAAGTCCTTCCGCGACAAGATTCTGGTGCCCTGGACTCCGGTGTTTGCTCTCTCTAGCGGCCTTCCGGTGCTGTTCGACCGCGTGGTGGGCGGCTTTGGCAAGGCCTGCGGTCTGGAACGCTTTGGCGCCTCGGCCCCTGCCGGCGTGCTGGAGAAGGAATTCGGTTACGTGCCCGAGGCCGTGGTGAAGGCTGCCAAGGAATACCTGGTGGAATTCCAGAAGAACGTGGCTGATTTCAAGGCCTGCAACTAAGGTCAAGAATTAAAGATTAAAAAAGGCCGCGGGTTGTTCCCGCGGTTTTTTTTTGCAGTTTACTTCCGCTTCTTGCCGGGAGGCCCTGGCATGAAGGGGCTGGAGGCCTTTTCGCTCTTTGCCTTCTGGGAGGCAACGCTTTCTTGGCCCACCACTACGGAGTCGCCTACAGAGAGTCCCTTGAGAATCTGGACATTCACGCCGTCGCTGATGCCGATGGTGACGGGATGGGGGGCGATTTTTCCACCGACATTAATCCAGACCTTGTCGCCACTCAGTTTAGGCGGGCGGTTCTTTCCTTTCTTGGCTCCCTTTTGCTGAGGTCCGCCAAACCCGCCCATGGGCATGTCCGGTGGAGGCGGCAGGTTTTCGGGCTTTGCAAAGGCCGTGCCGGCAGAAGGATTGAACTTCAGGGCCTTTACGGGAACGGCTACCGCGTTCTTGATTTCTTGGGTCACGATAGTGCAGGTGGCGGTCATGCCGGGGAGCAGTTTAAGCTTGGGGTTCTTGGCGTTGATGACTACGGTGTAGGTGACCACGTTGCTGGTGGTAGTGGGGTTCAATCGAACCTCCTGCACCTTGCCGGTAAAGGTCTCGTTCTGGAAGGCGTCCACGGTAAAGGTGACCTTCTGGCCTTTCTTGACGGCGCCGATATCCGCTTCGTCCACGTCCGCCATGACCTTCATCTGTTTTAAGTCCTTGGCGATGACAAACAGGGTGGGGGTGCTCATGGAGGCGGCCACGGTTTGGCCCACATCTACCGCCCTTTGCAAGACAACGCCGTCAATGGGGCTCTTGATGGTGGCGTAACTCAGGTTCAGCTTTGCCTGGGCTACATCGTTCTGGCTGCGTTCCAGGGCGTACTTGGCGGTGTTCATGTTGTATTCCGCCTGTTCCAGTTCCACGGCGCTGGCGCTGTTGGCTTGCGCCAATGCCAGGACTCGCTGGTAAGTGTTAGCCTTGTACTGGTAGTCTATCTCGGCGGAATGGAGAGCGATTTCCACCTGGTCCAGGGTGGACTGCAATTTGGACTTGTCCAGTTCGGCAATGACCTGGCCCTTCTTGACCTTGGAATTGAAGTCCACGAAAATCTTTGCGATGTCCCCCGACACCTGGGTGCCCACTTCCACCTGGTCCACCGGCTCCAAGGTGCCTGTGGCCGAAATGGTGGTGGAGATGGTCTCTTGGGTGACGGCGGCGCTTACCAAAACCCCCGCCGTAGCGGCTTGGTCGTTACGGAAAAAGAAGAACTTGACGCCGATGGCGATGGCCACCAGCACAAGGACTACTACAAGGATTTTCAGCAACTTTTTCATGAGGCACGTTCAAAAATAGAAAGAATTTTCAAGTTTTTCGTCTATTTTGATGCCTGCCGGTGCAGAATGGTTGCAGGATAAATGCGCCCGATTCTAGTTCTTTACGCAGCGGACGGCAGTTCTCCAACCGCTATAATTAGTAGAGGGAGTTCCGCCATGGTCGTCCATTTGGACAACAGAATCTTCGCCACTAAGCCAATAAGAAGCTTTATCTAGGTAATAAAAACTTCCTCCCCATTCCTGCATCCCGTTCTTGTGGGCGGAAAAACCATAAGGGTTGGCCATACCCGACCAGCCGTTATTGTCGCTGTTTGCTAAGAGTGATACGGCTCCTCCGACGTAGTTAAAGAGAGTATTCCATTCACTTCCGGTGGATACATGCCACCCACTGGGGCAAACATCTCCCAGAACACTTTTGGCGTAGAATGTTGTATATGAATTGAGCATGGGGTAAGCCCAGTAACTCGGAGTACTGCTGTTAATGGCCATCGTTCCGTACATCATGTCTTCGGTCATCCACACCTGATTACCTATGGTAATGGTTCCATAAGTGCGGTTGTTGTCGCGGGAATCCTTGATGGAACCTTTATTTTTCGCGATGTTGAATACCCAACTGTTGTTTGTACATGTGTAGTAGGACATCATCCCTTTTAGTTGGTAGTGACTGCCGTTGATGTAGCTGACGCAGCCTTTTTCCCATTTCTTTTCGTCGTCTGTAGCCGTTCTGAATTTGTTGTTGTCGCAAACGAATTTTTTCCCAGATGTATAGCCTGTCAATATGGTCCCATCACTGTATGTTCCGCCTTGCCTACATTCCGATTGATAACCTGCGGTATCGCTATAGAACTCGGAAGTCTTTACCCATATGTGGGGAATATTTCCAGAGGTCTGTTTGGTGCAGATGTAGTAGTATTTGTCGGTGTACCTTATGGACCGGGAACCTTCGCTGATGCAACCGGTACCACCTGCATTTTGCATAAGGTTGTCCATGGAGTTGCCTAATCTCCATTCTCCATTTTCAAAAACATAGTAGTAGGTTGTGTTGACATTTCCGTTCTTAACCTTACCGGCGGTATAGTTGGTGCCCCAACCATAAGTATCTTTTTCCAGGTCCGAAGACTCGGTCCAGGTCCTATTGTCTCTGCAGGTGTAGTATGTTCCCATTGCTTGACCCACGGTGCCAACTTTGCTTGCAATGCAACCGCCCAAGACGGCTTCTACGTCATTGGCTAGGCGCCAGTGGTCGCTGTCGTACACATAGGTCCAAGTGGTGTTGACGCTGCCTTTTTTGATTTCACCGTCTGCACCAGGATCCCAATTGCAGGTGTCTTTTTCAAAGTCAGTGGCTTCCACCCATTCGCGGTTCCGGCATATGTAGTATTGGCTGCCGATGTTGTCTACAACTCCTGCCGTGACGCAACCGCCCAGGACGGCTTCTACGTCATTGGCTAGGCGCCAGTGGTCGCTGTCGTACACATAGGTCCAAGAGGTGTTGACGCTGCCTTTTTTGATTTCACCGTCTGCACCAGAATCCCAATTGTAGGTATCCTTTTCGAAGTCAGAGGCTTCCACCCATTCGCGGTTCCGGCATATGTAGTATTGACTACCGATGTTGTTCACTTCGTCAGCCCTGCCTTCAATGCAGCCACCAAATTCAATTTCTTGATCGTTGTTTGCTAGGCGCCAATGGTCGCTATCGTACACATAGGTCAAAGTGGTGTTGACACTGCCTTTTTTGATTTCACCGTCTGCACCAGTGTTCCACCCATAGGTGTCCTTTTCTAAATCCGAGGCCACCACCCATTCACGGTCCCGGCATATGTAGTATTCGTCATGAGCTACGCCCACATTGCCGGCCTTGCCTTCGATGCAACCTCCAAGAACGGTTTCTTCGTTGTTTGCGGGGCGCCAATGGTCCTTGTCAAATACGTAAATGTTGTTCTTGTTTACGCTGCCGGCCTTGGTTTCTCCATCGTTGCCATTGGCCCATTGGTAAATATCCTGCTCGATATCCTCGGCCACTTGCCACCTGTCATTTTTGCAAATAAAGTAGTGGTCTTTTCGAGAACTTTTTTTGTTGGAGTTCTTGACGACCTTCCCCTTGGTGGAGCATTCTTTGAGGCCGTAATTGTAGTACCAGTAGTTGCGAACATATTTTTCAAAGTTGGGAACCGTGTCGCTTAGACCCCATCCCTTGACATTGGCCCGGAACTGCTTCAACAAGTCCAGACTATCCTTTTCGAAGATCCAGTCGGCAATGTCGGTCTTGATGGAGTCATTTTTCCAGCGGCCGCTATCGGCCAGGTCCGTGGAAATCATGGTCAATAGGGCGGTCAGTTCTGCCTCGGTGCGGTTTCCTTGCAGCAATATGGAAACAGCCAGCAGGGCGGCGTCAGCATCCGTTTTTCCAAACACGTCTAAATCTTCGGATTCCTTGAAATTCTTGGAATCGATGTAGAACTGGGTCAAGATTTCTTGCTGGGCTTGCCTCTTGGCTGCGTATACCTTCATTTTTTCCTTGGTTACCAGGTAGTAGACGCGGTCATATTCCAGGTGGGAAAGCAGGTTCACGTTGGCGGAGGTACGCTTGGACAGGTCCGTGATGGCCTTTAGGCGAATCTTGTTGTCCGAGACCTTGCCGGTCACTTCATTGCGGTAGTTGCCGTCCACCACAACCATGGCATACTGGCTTACTAGGTCACGGGCTGCAAAATGGTAACGGCCCTTGTCGTTGACGATGTTACTGGTAAAGTTACCGTTGGTCTGCTTGAGGGTGCGGCCGCTTTCCAGTTCGTACAGGTAGACATCGGAACCCGTGGTAAAAGGACCTTTTTGCGAATAGCCTACCAGGGAATCCAGAGAGGTGGCAATCTTTTCGGAATCTAGTTCCACGGTGTCCTTGGGAACGTCGGGTTTGTCGACGTCGGTAGAATCGGTTTTGGTGGAGTCCTTAGAAACGGAGTCTTTTGCAATGGTGTCCTTCTGGTCTTTTTTCGGGTCCGAACTGTCGCTGGAGTCCTTGAGGGCGTACCACTTTCCCCCGGCGCAAATCCGCATGGCGGATTCGGCAACCACAAAGACCTGTTCGCCTTCGTAATCTTTGTCGCAGTCCGGGAGTTCTGAAATGCTGTCCACTACGGAGACTTTTTCAATGTCGTCGCTACCTGAACTGCTATCCCCGCAGGCAAAGAGGATGGCACTCAAGGCAAGGGCCATCGAGAAGAAGATACACTTGGTAAGGTGCTTGCTGGTAAACATCATCGGCACTCCTATTTTTGGGACCCCATACCCCCCTTAAATTTAGTTACTTTTATCCAGTATGACCCGTATTGCAAAAAAAGATGATAGTTCACAGGTCCGCCGCGTCACGTGGGTAGGGCTTGGCTGGAACGTTATCTTGTCCGTAGGGAAGTTTTTCGCGGGTTATTTTGGCGGGTCCCAGGCGTTGGTGGCAGATGCCATCCACAGTGCCTCGGATTTTGTGACGGATGTGGCGGTTATTGTGGGCAGCCATTTTTGGAACTTACCCCCCGATGCGGAACACCCTTATGGACACCGGCGTTTCGAAACTTTGGTGACCATCGGCATAGGCCTTGCGGTGGCTGCCGTGGGTGTGGGCCTGGGTTACAAGGCCATTACGTCCCTTTTGGCGGGGGAGCAGTCCCATCCGGAAACCATTGCGGGAGTTATGGCGCTGGCCTCGGTGCTTGTCAAGGAAATTTTGTTCCGCTACACCCGTGCTGCTGGGAGAAGGATTAGGAGCCAGGCCTTGGAGGCAAACGCCTGGCACCACCGTAGCGATGCTTTTAGTTCTATACCGGTGCTGATTGCCGTGGGCATTTCCCTGGTGTTCCCTCAGTTGTGGTTTGCCGACGCGGTGGGAGCCTTGATTGTGGGGTTCTTTGTGCTGCATTCCGCCTACGAGATTGCCTGGCCGGGACTGCGGCAGTTGGCGGATCAGGGAGCCAGCAAGGACATTGCGGACAAGTTGATTCAGATTGCGTTGAGCCACCCCAAGGTCTTGAGCATTCACGGGTTCCGTACCCGCTATGTGGGCAGTGATTTGCATGTGGATTTGCACATTGTGGTGGATTCCCAGATGAGCCTTTGGGAGGCCCACGAAGTTTCGGAAGCGGTGGAGCAGATGCTGATCAGTGCCGACGAGAATATCGTGGATGCCCTAGTCCACGTGGACCCCTACGATTCGGAACGCGCCCAGCGGGAACCGGAAAAGTCTTACAAGAAATGAAGCGTTACAAGGCCATACTAATCGGTAACGGAACCATGGGCAAGCGCCATCGGGAGCGTTTTGAACGCTGTGGCGTGGAGTTTGTGACGGTTCTGGACAAATGCCCCGAAGGTCCCGTGCTGAAATGCGTCGACGTTTCGGCTCTTGCCGACGCCGTAGAAGGAATGCAGTTTGATTTTGCAGTGGTGGCGACCTCTGCCACTTCCCACTATGGCTACACGAAGTTCTTGTTGGAACGGAAAATCCCCGTGCTGGTGGAAAAACCTCTGGCGACCGATGGCGCGGAGGCCCAGGAACTGGTGGAACTGTCAGAACGTAACGGCACCCTCCTTTTTGTGGCGCAATCGGAATGCTTCAATCCTCTGTTCTTGAATTTCCGTAGGCATTTTCTGGCGGAACTGGACCGGATGCTTGCTGTGGGTGGCAGTTCCCAGGGGGATGTTGCCGTTGATGGACCTGCGGGCAAAATCCCCGCGGTCCGCCTGGAGTTCCGCAGGGAGCACCGCTATTCGCCCCGTTGCCGCGATGTGAATGTGGCTTTGGACTTGCTGGTCCACGACCTGGGGCTTTTTTTCACCATGTTCAAGTCCGAAGACGTTGACGTGACGCTCAAGACTTCCGAGGAATCTTGCGATAGGGCCAGGTTCTACCTGAAGGTGGCCCGGGGGCCCTACAAGGGCGTGGTAGCGGATTTTTATGTGAACCGGGATAGCGATGTGGACGTGCGGACCATAACCGTAAATTTGGGCCGGGGCAACGGTTCCCCTGAATCCAGTTATACCGTAAGCCTAGCCCGGTACGACCGGGAGGGAGAAATCGAGCATGTGCCCGACTCCCTGGAAAACGAACACCGCTTTTTCTTGAAACTTCTGGACGGTGTTTGTGGGGATTGGGGTAGGCGCTTGGCAAAGACGGCTGCCATTGCGGTAAGGTTCGCGACGGCTCCGTAATGACGGCTTCGTAGCGACCGTGGCGACGGTTCCACAACAGCATTTTTTTGCAAAAAAAATCCCGCGAGGTTGTCGCGGGACTTTTTAATGCTGTTGTCGTGGCGATTACAGCTTGATGCTGCAGGCCTTGGCGTTCCAGATTTCCTCGGCGTACTGCTTGATGGTACGGTCGGAGCTGAACTTGCCCATGCGGGCCACGTTCAGGATGGCCTTTTCTGCCCAGGCCTTCTTGTTCTGGTATTCCCTGGCCACTTTCTTCTGCATGTCCACGTAGCTGCGGAAGTCTGCGCAGAGCATGTAGGGGTCGTGGGTCAGGAGCTTGTCGGCAATGTGCTTGAACAGCTCCGGACGGTCGGGGCTGAAGAAGCCAGAACCAATCAGGTCGATAACGCGACGCAGGTCATCGTCGGCTTCGTAGAAGTCGCGAGGACGGTAGCCCTTGGCCAGCAGGTCGGTGACTTCTTCCACGGTAAGGCCGAAGATGAAGATGTTCTCGTCGCCCACTTCTTCCTTCATTTCCACATTAGCACCGTCCAGGGTACCGATGGTGAGTGCGCCGTTCAAGGCGAACTTCATGTTGCCGGTACCGGAGGCTTCGGTGCCTGCGGTAGAAATCTGTTCGGAAAGGTCGGCCGCCGGAATGATCTTTTCGGCGAAGGACACGCGGTAGTTCTCCAGGAACACCATCTTGAGCTTGCCCTTGCAAACCGGGTCGGCGTCGATGATGGCGGCCACGGCGTTGGCCAGGCGGATAATCTGCTTGGCCATCCAGTAGCCAGGAGCGGACTTACCACCAATCATGATGGTGCGGGGCATAATGTCCTTGCCGTCCTTCAGCTGGATGTACAGGTGGATGGCGTGGAGGATGTTCAAGAGCTGGCGTTTGTATTCGTGGATACGCTTCACCTGCACGTCGAAGAAGGTGTTCACGTCCACGGTCACGCCCTGAGTTTCCTTCAGGTACTTGGCCAGGCGTTCCTTGTTCTGCTTCTTGACAGCCATGAATTCCTTCTGGAAGGCGGCGTCCTTGGCGAACTTTTCCAGCTTGCGCAAATCGTCCAGGTCCTTGACCCAGCTGTCTCCAATCTTGCTGGTGATGAGTTCGGACATGGCGGGGTTGGCCTTGCGGACCCAGCGGCGGGGAGTCACGCCGTTGGTCTTGTTGTTGAACTTTTCGGGCCACAGTTCGTAGAAGTCCTTGAACAGGGTGGTCTTCAGCAGGTCGCTGTGGAGGGCGGCCACGCCGTTCACGGCGAAGGAACCCACGATAGAGAGGTAGGCCATGCGGACCATCTTGCAGCCGCCTTCTTCGATAAGGCTCATGCGGGCAAGGCGGTCGTTGTCGCCGGGCCACTTCATGGAGACCATGCGGAGGAAGCGGGCGTTGATTTCGTAAATGATCTGCAGGTGGCGGGGCAGCAGTTTTTCGAACAGGCTGACGGGCCACTTTTCCAAGGCTTCGGGCATCAGGGTGTGGTTGGTGTAGGCGAAGGTCTTGGTCACAATATCCCAAGCTTCGTCCCATTCCAGACCTTCGATGTCCAGCAAGATACGCATCATTTCGGCAATGGAAATAGCCGGGTGGGTGTCGTTCAGCTGGATGGCCACCTTTTCGGGGAAGACCTTCCAATCGCCGTCATGGAGCTTCTTGAAACGACGGATAATATCCTGCAAGGAAGCGGAGCACAGGAAGTACTGCTGCTTGAGGCGCAGTTCCTTACCGTTCATGGAGGAGTCGTTGGGGTACAGCACCTTGGAGATGGTCTCGGAGAGTTCCATGTCCTGCACGGCGGCAATGTAGTCGCCGTTGTTGAAGTAGGAGAGGCCGAAGTCGTCGGTGGACTTGGCGCTCCAGAGGCGCAGGTTGTTCACGGTGTTGTTCTTGTAGCCGGGAATCGGAGTGTCGTAGGGCAGGGCCAGCACGTAGTCCTTGGTTTCCCAGCGGTTGTGGAGCTTGCCCTTTTCGTCGGTCCAGCTCACCACGTAGCCGTAGAACGGCACTTTCATGGCGTTGGAGGGACGGGCGATTTCCCACGGGTTGGTGAGGCGCAGCCAGTTGTCCGGCTGTTCTTCCTGTTCGCCGTTCACAATCTTTTGGCTGAACATACCGTATTCATAGCGGATGCCCATACCGGTGGCGGGCAGTTCCAGAGTGGCCATGGAATCCAGGAAGCAGGCAGCCAAGCGGCCCAGACCGCCGTTGCCAAGACCGGCGTCCACTTCCTGTTCGCGGAGTTCTTCCAGGGTCATGCCCAGCTCGTCCAGGGCTTCGGTAACGGCACTTTCCACGTCCAGGTTCAGCACGGAGTTGCCCAAAGTACGGCCAATCAAGAATTCAAGGGACAGGTAGTAGACGCGCTTTACGTCTTTCTGGTAGTAAGATTCCTGGGTCTTGATCCAGCGGTCCACCAGGCGGTCGCGCACGGCGTAGGCAACGGCCAGGAATTTTTCGTGGTCGGTCACGGTGGCACTGTTACGGGCCAGGGTGTGGTGGATGTGGTCGGTAAAGGCCTTGCGGAAGGACTCGGCGTCGTTTCCGAGCACGGTCACTTCTTCTGCTTTCTTGAAGGATTTTGCCATATAGTCAAGCCTATGGGTTAGGGTTAAAATTTTACGCATACAAGTTTAGAATTTTTTACGGGTTCCGATGGACGGATGCCGCCTAAATAAGTTAGATTGTTGGGAAAGACGAGGTATTCCATGAAAAAGATGCAGTTTGCCGTATGCAAGATCCTTCCCGTAATCGGGTTTGCCGCCGCCGCTTTTTTGGCGGGTTGTGGCGATGATTCTTCGACCTCTGACCCGGGAACCCAGGAACCTTCGACACCTGGTGCGGAAGCTGATGCAGGCTCCAGTGCGTCTGCTGCGGAACCGGGAACCGGCGGCGAGTCGGGTAGCCTCATTTCGGCGACTCTGACAACAGAAAGAACCTTGGATGTGGTTGCCGACTCCAATGGCTTTTTTGATGTGGCGGACATCTACAAGGCTGCTCCCTCGGACTACAAAATCGCCTTTGTTCTGCGTCACGCGGAGCGTGAATCTGGCCTGGGGCAAGAGTCCCCCCTGACCGAGGTTGGTGAACAGCAGGCTTTTGATCTTGGAGCCAGGATGGGCGGTGATGAAGCCTTCTACTACGCCTCTACCGATTTCATTCGTACTCGCGAGACCTGTAACAATATCGCGAAGGGTCGCGGAGAAACGGGAAATGAGGTTGTCACTTGGGACGGACTCAATGGGACCTACTTCTTGAAGATTTCTTCGGATAGCCTGGATGTCTTTGCCAAACAAAAAGGCGGCAGCTGGAAAATTATCGCGGTTTATGCATACGGTGAGGATTATTACGCAGACGAAATCCAGCCCCTCTTCTATGATTTCTATGAAAGGGGACAGCAGTTCGTCATGGAAAACATTGTCGCCAATATGCCCCAGTGGAAAAGGGTCAGCGTGCTTGTCACCCATGACCTTCTCATTGAACCTCTGGTTGTTTATGCGAGCAACAGGACCGTGGACGTGAACTTCTACACGAGCAAGCGCTGGGTGAATTACCTGACGGGAATCGCGGTTGTGATTAATACAAATAACCAGGTGGAACTTTACCCTGTCCGTGGCGTAGATGTGGGCTTTATGACGCAGTCCAAGACGAACCCCAATGCGACCAGACCGGCGGCTACCATTACAGAATCGTCGTCATCGACGGAGCCGGAGTCTTCGACCGAAACGGCTGAATAAATCAAGCTGGTATGAAGGTTGCTCTTCTCGGTTCTACGGGCCTTGTTGGCAAGAACGTATTGCGATTGCTTGCACGGCTCCCGCAGGTGGTGCATGTCTATTGCCCGGTACGGACTGTTCCCGATTTAGTTGAATTGGGTGTTGTTCAAGGCTCGTCAAAAATCCAGTTTGAACCCGTTGATTTTGAACAAATTAATTCTTCGGGTGTCATGGCCGGTTTTTTGGGCTGCGATGCGATCATCTGTTGCCTGGGAACCACCAAAAAGCAGGCGGGGAGCAAGGCCGCCCAAGAAAAAGTGGATGTACGGCTACCTCTTTCAATGGCAGCCATTGCCAAGAAAGCTGGAGTCAAGAACTTTCTGTGCGTAAGCGCCATGGGAGCCGATGTCCATTCCCCTTATTTTTACAACCGTCTCAAGGGAATGTTGGAGGATGGCCTTACCATGATGGGTTTCGAGTCCCTTACGCTGGTGCGGCCCTCGCTACTGTTGGGTAAGCACAAAGACAAGCGTATAGGGGAGTCCCTTTTGCAAAAGCTTTTTGGCAGGCATCCGGAGTGGATTCCCGCCTATATGCGGCCTGTGCATGCAGAGACGGTGGCCGCCCACCTGGTGGCCTCCCTTTTAAAGCCGCCCAAGGACCATATTTGTGCTACCGACGGCACCAAGGGTAAGCGGATTATTTACAACCGCGTGCTGGCCCAGACAAAAGTGGACGACTTGTTCTAAAAGATTTCTACATTCGGGACATGTCCGAAAAAACACTACTGCTCCTTGATTCTTACGCACTTGCGTTCCGCATGTTTTACGCCTATAGCCAGAACCCGCTGGTGAACAGTAAGGGCGAAGACGTTTCCATGATGCACGGATACTGGGGAGCGGTACTCCGCATTTTGGCAAAGCATAAGCCAACCCATTTTGCCATTGCTCGGGACGTGGCCCATACCAAGACTTTCCGCCATGACCTTTACCCGGATTACAAGGCCAATCGTGGACCCATGCCCGAAGAAATGGCCGCCCAGATGCCCCTCTTGGGCGAGAGCCTGGATGCCAGCGGGATTCCCCTGCTTGCGGAGCCGGGTTACGAGGCCGATGACGTGATGGCCAGCACCGCCTGTGCCGCCGTGGAGGCTGGCTTTGACCATGTGGTGATTCTTTCCAAGGACAAGGACATGTCGCAGATTGTAAGCGACAAAATCCACTTGTTCCACTTGACCAAGGGTGCTGACGGTGTGGATTTTGGCCCTGAGCAGGTCAAGGAAAAATACGGGCTCCCGCCAGAAAAGATTCGGGATTACCTGGCCCTGATGGGGGATGCTAGTGATAATGTCCCTGGAGTTCCCAAGGTGGGCCCCAAGACGGCGGTGCAGTTGCTGGAAGACTTTGGTGACATGGATAACCTTTACGCCAATCTGGATAAGGTAACCAAGAAGGGACTTCACGATAACTTGGAACAGAACCGCGAGAAGGCCTTCCTCAGTCGAGAATTGGTGACGCTGCAGACCAAGCGTGCCTTTAGCGGGAACCTGGACGCCTTGGAATACAATGGAATCCATGTGGACACCTTGGCGGGGATTTTCAAGGACCACGAAATCAACAGCCTTTTGCGCTTGCTGGAAAACGTTCCCGGCAAGGCGGGGTTCGTGCGTAACGAGGAAGGCTCCGGTGATGCGGCCAATTCCGATGCAGGGGTAGAAATGGCGGATTTTCCGGCGGCCGCTCCCAAGGATATCCTTCCCGAATACATTTGCGTGGACAGCGAAAAGAAATTCGAGCAGATGAAGGCGGAATTTGCCGTGGCGACCCAAATAGGGGTGGATACGGAAACGGATGGATTGGACTCCATGACTTGTAAGCTGGTGGGCCTGTGCTTGGCCGCCGCTAATGAGGACGGCTCCGTCACTAAGGGTTACTACATTCCCCTGGGCCACACCGACGATATCGGGTTCCCACTGGGGAACTTTGATTTTGAAACCGTAAAGAAGTGGTTCCTGGAATTTTGGGAGGAGTCCTGCGAAACTGTTGACGGCGAGCCCCGTCGCGCTCTCGTTTTCCATAACGCCAAATTCGACTTGCACGTGCTGGCCCGCAACTTGGGGCTCACTCTGGAGCAAATAACATCCGCCCAGATCGTGGATACCCTCATTGCCGCCTGGATGCTTTCGCCAGGCCAGACTGGCCTTGGCTTGGATAACCAGGTGATGCAACGCCTGCAGCACGAGATGATTCCCATCGAGAATCTGATTGGTCGCGGCAAGAATCAGATTACCTTCAATCGCGTTCCTGTGAAGGCTGCTGCAGAATACGGCGCCGAAGACGCGGTCTATACGCTCCGCCTATGGAGCCCTTTGCAGCAGGAACTCCAGAAGATGGACTACGAGAAGTTCTTCTTCAACCAGGAAATGCCTCTGCTGAAGGTGCTATACCAGATGGAAGGGGTGGGGGCCTTCGTAGATACAAAAGCCCTCAAGAGCCTGGAGGTGGAACTGGAACGCCGCATCCAGAATCTGGAAAAGGAAATTTGCGATATGGCGGGGCTGGAATTCAACATCGGTAGTCCCAAGCAGTTGGGGGAAGTGCTGTTCGATACCCTGGGGCTTCCGCAAATCAAAAAACGCAGTACCGATGCCGCCGTGTTGGAAGAACTGAGCGAAAAGGCACCGCACCCCATCGTGTTTGCCATTATCGAATACCGTGAACTGAAAAAAATGCAGAGTACCTACATTACGGTGCTGCCGACTCTAGTGAACCCCGAAACCAAGCGGATCCATACCAGCTTTATTCAGTGGGGAACCGCCACGGGACGCCTCTCTAGTCGGGATCCAAACTTGCAGAACATTCCCGTGCGCAGTGACTTGGGCAAAAAGATTCGTGCCGCCTTTGTTCCTCAGGACGAGAATAATGTGATTCTTGCGGTGGACTACTCCCAGATAGAACTCCGCATGTTGGCCCACTTGAGCGGGGACGAAGCCCTCATAGAGTCTTACAAGGAGGGAATTGACATTCATGCCCGTACGGCGGCGGCCATATACGGCATCAATCTGGAAGGCGTTACCGCGGACATGCGTCGGGACGCCAAGGTGGTGAACTTCGGGGTGCTTTACGGCATGACGGCCTTCCGCCTTTCTCGGGACTTGAAAATCCCCATGTCTCAGGCCAAGGAGTTCATTGACGGATACTTCGGGATGTATCGCGGGGTCCAGAAGTTTATCGACGATACAAAGGCTGCAGCCCATAGGGACGGTTACGTGGAAACCATTTCAGGCCGCCGCCGCTATATTGCCGGTATAGACAGTTCCGACCGCATGGAAAGCCAGATGGCGGAACGCATGGCGGTGAACACTCCTGTGCAGGGCAGTGCCGCCGACTTGATTAAAATTGCCATGATCCGCATCCAGGACCGTATCAACAGGGAAAAATTGCCCCTAAAGATGATGCTCCAGGTTCATGACGAACTGGTTTTCGAGTGCCCCAAGGACCGCCTGGAAGAAATGTCTGCCATGGTGAAGGCCGAAATGGAGGGGGCCATGGAGCTGAAGGTGCCGCTGGTGGCAAGCGTTGGCTACGGGCAAAACTGGCTCGAAGCGCATTAGAGACCGTTCGCGCTCACTCTCGCCTTCATAGCCAGTTTGCACTTGGCTATTCCGGCTCACGGAAGCCCGTTCGCGCTCTTTTTTTATATTTTTTTTTAAAAGGAGCGATTATGCAACTTGGGAAAATTTTTAGTCTGATTGCGGTGGCATTCCTTGCCTTGGGATTGTGGGCATGCGGTGATACCGTTTCTTCTACAGACGCCAGCAAAATGGATGGCTCGGATAGGATTCCTGGGTTTAATCCGGGCAAGGCGAATTCTTCTGCGGCAGGTGGGGTAAGTTCGTCCTCCGCAGCCCAACCGGAATCTTCTGCAGCGGAAAGCAGTTCTTCGGTTGAGGAAGACAGCAGTTCCTCGGAAGAGGAGTCCAGTTCCTCTGAGGTGGAAGTGGATTTCAGCGATTCTGAAATAGACGTGGATGGCAGTGGAATTGCCTATATTACGAATACATACTTGGAAGCGGTCAGTTCAAGTGTTGCCTCTGATTTGGATGATTTGAAGAACCAGTTGGAAGACAACGAAGACCCGGAGGGTTTTT
>Ga0265298_10003273_pt1 | contig 21599 bp, 19 predicted proteins | sample AusTroGonzalo_MG_3_FD_193486 | JGI IMG/M metagenome (GOLD analysis project Ga0265298, IMG submission 193486) | Bovine rumen microbial communities from tropical cattle in Woodstock, Queensland, Australia - Gonzalo_01 | ecosystem: Host-associated > Mammals > Digestive system > Stomach > Rumen ...
GTCGATGCGGACGATGGTCTCAAACACTTGATGTCGGAAGGCGATGTCGTTGCCATTATTGATGCTTAGGTTAAATGTGGATTTTTCGTTGACTTGTAACATGCCTTGTTTTCCAAAGCGTTTTGCGAAGGCTTGATTATCGAAGCAGCAATTAATGGCTTCAAATTGGGCGGGTATGACGGGTTTCCCGTTCCAAGTCAGACCAAATAGGTTGTTTTCTTCAAATGCCTGCATTGGCGACGATGGTTTTTCAAGGGTGGTGATGCTTTGTGTATAGTGATGCTTTTCGTTGTTGTAATATATGTCGATGGGGACTAAATTGCTATCGAAATAAATGGCGATTTGTTCGTTTTTTCCGCATCGTGCATAGATGACTGGGGAAGAGTTGTCTGTCAACAAAGGGAGGTCGCCTTCCAACTTGGCTTGGACTGGTTGTTTGTCGGTATTGTAGTTGGGGAAAAGCAACGGACTCAGATGTCTGTCGTTTCCGTCAAAGAGGAATAGTGACTTTTTTATGATAACAATAGCAATATGCTCATCATTAACGGATGAAATGAAATCAACATCGGAAGCATTGTAAGTTTTGTTATTATATACCAAAGGCACTTCGATTTTGTTTTTGTCGATGAGGAAATTTGCAATGCCTTTTTGCTTCTGTGGATTTTCATAGTCGCGACAGACCGCATAACCATTACGAAATGGATAGATCATCAAGTATTTCTTTCTATCGATGATGCCTTGTGAATCAGCAACATAATACATTTTTCCTTTTACAATCAAATGGCCGTCGGTGAAATAGGGAAAGCCATTTGCAACACTGATCCTATAATCACTAAAAGAAGTAAAATTGCCTTTTGTGTCATAGAACCCAATAATGAAGCCGGAGCTGTCGGTAAGGACCGCATAGCCTTCTGAAAATGGGTTGACAGTTTCGGTGGTTGCAAAAAGGCGTTGGCCATTTGGGGTCCAATAGATCTTGGCGTCGATAGAATCGGTAACAATGAGATTGGCACCGTTTGCAAAATAAATACTATCGTAGAAAGGCGGAATGTCCCATTGTGCTATTTGGGCGTGTGAATAACCCATAAATAGAAAGAGCAGTGATGTAAGGTATACTTTTTTCATGGTAAATAATGTGTTGTTCATTGGTGTATATTTGCTGTTTCAATTTCAGCTTGTGAGTTTTGCTGTTGTTTCTCAATATTGTTTCTGGTTATGGCGATATTATGAAGCAATTCTTTGTCATTGGAAAGTGTAGCCCATTGTTCGGATATGTCAAGGTAATTGTTCACTTCCTGGATATGGTCATCATATACCCCGTTTTTCGTAATGCGCCGGTCTCCATAATAAATGGCTAAACGATAAGCTGCTTTGCTATTGATTTCGGCATAGGTTGTGTCATTTAACTCCAAGATGCCGTCAAACAAGTCTTTGGCTTTTGTCTTGTCTTTTATGGATTTTGGTAACCTGAACTCATCCATCTCTATTTGAAGTACTTCTTTTCTGTGCCAAGAGAGGCTGTCGGTGAACCATCCATAAGTGTAGGCAACTTCATACATGGCTGGGATGTACTCGCATCTGCTTAGGCTGTCCATGATCCGAAGGCCGTTATGGGCGGTTTTGCTGTCGTGGTGGTTCAGTTGGATAAGGGCCTTTTCGAATAGTTCTTCTTTTGTTGGCTGGTAGACGGGATCAACCGGCTTTGGTCTCATGAGATAATAGAACGAACCTGCTGCTGTTAATAAAAGGATAAATAAAAGAGCAATAAGGAAAGGGTGTTTCTTTTTTATTGGAAAATGCTTCGCTCGAGCTGCTTTGGCGATTGCTGATGCAGAGGGCCTCTTTTGTGGTGCTTTCTGTAAACATGCCCGGATTAGTTTCCTGATACTGGTGGGGAGATGGGATAGGGAAACCATCGGAACTCCTTCCAATTGGCTTTGGCCTCCATTTTCTCCAAAAGGCACGGATCCTGTAAGAATCTCGCAAAGGGTTGCGCCAAAAGCCCAAATGTCACTTTCCGGTATGGGTGTAGGTTCGGAACTAAAGCGTTCAGGGGCCATGTAAGCCATAGTTCCACTGTTCTCGTCCTCGAAGAGGTTTTCTTGACCTATCGTTTTCTTGGTACTGATGCCAAAATCGGTGATGGTGAAGTCTCCACTGTCGTCGATGAGGATATTGGCAGGCTTGATGTCTTGATGGATGATTTGAGGATGGTTAGAGTGAAGCCTGTCAAGTCCCGACGACACGTCAAGGATGAATTTCCAAATCTTTTCTTCCGAGAGTTCTTTCCCGATAAACTGCTCTGACGATCCAGCCTCACAATAAGGAAGTACTAGATAGGGAACTCCTTTATAAATGTTGAAACTGGTGGGCTGAAGCAAGTTAGCATGGTGACAGTTGAAGGCCACCTTGAATTCATCTCGAAACCGTTGTTCGCCTTCTATGTCGAGGGCGTTTTTGGGACGATAGATTTTAATGGCTACTGTCATGCCCGATGATTCGTCGATAGTGTCGGGGCTGTCTTCGTAAGAAGAAAGATTGTCGATGGTGTTTACATCCAGAGCAAGCCACACATCTGCAGTGGCACCATCAGTACTTAGGGTGCGGAGTAGCCTGTAATGGCCGTCAAATAGTTGCTCTTTGTTTAATAAGGTGTCAATGTCAAGCATTGTATTTATTCTCTATTTTAATCTGAGTTTCTCTCCTTCTTTCAGTTCGGAGAAAATATCTTTCTTATTCATCTTGGCCAAACTCGATGTTCGGATGCCAAATTGTTGTGCAATAGTGTAAAGGGAATCCCCGGTTTTTATACGATAGAAGTCTTGTGGACCGAGGAATTTCCGTTTCTTTTTCTGTAAATAGACGATGTCGCCTTCGTGGATGTCGGATTCGTTTGCGGTTTCATTGTATTCCAATAGCCTGTGTTTGGAAATGTTGTATTTCATTGCGATGGACGAAAGTGTCTCTCCAGGATAAAGTATGGTGCATCGCACCTCATTTATTTCAACCATAAACTTCATGAGTGTCTGGCTGACTTGCTCTTCTTCTTCAGTTTCGACCGAAGCATCAATAACAAAATCATCTGTTTTGGCAAGGTCTTCCACTTTTGTGTCTTTGGCGAGAACGCCTTTTTTGCTTGGTTTGAGTTTTACACCGCCATTGATGGTGTAAAGCTGGTAAGCGTCGATATAGCCGATTAGTGCTTTTGCATAGTTTTTTGCAGTAGCATATCCCGCTCTTTGGAGTCCGTTGGCCCAGCCACGATAATCGTATACGCTGATGTTGAATAAGGATTGGTAACGGTTATTGTTTTTGATGAGTTGGGAATGGTCTTCAAATGATTCCTTAGCCGAGGAATAGACCCGGAACTTGCTTTTTACGGCTTCATCATCCCATGCACGATACACACCGCCCGACCAACCTCCCAAGGCTTTGATGCCAAAGTGATTATTGGCGTTGGTGGCAAGATCGCTTTTGCCCGCTCCAGATTCCAATATACCTTGTGCCAAAGTGATGGGTGCTGGAATTCCGTATAGTTTTTGCTGCTCCAAGGCCAAGGTTTTGTATTGGTCTATGTAGGTTCGGATGTCGGCGGACGACTGGGGAAAGGCCGCAGAACTCGTAAGTATGCTCGATAATACAAATACTGCTTCTAATATGAATTTTTTCATAAATGTGAGGAGCTGTTGTATAGGGGATTTCCCGTTACTAATGCAAAAGATGTCTTAATTTGATAGTTTTCCACCAATTCAGAACTATCAGATGAAATAAGCACAGAATCCGTACAACTGGAACGGATGGAAGTATCAACTACTTGAGGCTTCTGACCTGTCTGTGCCTCTTTGTTATTAGCGTTTTGTCGTTGCTTGTTTGGATCTTTTTTTAATCCCATTGCGATTTTAGCACTGCGTAGGCATGGCAATCTCTTTTGGGCAGTTATTCCTGATCCATTGATGATTCTAGTTATTTTTGTAAACTCGTCTTTATCTGCTAGAGGATTCAATTTATGCTGTTTCCAAAACCATCCTGCACAACGTACAGCATCTTTTGGTTCAGACAATAAATGCTTATATTGATCCACCTCGTCTTTTTTATCATTTTCTTCAAGTTTTCTACCTAATGCAAATTCCAAATATTGTCTATAATTAGATCGCCCTGTGATTTGGATTAGCCCTCTGCCTTTAAATCTCATGCCATCTCCTTCTTTAGTGTTTCCAAGATCTTTTCGATTCTCATAGGCTTTCCCACTCGCTATTTCTTCGGTATATTTTAATGAGCCACTTTCCCATGCTAATTGTGCTAAAAAATGAGCAATACGCATTTTGGTGTTGATTTCAAACTCAAGAAAAGTCTCATTAAAATGTGGTAAGTACTTCACACAATTTGAATAAGAAGCATTAGGCATAGCAATGCGTAACTGGGATAATGTTATTTCCATACGGTCTATTCCTCCAAATTTCTCAGTTTCACAATAATCGGCATGGCAATGCACGATTTGTTTGCTATTCTTTGCTCCATAAGCCTGTCAAACGACATCTTTTTGGCTTCTTCATAGTTCTTCTTGTCTTTGAACTCAATGTCAATGTAGAGGCCTCTTTGCAATGATTTTTCACCACCAGTGCCTTCAATGTTCATCTTGATGAAGATGCGCTTGAACTCTTCCTTGCCGAACTCAGCCATAATTTCCTTGCGCAGGAAAGCATCAACGTCCATTTTGGTATATAGGCGGTCATTGGTGAGAGAATAATAGCGTAACAACTCGTAACGTTCGTCAGCCGAGGCTTTGTCGGTTCCACCTATGGCAGAGACGACAATAGGCACTTTCTGATTGATGGAAGGCAGTTTTTTGTTCTCCATCATTTCGCCGGTCATGGGTGTATTGCCAATTTTGCCTTGTGTGGAAATATAGTCGACTTTGACAGATGAACTTGAGAGGCCTTGTTTCATGTTTTTCATTACGTATGTGCCACTGTCGAACTTGAATTTCTTGTTTGGCTCTTTCACGTTGTTGTTGTTTCCGATTTTGTTGATTATCTCTCGAAGCTGTTTAAGGGTCTTTTCATCTTTTATGTCGTTGTATTCGATGAAAGCATAATAGTCATCAACGAAACGATTGTATAGGTTTCGCACGTCTCGGTAAAGATCGCCGCTGTGATAACACACGGCATCAAAATCACGGATGATAACTTCGTCGTCCAACATGCCAAACCCTTGCTTGTTTGATGTCATACTGGTTTCAAGGATACGCAAGAAGAACGAATCTTCTTGTTTCTGAAGCTTGGCGATGGGCGAGGCTTGGGTTAGATTGAGGGAGCATAAGTCAACATTGACGACCGGCATGACATTGACTAGTATTTCAATGTCATCTGGAACGGTGTAGCTTTCAGGAAAATCAAGTTGTAGCCATAAAGGATTGGCTTCTTTTAAGGCAGTCAGCGTGTTTTCTTCAAGCCACTGCTCAAACATCTTAGGGTATGCCCTTGGCTTGAAAAGATCACGACTGTTGGTTTTATCCGTAAGAAAAAGAAGTGCCGCATCTTTCATGTTCAAAAGACATTCTTTCCACATGTCCAAAAACGAGAAGAATTGCCCAGACGCTTGTTGCGCATCAAACGGCTCTGCCATTTCCACTTGTTCCATCTCTCTAACGGTAGCAAAATCGAGCTCTTTGCTCTCTGTGCCCACGTAAACATGTTCTGGAACGATTCCGTTTGTTCCTTTGATGAAGATGGAAAGTCCTGTTATGGATTCAATCTCAGCACTTGTCCTTATACCAATCCATAAACGATTGGGCTTGTACATGTCTGCACTTTTACTATATTCGTTGTTTTGGTGCAAAACGATGATGCTTGAATATGGAATGGCCAACGTGTTGAATAATGGAATATAGTTGAGAGGTTGTTTCCGCCCTTCGGTTTTATAGGAGAAAATCGCTCCTGTACCAATCTGAATGCTTTCGGCATCTTTGTTGGTTTTGAATGTCGGGTTGATTAGGGCAATGGCTGGCATGGCCTCCACCTCCTGACGGGGAATGAAATTGGTGCAATACCGCTCCGCGATTCGTTGGTCCAGGTCATCAATGCGGTCTTTTATCTTTTGGGTCTCGTTTATCAGGGCAACGAGCATCATTTTGACGACGGGGTCCATCTGTTTGAAGTTGATGTCGTCAGTAGAAAGCCACTTCAATTGTTCAATGGCATCATTGACTCTGTTTTCTAATTCTAAGTCCATCGTGATAGTTCCTCAATTCATTTTGGTGATCAGTACTACACTCTCCGTTTAGCCGTTGGCTCCATTAGAAATTCAACTTTTTTCTTGTAGGGGCTTGTGCTAATGCCACTATCAAGTTCTCCTTTGATATTGATGCTGACAAAGTGTTTCGATTGCACTTTCTTTTTTCGTTGTGGTTCCTTGTTGAATGCGGCATCTATCTGGACATCCACACTTACATTCTTTAACTGTGGTGCATAAGTGAGCAGGCTTTTTTGGATACTTTCTTGACATTCTAACTTGGTAACTTCTGATTCCAAAGGGTCAGCAAGCATTCTGCTTTGCCCGCTGTTGAAAGGGCGGTATTGTATGTTGGAATACTCGTGATTCCAATACTCGAAGCCGAAATCAGGGTCGGCAAGGAAACTGCCTCGCGGAGTAAAAACGATGAGTTCCAACAAATTATCAAGCAAATCGGTCTGCGAACAGGATTTGCGTTTCAATTTGATAGTGGATTCATCGTCGTGGTAAGACAAAGGGGTACTGATAAAGTCCATAATGGCTCAAATTTTAATCCAGACCTTGTAATCCTTGTGGAATGTCAGCGTAAATGTGTTGACATCGCTAACAACCCCATTGAGGATGGCTTTCAACTTCACATTTACGGTTTGGTCGGGTTCAGGCTCTTTTAATGAGTTGAAATTGTTTCTTAACCTTATGCCGATTTGGCTTCCTTTGAGTTTGGCTTCCTCGAATGAAGCCCCGCCATCCGTTGAATAGACCACAGTCGCTTCAGGGACCGAATTAATTATTGGGATGAAAACATTGCTGCTTCTGCAGTTTTGGTACAACTGTTCGTTTGCAATGGATGGAGTGGCAATTGGAGTGGCTGATTGTGGCATTTCTGGCTCTTTTGTTTCAGCGTTATCCAGCTTTTCATTAATGGAAAGAGAAAACTCCAATCCCTCCTTAATCATCGGATATACATTTTGGTAGTTGTAAGGTTTCAGCGCATAATTCCTGAAACTGTTGGCATTGGTCAATATGAGGTTTCTGTCGAGTTGGCAGGCAGTAGTAAAAGCTCCAACAAACTTCTGTATGTTGGCCAGCAACATCATGGGAGTCATTGAGTCACGATTCTTGTCGGTGTCAATAAGTATTTGTTGCATAAAAGGCCAAAAGATGCGAAAAGCTTCATCGGTTTCGGTTTGTAGCAGACGGTAGAGTTTTGACTCAACTTCGGTTAGGTTTTGAAGAAACCGATTCAACGATTCTTCATATTTATGATGTGACGACACAAACAGACAAGGAGGAACAAAATCAATTTCATCAAGATGCCATCCACCGTAATCCGTATCGACAAGATGCGCAATGGGTAGTGCATTGTCGGCAATCGGGCTGTTGGTGCTCAATAATGAGAAAGTATACACTGGCTCTTCGTATCCATCAATGGTTTCTTCCCATTGTTCGGGATGCACATTGATGGTTAAATACAATTCCTTGCTGCTTTGTATGACGGGCATTTGGACGCGATTTTCGAGGTGATTGGAATAATGTGTGTCATATTGCACATCGATCAAATATCCACCTTGGTAATAGCGAGGCAGTCCAAAGCCTGCACTTCAACATATTCTGGATTGATGTTTAGGGAAAGTTGGAATGGACGAGAGCAGGGGAATAGTCCAAATCGTCCGGCTGATGATAATAGCAAGGCATTGCCGATTCTGGCTGCTGTGGCGTTTTCAGCGGCTCTCATGATGTCATCAGTCAGGCGCATGCCTTTTTTCCAACAAATTCTTTTTTCCATGGTATTCAAATATTCATGTTGTAATTCATATAATTATAGATTGACTCATCTGATAGGCATAAAGGATCGCTGTCGTAACTGATGTTGAACTTTAACAGCTCATCCAAACCCATGAAATAGTCCTGGATGAACAAACGTAAAGCTTCAATCTCCTCTATCAGTTTCAGAAAGTTTGCATCGCAACCATTCTCAGGCCAGTAATGGATATCGTAGGTTGTCACTTGTTCGTAGAATGTGTTGCCGACATAGCAGTTGTTTAAGTCTGAACCAAGATGAGAGCCGTATTGGGGATTTGAGTCGGTGAACTCGAGCTTTTTCTCATTAACACAGATGTTTAGGTTTTCTTCCTTCATCACTTTTCGTAGCATTAGGGTTAAATGGGTTTTGTTTCCGCGTATCCATTTGCAGAAAGGCAAAAAAGGGATGACTTGCCGAATGAATCGGTTTTGTCGCTGTGCTTCATTAATTTCATCACCGAGGATGTCAATCATAATCTTGTCGGTCTTGGCGTATTCTTCCAGTTTTTCCCTGATGTTCAAACGTAAACGGAGCAACATCAAATCAATGGGTGCGAAAAACTTGTAAGCATTTTCTATTTCACGTTCTTGGGCATCATATTCTTCTTCAAACAGTTCCTTTTCATTGGCCGCTGGCAAATTGTCGAAACGGTCGATGGGGTGAAACATCAACTCGGGCAAAACGTTGTATAGGCTGCTTCGCCCAATGCTTAGCTTCAATGTCCCGTTGTCGTCCTCCAAATCCATAAGGTCGTTGTACGCGTTGCGTTTGTGTAGTCCGCTGAATGCAACCTTGCACGAATCTTCTGGAAAATAGGATAGAAGAAGCTCGATGTTGATGTCGTCGGGAATGTTTCTGGGAAGCATGGTGAAAAGCTATTATTGGAACGCAACGGAATCAGCACTCAGTTCGACATGGAACATGCCTTTTTCGGTGCTGATTTGAAGCACATCGAATAGAGGTATGCCGATTTGCTGCAAGGTGAGATCCTGATAGGGGAAATCGGCATCAATGTTCTCGTAAAACGATTTGTGAAACAGTGTGCGATGACTGAGTTTTCTCAATTCGACATTATTATTGATAAATTGGTCAAGTTGGGACTCAGGAATCATGATGTTGAATTCCTTTTCCGGTTTATCAGATACGATCTTGTCAATAAACTTGTTGTTGCACATATTGATTTCAACGGTGTCTACATTGAGAAGAGACTTAAGGGAAACGAGGATTTCCTTGACGGATTGTGTTGCCGAAAGGTTGGTTCCTGTGATGATGTTTTCCCAGCGTTCGTGAGCCATGCAGTTGTTTTTCCATGAAGCGAACTTAAAGACCTTGGTGCTATTGGTCATCCCCTCATAATGGAACATTTTTCCTTGTAGGGTATGGAATTGCGATGCAGCCTCTGTGTCGAGGTGGATAATTTTCATGGCTTCTTGTACTTGCATGGCACCTATGATGGAAGCACTGATAGGCGTGGTAGCCACTCGTCCTGCCGAGCTTTGGAGGCGAACCACATCGGCACATCCCGTACGAAGCATGATATTGTTGAATTCTTCGCGCGAAAGACCACATTCATAGCACGCTATGCCTGGCGTGTAAACCTTTACAACGCCCGTCATGTTTTCAATGCTTCCATCAACCCAAGTCTTGCCAGCCCGCATACACAGTCGATTGAGTTGATAGCGTGCAATGCGGCTATCAAGACAACCTATGACCACGTCTACCATGCGATAGATGCCGAAACCGACTTCTGAAAACAGGTTGCCTACGATAGGAACAACTTTGATTTGTGGATTGATTTCCATTGCCCGTTTGGCGACGATTTCCGCTTTGTAGGAATGGTTGTATGCATCTTCTTCTCTGAAAAGGACAGAGCGGGTGAGGTTTGATATTTCGATTTGGTCGAAGTCAACCACATAAATGTGACCGACGCCGAAAAGAGCCAAGTCCTTTACGACCTCATTGCCCAAGGCCCCTGCACCTGCAACCAAAACGCGGGCATTCTTGACTTTTTCTTTCTTGAACCAGGAAAGCAAAGTAAAAACCCCCTCTCCCCATTCATATTTGTTGTTGTTTTCCATGATGATTGTTAGTTTTCGACATATTGGAAAGTGGTGTCTCCGATTCTGAAGGTATCGCCGTTGTACAGAGGTACAGGTTTGTTACTGGAATTAAGTTCCGTTCTTGTATTGAAAACGGTGAAAGCCATCGGCTTCATCATGGCTTGGGAATGTGCGTGGTCTACATATAGTTGTACATGTTCTTTTGCTACCTTATTGCTCTTTTCCCAATTCATCATGATTTCACATTGTTGAGTCATACCGATAGTCACTTTGTGGCCTCCGCCATTGGCGTTCATCCATTTGTGGATAGGTATACGTGTTCCTGCTTTTATGCCGTCTTTGATGACGAGGAAGTATTTTTCGGCCAACATTCTGACCGTGACAAGTGAAGCCCCAAGACCACCACCATAAATGACGAAGTCGAGCAAGACATTGATCCAACCTCCTCGTTTGTTGATGCTGCTAGAGAAATATAGCACAATGAAACCAATGACAGCCGATGCCAAACCACCTAAAAGGGCACTTTTAATCGGAATGGTGGATTTGATGGTGAGACTGAGTGAGGTGCATACTGAAAACAATAAGTAAGCAGGCAATGAATAGTACCATGGAATAAAGGTGCTCTCAGAAGAAAGGCATAAACATAGGATGATGGATCCCAAAGCAAACGCAGCCATGCCAATCACGCTTGACAACACAGATAGCCCTGTGATTTTCAGTAGAGATTTCCAATCCTTCCTTTTGACGCCATCGTTATATCTGAAAATGAGTGAAAGGAAGAAAGCCAAAAGCAATCCAATGGTGAGGAAAGAGGAAACTTTGGTTATACATGGGGTGATGATGCTCAAGCTTTGTGCTTCCTCTCCCAAGAAGGTCTTGACAATGCCTGTGGACAAGCTTTGGAAAAGTCCTCTTCCTGTAAGTTCATAGATAATCCAGCTGACCAAGCCTGCCACTACACCCATGATGACCAAAAAACAATCACGCAATGTGCCTATGGTGAACAACTCTTTCCAATGGATATGATCCTGTATGCCTTCTTTGCAATTCTGCCCGTATTCAACACACTTATAATCATTGGCTTTCCAACATTTCACATGCATGATATGCTTGCATTTGGCCACAACCTTTTCACCTGGCATGATTTCCATTCGGCACAAAGGACACCTTAGCTTGACATTTTTGACATTCTCTGTTGGGGCCATGGGTTTGTAGCGTTTGTAATGTTGTGTAACAAAGGCCATGGATTTTATTCCAGGAATAAGTATCTTCATAATGATGACGAACAACACAATGGTAGCCAACGCCACAATCAAGGCTATGAGGTATTTGTTTAGTGAATCGCTAGTGCTTTCAACTCGCTTGGGCCATGAGTTTTCTTCGGTGCCGATGGAGAATGATGCGGCACCTATTTTTTGGCTGTCCCATAGCGCTTCATAATATACCTTTCCGCCCGAATAAGTCTTTTTTTCAGGAACCTGATAAGTGAGTGCGAAGTCATACATTTCGCTTCTGACAGCTTGTCTGAAGTTTGCCAATACGCTGTCGATGTTGTTGGATGACATGTAAGCTCCTTGGCGGTTGGCGATAAGGTTACCGTTGGCATCACGTGGATTGGTGACGCCTATCAGCGTCGACTCCATGTCTTCGTCAATGCCGTTTCCGTAAAAGAAAGCATATACCTTGGGTACAAAATCAGCTTTCTCAAGATAATCGGTGACTTGAGGAAATCCGATATATTCCAAACTTGGAATCATGCTGCTTTCGGTGAAAATAAAAAGTACGTTTTTATCATAACCATTTTGGGCCCTAAGTGAGATGTCTGTGTTTTGATAGCCTGTTTCCCATTTGACGGAATCAACAAGGGCACTTTTCACCCATTCAAATTCGGCAAGTTTGCCATATAAGGCACTGTAAAAATACTTTTTGTCGGCTCCTGCCTTAAACTGTCCTTTGAAGTCTTTGCAATTTTTCTTTGTGACCAGTTGGCTTTGGCTGACATCATCGCCAAAAAACGAAAGATACACACAACTGTCATGCGCACTTGCAACCAGCGAATCAATAGCCTCATAAATCTGATTCTTGCCATCTTTGGGAATGTTCAGGTCAACCAAGACAGAGAACGTAAAGTCGGCGGGTATGCGTAGCCCTTCGGTCAAGGTCATCACTTCCCAACGATTTTTAGGAATAGTGTCGCCATCCTCAACAAGGGCAAAATGCTCTTCAAGGTCGGGAGCATCCACTTCGGTCAAACTTTTCCCACTACCGTCAAGAACTTTCAGGAATAGTGTGACGCTATCTTTTCCAATGCTATCCACATATTGTGGGGCACAAAAACGAATTTCGTTGGGCCTCTGAGCGCTAGCTTGAGATACCCAGACAAATAAAATGCCGATAATAAGGGCACTGATTATCTTTTTCTTCTTGTCCATATTTTTAGTTCTTCTAATTGCTGTTCTCCATAATAGGTCTCGTCGTTACACAGGTCGTTGGAAAGGATGGGAATCGAAGTAAGCATTTCGTCAGCTCTCGAATAGACCAGCACGAACTTGATTTTGTCAAGATAGTTGGCTATGGCTTTCTTGACGGTAGGAATGCTGCAGTGGGTGGCCATCACAAAGCATCCAATGAGCTCGTTGTCAGAAATTGTCTCAGCCCCCTCTACCTTGGATGCTACATAGGTGCTTTGGTTCAATTGCTGAGTAGTGAAACCGTGTACAAAATAAACCGGATTGTGGTTTTGTTGCGCAATAAGCATATCTATGTCAATGATGGCATTGTTGGTAAGTCCTATAGCATAGCATTGGCTGTCGTGTGACTTGGCAATGGCTAATGTGTTGTATAGATCTTCCGATTTAATGGAGGTGCGGCTACTTTCCACAGCCCACTTATACCATTCTTCCAAAGAGTATAGCTTTGTCAGTTCCGCTTTCGAATTGATGCTAAGGTCGTGCTTAAAGGTGAAGATTCCTAAATCCTGTTGGGGAGTAAGGATGTCGATGACGATGGCGGTCAAGAATTTCGGGTAGGTGGGATGTTTGTGGAGGAGATGCAGGCTACAGTCGGTGTTGCTGAAAAACACGCCTAAACCAGGGTGGGAGTGTACCCAACAAGTCAAGTCATACTGCAAATCGGTTTCTCTTCTTAATTTCCTAAGTTTCTCGCTGACCTTTAGCTTAATCTTAGCCCCGAAGTTCAGCTCATATTCGGCAAAGATAGCGTCATCACCAGGTAAGACAACCTCTTCCAGTGAAACATTGTATTCGTCTTTTTCTGCATCACGTACCCACCGTCCCAGCACCATGCAACCATCTTCCTTGGGATTGTTAGGATTCCGAAGATCTTCTGCATACATATTGTAAATGTCTATGATACAAGTGTTCTTGAGATACATGGTCTTGACCGCAGAATTATTGCAGAAATCAGAACAGTTTATTGCAAGATAATTACTGTCATTGATGACGTCGTCAAGGCTTTGCTTATGAAGAATCGAGGTAGTTTTACGCCTTACAACGATGTCTGTATTCCCATTGCTGCCCGATGTGGCAGCCATAATAATTTTTTCCCTGACTTTCTTGTTTCTTTGTCTGGCTTTGACCACCAGAATGATGGCAAAAACTATGATAAACAGAATGATAAACAGCAGTATTACGCTCTTCCAGTTCAATAGGCTAAATGAGCCATTGCTTGTTTGTGGTTTTTCTGAATCTTGATTCTCGATATCCAGCCGTTTTTTTTCTATGATGCCAAGCATGTCTTTTTTTATGCATTGTTCATTGATTTCTTTTGGGGACATTTGGGCTGCTTTGGGACTATGGTCTTTTATTTTGTATGCACCTTCATTGTCATCATAGAAATCCATATCATCAAGGAAACTTCTGATGAGCCGGATACCTTCGCTTTCCGTTTGGGGGATTTGTTGTTGTGCGTTGACATAGGCCTCGAATTCATGTAGAAGGATTTCCTTGTCAATCGATCCATCGGCGTTTTTTTGAACAGAGAAGGTTTGTGCCTGTGTCTCTATGGATAGTAGTAGAGACAAGATTATCAACGAAATAATACGATAAAAATATTTCATAATTATTCAAATGGATAGTCGATTGTTTTTTCCTGGTTTTTTTGTGCTTTTATCAATGACATTGCGCATTGCAGTTTGCCCCTTTTGCTTGGCTTGGTTCGTTATTTTCCCAGATTGCTTGCGAATCGCACCTTGGGCTTTGCTTTTGGCCATGTTTTTGGCTCGGTTAGTCGCATCTTGTTGCATCTGCATCATGCTGCGCTGTGTGCGTATGTTGCGGACGCTTTGTAAAACCTGATTGCCCACGAACAACAAAATTGCCATTAAAACACCGCCAATAATCATCCAGATGTTGCGTTTTTTCTCCTTTTCCGCTTTAGCTCTGGCTTCGGCTTCCATTTCTTCTATCTTGGCTTCAGCTTCTTCCAAATGCTGGCCATCGGGATGGGTTTTCCGATAGATTTCGTAATCGTCTTTGCTGATGCATCGGGCATAGGCGTCGTCGTCAGCCTTCCTCTCAGCTTCCTCTTGTGCCACAAGTTCTTGGGCTCTGGCTTGCTCCTCCAATGTCTTTTTTGTGGCATCATATTGTTCCAAGAATTGGTCAATTTGTTCGATGATTTCACTTTTGCTGATTTTGCTATTATGCTTTTGCTTCTGGAGGAATTTGATTTGTTCTGTCAAGTTGTCGTCAAAAGGTAACGACTCTTGTTTTGCCAAGAGTTCTTTAGCCGTGTTGAGGCTGCAAAGGGCTTCGTCTTCATCCTCGTTAAGAGTGTCATCCATCTCCAATATTTGGTATTGTGGCTTGGCTTCATCCTTAGCTTCTTGGTAAGGTTTGGCACTACTCCCGATTTTTATGTTGAGGTTACCGCACAGGTATAGAATCTTGTAATGGCATTTCTTCTCATAATGTGCTAAATAAACTGGGATGGACACGACTTTCTCTCCAGCTGATTTCAAATCGAAAGTCAGCGAAGGAGCAGGTTGGTTGTCGATGACGAAATAGCTGTCGGGGGATTTCGTGTAGCCAATGCCCGAGGGCAATGAAAAAGCCCGAGGCGTAGTACCTGTGAAAGTCATGTCTTTTATGATGCCTACATGGTCAAAAAACAACAAATTGATTTCACTGTTCTTGCTGTATTTTTTGCGGAGGGCATCCCCAAGGTTTTTTCTTGTGCTTCTGAACCTCACATCAACCTTGTTGTCATGTTGGGTCGTCTCATAGGTGATGATGACCCTGTCGCCTTGGGCAGAATATAGAGTGTCCGTTATGATGCGGGCAGGGGCAAAAAGGCTTAGTGAAAGCGCAAGGGCTAACAGAAAAGTTTTGATGCCATTCATTGGAAATCTTTGATTTGGTTGTAACGCTCTATGATTTTGTCTTTGATAAGGCCACCTTTTCTCCATTGAGAGGCATGTTTTGCGCAGGTTGCGTCAGTGCAGCATTTATAAAGCATGCTCACATCTTTCCATATTTCCTTTTTTTCAACCTTTCGGTTGTATAGGTTCCTATAGTGCCTATCCAAAAGATTGTAGATTTCCTCAAGGGAGAGTTTGCAGTATTTACAACTGTGGACAGTTTTGTGTTGTGTCTTGTCGCCGCAATCGTATTTGGACTCTTTATATTCTTCTATGGCAGCATCCATGTCGTCTAATGCATTTACTAACGCTACATAATTTTGGTATTTGCTGCTTTCAGGCTTCCAATTGTTCTTGGCTAGGTTAATCTGCAAGCGTAAGTCATCTTTAGCATTTTTGTATTGCTGGATTTGTTCCTCAAATGAAGGCCGGTGTAACTTGTTGGTGCAGAAATCGTGATGTATAATTGCATTGTGGAACACTTCGCACAACGAGTCGCACTGCCGTTTCAGTGAAGGATAGTCTTTGTCCGACTCCTCAACGATGATTTTGATGGGTATGTCAAAAACGCTTTCGATGATTTTCTTTTTTTTGCTGCACAGAAACCTCTTTTTTTCTTTGGCTACATGGATGGGTACCAAGCATTCATGTTGCTGTCCTTCTTTAATGATGATTTCGGGAAACCTGTATGTGTACATTCCGTTTTCCGTAGGGATTGTGATATTATGGTAAATGTCGTCTATCTTTTCTACCTTGTGGACGGATTCGCCAGAAAAATTCTCTGCAAAGTAAATTCGATAATTGCGAAGCTCTTTTTTGCCTAATGCTTGATTGAACAATAGAATCAGGTAGTCATCCGCAATATTCTCCAGCTTGATGTATACAGGGGTGTTGCCTTGTGTATCAGCCTCTCCTTTCCTGAAACTAAATATACATAAGTTTTTCCCATACAAACCTTCAATCGTTCTTTCTTCGGAAGGCCTGTCATCGCTTAGCAAAACCTCAATTTGCTGTTGTCCGAATGCCATCGCGATGGCAAAACAAAATGCTGCTATGGTTAGGATGGCTTTTTTCATATTGTTCGAGGTTTTCTAACGGGAGGTTTGGCTGGACTTTGAACATCGGTTACGGATGAAGGAGAAGGCTCGGCCTTTTTTGTTGGTTCGGGACTGGTTTGTGCAAACCGCGTCCAGCCATTGGGCTCAGCTTCCTCGCGCACCCATTCGGCCACATTCTGGTCTTCGGGATAGGGATAGGTGTTTTGTGCGTGATAGAGTTGGTATTTCAGGTAACGCTCCACACGGAGCACCAAGGTCTTAAGTGAGGCCATCACTCCCATATCTTTAATGGTGAGGCACACATGCCCTTTGAAACTTCCTGAGTAGCGGATGTTAGGATGCCATACATCGGTGCGGAAGGTGAAGATAGGATTGCCATCGGCAGCAGGATAGTTGTTGGGCAACACAATGCTCATCTTGTGCAAGTTTCCAAAAATGGGCTCTCGAGGTATGGGAGTATCTTTCACGCCCACAATGGATCTGACTCGATACCAAATCTCATATTCGATTGGAAGCCCCATGGCGTTCTTCTTACGGATAATGTAGGAAATGGACGGCTCTCGTGGGTTGGCACTTTCAGCTTGACGTTTATCGCAGAGTGTATCAAGTTCTTTCCATTCCTGCCACAGTCTCGCGTCCCGAGGCTGAAGTTTCTTAAGATTGTAGTTATTAATGGTTTCGTTCATGACTTATGGGATTGTGAGGTTAGCCCGCTATGGGCTCGCTTGTGAGTTCAAGATGGTCTCCAGGTTGCACGTTATAATCGGTCAGGGTGAGCTCGCGACCCTCATCGTCCGTAAATTCGAAAATGGTGGGCTCTTCACCTTCTTCGACGATTTGTCCCAAAAGGTATCTGATGGGAACGCCACCGTTGTCCATTTTCGGGAGTTCGAAGACCTCAACGATTCTATTGATTTGATCGCTGATAGTACTCATAGGGTTGGTTACTTCCACTTCCACTTCTTCGTATTGAGTGCCAGGAAGTGTTAATGTGATGACAAATGCATCATCGTAAAAATTTTGTTCGTTTTCCATGATTATTATTATTTAATTGTTTGATATTTAATTGTTTAATTATTGTTACCAAATCCATGCACCGCGCGGTTGGTCGTAGTTTTCACTGCGGAAATACTCAAACTTGTTCTTGAACACGATAAGCTGGTAGGCTTCCTCATTGATGATTTGTGGTTCTTTCAGTCCGTAGCGATAGAGAGCTAATTGATATTTGTTCTTCATCGGGTCAATATGAATAATGAAGTCCATCTTTGTATCGGGGTGTGCGCCATAAAAGCGGTCAAAGATGGCGCGGATGGCTTCGTCTTCCAACCAGAAGTAAGCCGTGTACTCTGATTTCTTAATGTGCCATTTCACAGCTAGTTTTTTTGGCTTGCCCGCTTCGTGATAGTTAAGCAGACCCCCGTTGTGCAGTTTGTCGTGTGTGCCGTCGTAAAGGGCTTCTTCGATGTAGTCCAGTTTGGGCTTCGTCTCTTGCTCTTCCTCCGTGTATGGTTGCCACTTCTTCTCGTTCTCATCCCAATGCTCAAACATTGGTAAATAGCGGTAAGTGAATTGTTTCATGTAGTTGTCGAAGAGGTCGCGGGGCGGGAGACCGTTTTTTTCGAGGTTTTTCTTTACGCGCGAATCATTGTTAATATAGAAGTCGCAATTCTCATTGAGTGTGACATCAGGATTTAGTGGCATGAAGTCTTTCATGTCCACTTGCGTTTCCTCGCCGTGCATCCATTTTACCAAAGTTGATTTCTTGAAACCGTGAGTCCACAAGGCAATACCGCCGTATGGTGCCATGCCGACTACAATGTATTCATACACTGCTTCGCCTGAGTCTTCGTCTGTTTGTCCAAACAATTCTTCTAATCTTTCCGTGGGCAGTTTTTCTACCAATGAATAGAATTTCCGTTCCACGATGGAGAGCCACACCATGTCAATCATGCCTGGCACCGGATACTTCTCTCTTTCCAACAGGTGGGTGCTTACGGGCTGTCCCCATTCACCTTGATAAGGATATTTCTTCGGGATTTCTAAGGCATCGTCAGCCTCAAAACAGAGCAGCCCGAAGAACGTGTCGGTGGGGTAGAGGATTGGCGCAGTGCCTGAGACTAATATTTTGAATTGAGGGGAGGACATTATTCTTGTGGTTCTTTTTTATAACGATCTAATTCAATATGACTGTTTCTGGTATAGCTAATACTATCATAAATTGACTTCCAACGATCATAGGCTTTGTTGACGAAATAATCTTTTTTTTGTTTGTAAGCATCAAATCCTTCCAAACATAAATTCCTTCCGATGATAAGAATAGTATATACTAGCTTTATTGCCGTTATGGCTGATTCTGAATATATAAAACCTTGTTCACCATATTCTTTTTTCTTTAATACTTGATTCAGTATAAATCTTGATCTTGGCTCCGTAAACACCAAAGAGACAGCCATTCCTCCTACATAACGACAATTAATTCGGGATAAGTCATACTCGTTTTTTTCTATTTTTTTAATATCCTCATCGTTTCTTATATCACCAATAGCCAAGAATGTTTTGAGCATTTTAAACTCAACCTCGTTAATATGATCATCTGCATTAAAACCTTTTTTTAATGCTGCAAACATGGTTTTACCTTTTGATTTCCAACCATCAGCAACAAATTGCCCAGGGTCAAATGTTACAATGTCTTTGGTTTCTTCGTATGCAGCATCAATAATATAGTTTCTATAGTCTTTGAGATTGATATTATCACCAGAGAACCCCATTTCGCCATTATTAAATGTGTGGATAATGTTTGTGGAGTCATCACTTTTTTTAACTCTATAATTTCTTATTTTAAATGGCATCACGTCGCCTTGTGCGTGTTGTGCCATATCTTGTTCTGTGTATTTCTGGAAATCCATATGTGATGGAGTGAAACTATCCATAATACTATGTAGGGCAATTCCTAAAATAAAAAGAGCTTCGTTTTTGTCTTTAATATATAGATATTCTGCAAAACACTTTTTCAAATGCTTTTCAAATGTTTCTTTAGATTCATTTTTGCTTTCTTCTTTTGCGCCCATAGCATGAAGAAAAGCAACACAATCACTTTGGTTGGAATAATCAAATTCGTCACAAGGTTTCAGATATTCAGCTCTTTCGTTTATCGTTGTGAATATTTTTTTGTAGTCTGTTTCTTCGAATGACTGCTTATGAGGAAATCCATAATCATCATAAGTTGTAATTGTTGTTGTCTTTTTGTATTGTGTATTATCATCAAACTGAACTAATCTGGGCTTTCTGTAGTCGGTTTTATCCTTTCTAGAACAACGAGACAATACAATCTTACCTTTTTCACATTTGATTTCATAATAAAAATGATAATAGAAGAATTCGTCTTCGTTTTTTGTCGCATACCCAAGTCCGCTTTCAAGAGCCCCAAGTGTCATTGCTGGAAGATCCACAAAAATCATCAGTATAATCACTTGCCGCTTTTAGAGTTTTTATGTCAGTGTTACTGATGAAACACTCTTTCAACTTAGATTCGTTTTTTGCTCTATTGGCAAATTCTTCTATTACCCTATAATGATTATTCGTGTTCATGCGGATTTAAAAAACCTTTGACAAGTCAGAAGAAAAGTCTTTTATTTTGTAATAGTAACAAGGGCGACCGTCATCTTTTACTAATTCACCGTTTTCTTTAAGTTCTTTTACATCGTCGCCTTTTATAATTATCTTGGATTCTTGTTTAGAGAAAATGGTATCAGGCGATTCGAATGTCAACTCAAAAAACGCTTTGTTTTTATCATGTGTAGAGTTGTTGAATTCGAAGACAAAGACTACTGTCAATTCTATACCGCCCATTTGATGCGGAATAAATCTAATCTTCATTCCTTGTTTTTCCCAATATGCATCAACAAGAATTAAATTATCAGGGGGAAGGTCTACTTTTTTATTATTTTGCGAGTCCGACGATTTCGCAGGTTGTCCAAAATCAAAATTTGAAATAATCAGCTTACTCATAATCAAACATGTGTTTCCTCGTTTTTCCAGAATCGTCGTTCTCTTGGTAAACGCCAGAATATATGATTCTTGAATTCACTTTGAGTTCTTGTCCTTCAACTGTAATATCAGTAAATTCAGGCCCATTAACCAATAGGTTATCAGCAATATCTTTTAATTGCTCATTGTATGAAAAATGCAAGTACTTTCTTCTCAATTCGTAATACTGTTCTGGAGTATTAGGATAAACAAAATACCGGCCAGATGCCGTTAATTTGGTTATTGCATTGAATAAGCCTTGGAGATCGTTTGGAACAGCATAAGAAGGAGGAACATCTTTGAATATTTCACCTTTAGCCATATTCTTAAAGCAGTTCAAAGAAACATTACTATAGCCAGGGGTTACATGCCTATACATGATGACATTCGGAATAGTTTTGTCTTCATTCTCAGAATAGAATGTTTCATCTTCTGTAAGTTTAGAGCGACCCGTAAATGTTTTCTTATCTTCATCGGTTGACTTGGAATCATTATTTAACCATCCAATTGTTTTTAATGTTCCAACGTTCAACCTCCTGACTCGAGATAACCCACCACTATCTTCTAGTTCAGACCTGCTATGCACATGATATGAAGCAAGGTATCGATACCATCCAGTATTCAACAACTTGGCATCCTCCATGCCAATGGAAGCTCCGCCGCCAATGTCGGTATGACAACCTGGGATGAATATTTCAACCCCATTCCCTTCATCAATGCTACTTTGAATATCGGTTAAGGCAAAATTCTGTCGCACTTCGTCCATTGCACAGATATGAACCACATGCTTGGCTAGCTTTGTTGCCCAAAGTCCGTAATCTTTGACATTTTGGTAATGGTATGGTCGTTTACCCCACATGTTAATGTCTTCAGTGCCTTTGTCAACTTGTCTATCACCTAAATTGCCAACCCATTCCAATCCTTTTCCAATGCCTCCAATTGTATTCATAATGCCCCTGGTTGCCATATTCCCGAAGAAACCACCAACACCTTCATGATACAATACTCCTATGGATGCAACCGTATCTGCAATCAATAGA
>Ga0265298_10003274_pt1 | contig 21593 bp, 18 predicted proteins | sample AusTroGonzalo_MG_3_FD_193486 | JGI IMG/M metagenome (GOLD analysis project Ga0265298, IMG submission 193486) | Bovine rumen microbial communities from tropical cattle in Woodstock, Queensland, Australia - Gonzalo_01 | ecosystem: Host-associated > Mammals > Digestive system > Stomach > Rumen ...
CATACGGACCGTAGTCCCAAGTGTTGGCGAGGCCATCGTAAATTTCGGAGCCCGGGAAAATGAATCCGCGGCGCTTGCAGAGGGAGATGATGTCCTTGAGGGCATCCTGGACTTTCTTTGCCATTTTTTTATCCTTTATCGGCAGGCCCATGTAGCGTGCCGGACTAGGAACCTACCTGGATGATAGGCCCTGACGGGGGCAAATTTAGCAACTTTTGCAAAGGGCGAGTGAAGCGGGGTTGCTTGCAAACCCATTTCCGAGCCCAGCAAAAGACGCACAAAGTGCGGCAAAGGCGAACGCCGCGGCAAAAGTGTGCAAGGTTCGAAAGCGCAAAAACATGTTTTTGCATTTTCGAACCGCAGCCACTTACGTCATAGACGTCAAGCAATTTTTGCTTTGACATGGCTGAGCCGAGCTAAATGCACTCTGAAAGAGTGCAAAGATAGAAAATTACCACGCGTCTTTCATTTCATCTTTTAAATCATATAAGGTCTGCAAAAGACGATTCACCATGTAATTATCATAACGGCCGACTTCAATACCAATAAAATTCAAGCAGAACATATCGGCATATTCTACAGCAAAGAAATCATCGTCAAACCGATAATCAAAAAGGCTTTCGAAAAATATTTTCACATGGTTCACTTTTCGAACACTGGGAATTGCGCAAATTTCACTATTTCGGCCATTTAAATAGCTGTCCAAGATTTTACTAGGGCCTTTTCGTGTAACGCAGTGCGGAACATAGCCATCCAGCGGATCTTTTACACATAAAGTCATTTCACTTTTTGAAGAATCTAACAAATTTTGATGATACGAATAAAGATTTACTCGTTCTACAGTTACATCCATAAAACGAAAGAGCCTTTCTTTTTCAACAATATCGGCTTCCCATTCTTCATCTGTCGCAGTTGAATCGAGCCATTTATATTTCTCTACACTATGCAAAGAAGGCAATCCATACGATGTGCCAAATTCTTGGGAATGCGGGGATTTGACATAATAAAAATCAGATTCATTAAAATGGTACAGCAACAAAGCTATACTCAAAATAAAGCCACAAAGAAGAATCTTGTTAACAAGTCCCTTAATCATAGACTCAATTTAAAAATTCAAAGAACAAAAAAAAGAACCATATACGCGAATCAATGTCTAATTACATACTAAAGAGATGAATCTTTTATTTCAGTATGTAATTTAAATTCTCATATTTTATGTCCTACATACTAAAAAACATTTTCATTGAGTTTAGTATGTAATTTTATCAAAAAAAGGCCGTATTTTGAAGTAATTTAAAGATTTCGAGTCAAAAAAAAGAGAAATAGCTCCATAAATCGCCCCATTTCCATCTTTTTTTACATACTAAATCGTCAAATTTTGATTTTAGTATGTATTATAACAAAGTAACTAGTGCAAATATCTTTATTTATCAAAAAAGCCTCGCCGAAGCGAGGCTATTTCAATGAGGTTAATGGAAATTATCGTATGTTTATCACTTTCTGTTGCGTTCCGACGCGGAGCAGGAAGGTTCCACTGCGGACCACACTCATCGTAAAGTTCGCTGATTCTGCACGACCATTGTACATCACACGGCCCTGCAAATCAAACAAGCTTACCTGTGAGCCAACGGTCGCTCCAGAAATCTGGAGACTACGGCCATTAACCACGGCAGCGAACTTCGGAGTACGAGCAATTGTCGGAATGAAATTCGGTCCCGGATTATAGCGGCTCCACATTCTGCTCTTGCAAACAAAGACAGCCTTGAGAGTCGAAACATAATAAGTCATGTTTTCACGTTTCACAGTGCAGCTAGGCAAATCTTCTTCAGTAGCTACGGATTCCACAACAACATCAGCAACGCTCGAAGAAGAGTTCTTTTTACTGCTTGAAGATGCCGGTTTTGCACTAGAGCTAGAAGCCTTTACGCTGCTCGAAGATGCCGGTTTTGCACTAGAGCTAGAAGCCTTCACGCTGCTTGAAGATGCCGGTTTTGCGCTAGAACTAGAGGCCTTTACGCTGCTCGAAGATGCCGGTTTTGCGCTAGAACTAGAGGCCTTCACGCTGCTCGAAGATGCCGGTGCGGCGCTAGAACTAGAGGCCTTCACGCTGCTCGAAGATGCCGGTGCGGCGCTAGAACTAGAGGCCTTTACGCTGCTCGAAGATGCCGGTGCGGTGCTAGAGCTAGAAGCTACCGCGCTCGATGCCGGAGCTACAGAAGAACTCGAAGCAACAACGCTGCTTGAAGATGCTGGAGCAACACTAGAACTAGAGGCTACGACAGCACTGCTAGAAGCGGGCACAGCGCTTGAACTGGACGGAGCGACTGAGCTGCTGGAAGCAACAACGACACTGCTTGAAGATGCCGGTGCTACAGAAGAACTGGACTCAACGCTGCTCGATGCAGGCGCAACGTCAGAGCTAGAAGCCGGTGCAGCAGCAGAACTGGACTCAACAACGCTCGAACTAGACGCAATAGCACTCGAACTGGAAACAACTTCAGCAGAAAACGATGACGCCGTTAAAGAAACGAAATTTGCCGACACAACCACGTCAAAATGCGGCATGTCAAAGTTACAGCTTCCATCAGATCGTTCGGGATCTTTAACACAATCCACCAAAACGCTATCTTCTTGCTTTTTGCTGACAACGATGGATTCTACGGTATAGCCATCAGCTGGGTTCGGCGTCACGGTCACCTTTGTTCCCGGTTTTGTACGGTCACGAGTGCGGTCATCAAACGTAACCAAGACTTTTCCGTTATCTGTACTATTTACAATAAGATAATAACGTAGCGTTTCATACGAAGCCTTCACATAAACATCATGATCCGGCATCAAGAATCGCGTATCTTCTTTCGTTGTTGTAGAAACTCGTTGTTGGTTAGGGAACATGCCGTATTCATCATAAACAGTAAAGCCCTTAAAGACTTTTCCGTCAGGAACAACCGGCGTCACGTCAATCCAGGAGCCCGCAGCTGCCTGCGTTACAGCAATTTGGTTCAAAAAAACATTGAACGATTGCTCTTCATTGCTTCCGACTTTATTAATTTTGTATTCTTGAGCACAAACACTTACAGCAAAAGCAAGCGTTGCACACACTCCAAGGCAAATATTTTTCCTCATACTCATCCTCATTTTGTGCCTCAAAATGTAGTATATATTTTTTAGAGTGATTCTCTTCACAATTAACTAAAAATTACAAATAAGTAATTTGTACACAAATAAACGTATTAAAACGTTCAAAACAGCATTTTTTAGAATAAAATAAAATCACAAAACCCCAAAGAAGGTAAACAAACCGTTACAATACAGGTGTAACGGAAAAATGTTCTTTCAAGGAGTTCTTTAAAAAACGCTTTCAATTTTTGATATATTATAAAAGGAATTAACGATTAAGAAGAATATGGAAGAACCAAGAAAAAAGGGCATCAATCCCGTCGAAAACAAGAAGGTACAGGAACGATGCATTCTAGTGGGTATCGCAACACCCAAGATTCGTTCGTGGCTTGCAGGCGAACAACTTGCCGAATTGGGCCGACTCGCCGAGACCGCAGGCGCTATTGTCACTAGGAGTTTTTTACAAAGAGTTCAGAACTTTAGCCCAGCAACCCTCATTGGTGAAGGCAAGGTAAACGAGGTCAAACGTGCACTCGAAGAAGACAATGCCAAGATGGTTGTTTTTGACGACGATCTTTCCGGTTCGCAAGTGCGCAACCTCGAAGAACGCATGCCGGGAATCAAGGTTCTCGACCGAACTGGTTTAATTTTGGACATTTTTGCGAAGCACGCGGTAACCGCCGAAAGCCGCTTAATGGTGGAAGTCGCGCAGTTGCAGTACATGATGCCGCGCCTCACCGGTGCGTGGACGCACCTTTGCCGCCAGCATAATGGCGGCATCGGCACCAAGGGGCCGGGTGAGACCCAGCTCGAAACAGACCGCCGCATGATTCGCAAACGCATCCAGGAACTCAAGAAAAAACTTGAAAAAATCGAAGATGCCCGCGAGCAACAAGCGGACAAGCGCACCGACATTTTCCAAATCGGCATTGTCGGTTACACGAACGCAGGCAAGTCCACGCTCACGAACCGCTTGACTGGCGCCGACGTTTACGTTGAAGACAAACTCTTCGCGACGCTAGACAGCACCACGCGCAAGCTGTTTCTCGATGGAGAAAACATCATCTTGAGCGACACGGTCGGTTTCATCCGCAAGCTCCCCCACAACTTGATTGAAACATTCAAGAGCACGCTTGGGGTTGCCGCACATGCCGATTGCATTTTGGAAGTCGTCGACGGATCCGCGCCCGACTACCGCGAACATCTCGAAGTCACGCACAAAACGCTCGAAGGTATCATCGACAAAGACACACCTCGCCTCCGCGTGTTCAACAAGGTCGAAGTTGCAGACGAAGCGCGCCGTGTAGAATTGTTGCAGAACTATCCAGAAGCCATTCAAATCAGCGCCAAGGAAAACATAGGAATGGAGCGCCTCCGCGCAGCATTCAAAGAACAACTCGAACGTTGGCACGAAAAACGCGCCGATGCCGAAGCCAAAGAAAAGGAAATTGCAGAAATGCCGTGGCCACCGGAAGGATAAAATCGCAACAACGCCTCCTTGAGGCTTGCGCAGACGCCCTTGTGGTACGATTTTGATATAAAAACAACAACCTCCCAAATTCAGGGAGCAATCGGGGAGTAAAAATGAACAGCAACGAACTTAAAGAAAAATACAACAAGCCACACGTTCCGCACGAGTGGAAAAAAACAGACACGTTCACGGCGCTCATCACGACGTTCTTCGGTTCTGGCATGTCGCCCAAGGCACCCGGCACCATTGGAAGCCTCGTCGCAGCAATACTCGCCTACCCACTCGCGACTCACGCGATTACAAACTGGGACGAAAACGAATTCCTGTTCTTCGGAGACAATCATTACCTTTGGGGATTTTCCCTAAACACCATATTCCTCATAGCGGCCCTCTTCATCTTTTTTGCGGCCATCCCGTTCGTAAAAAAAGCAATGAAAGACACCGCCACCGAAGATCCCGGCTGGATCGTGATTGACGAAGTCTGCGGAGTCTTCATGGCACTCGCATTCCTCCCCTGCTTTATTATTGTGCAGGCCCCATGGATTCTTGCAGTTGCATTCGGCATATTCCGATTCTTTGACATTTTCAAACCGCTCGGCATCCACAAAATGGAAAAACTCCCCGGAGCTTGGGGAGTCATGGCAGATGATTTACTCGGCGGCATTTACACCGGAATTGTTATTGGGATTGGCCTCTCGCTCGCCATTTACCTCAGCGAAGCCGGAAGCCTACTCTATTTGTTCTAGATTACCTCTAGTTACTCAAATATCTTATTGTACAAACTCGGGGCAAATTTCTGTAAATAACCGAGCACGAAAATCACGGAAATGATTATCGGTAAAATCCACTTGAAGTAAAGGTGCAATACCTTTAACTTCGGGAATTTCATACCCTTGCCCAAATTCGCCTCGGCAATGAACTTGAACTGTCCCCAACCATAGCGTGAATTGCAGAAGAGCACAAATACGAGCGAGCCGAGCGGCAAAAGCGTATTCGAGACCAAGAAATCTTCCAAGTCCAGAACGCAGCTTCCCGGTCCAAGCGGTTCAAAGCCCGAAAGCACGTTAAAGCCGAGCGCGCACGGGAGGGACAAAATCACGATGGCAATAAAATTCCATTTCACAGCATTCTTGCGATCCACGTTGCGGACATCCATCCAATATGCGACGATATTTTCAAACACGGCGACAAGCGTCGAGAGTGCCGCAAAAGACATAAAGAGGAAGAACGCCGCACCGCAAATTCTGCCTGCCGGCATTTGAGCAAAAACGTTCGGGAGCGTCGCAAAAATAAGGCCCGGACCTGCATCTGGTTTGAGTCCAAACGCAAAGCAAGACGGAATAATGATAAGGCCAGCGATCAAAGCAACGCCCGTATCGAGCACGCAAATATGGGCCGCTTCCGTCAAGAGCGAATGCTGCTTCTTGATGTAGCTACCAAAGATGCTCATGGAGCCAATGCCAAGGCTAAGCGTAAAGAAAGACTGTCCAAGAGCGGCAAACACAACCTCGCCAATTCCCGCTTCCTTAAGCTTTGCAAAATCCGGCAGCAAGTAGAACTTGAGACCTTCGCCAGCTCCCGGGAGCGTCAGCACGCGCACCATCAAAATGAGCATAATAACAAGAAGCGCAGACATCATCGTCTTTGTAATGCGTTCCACGCCACGCTGAAGTCCAAGCGCCACAATCGAAAGACCCGCAAAAGTAGCCACCACCATCCAGAACGAAAGCAAAGGACCATTCCCGAGCATGTTCGTGAATTCTGCACCGACTTCGGCAGGAGTCATGTGCATGAGATCGCCCATCGTGACCATGCGGTAGAAGTAGTAGAGCATCCAACCCGTCACGGTCGTATAGAACATCATCAAAATGTAGTTGCCCGCAATCATCGGGACACCCGCATAATGCCACTTGTGTCCAGGCTTTTCAAGTTTTTTGAACGAGAGACCGACACCGCGTTTTGATGAACGCCCGACAGCAAATTCCATCACGAGAATCGGGAATCCAAAAATCAGGAGAAAGAAGAGATATATCAGCACAAAGGCTGCACCGCCATATTGCCCTGTAATGAATGGGAATCGCCACACATTGCCAAGACCTATGGCGCAACCGGCAGCAATCAAGATAAAACCTAGACGAGATTTAAAGTTCTCTCTTTCAGCCATACATCACCTCAAAATTATTAGAATTTGATAGGATAAAGCAAATACCAATGGAATTCCGGATAAACCTGAATCGTCGGAGCCGGGAGCTTAAAATAATTCAAGGCCTTGATAATCGTGCGAGCCATGCGGCTCTGCGGACGGAAAGCTTCCAAATCGTAGTCAAGAGCTATATAAACTTCGCGATGCGCTTTGGGGTGCGGTTTCTTCAAAAAAACATTATCATCAATACTAAGCCCAACTGCAATTGCTAGCCAGCTCGGATAATACTTACGAGCCGCCTCCGGCAAAAGACGGTATGGTTTGATCGAAAGCCAGTATGTATGATTGACATAGTCATCTGTAAAAATTCCATCTGACGATTGATGATCTTGGTTATAATACGCCATGGAATTAATCCAATAACTCCACTTGAGGTCAATGTACTTGAACAGGGGGACATAACGTTCGGCCATCGGTAAAAAGCCACCAAGACCTCCAGAAAGCACATCAAAAATGCTAAAGCCCCAAGTTTCACCAAAACCATCCTTGATATCAACCGCAATATGTGTTGCAAAAGCGGTTAAACCCGCATACAAATAGGACTGGAATTCAGTGGCCCCCGCCCAGCGATACCCCTCGTAGAAGGTTTCACCAATAGCAACACCCGCTGCAAAATGCCCCAATTTATCAAGATTCAAGGCATAATCAAAATCATTTTTAAAATGGAATTTGTGGTTTTCATCGCCCCACCAACCTTTTTTGAAAACAAACCAGTATGCAGCACCATAGGCAACTAAAGTTACCGATGCAACACCAGCAAGTCTAAAAGGGTGTAATTCGGGAACAACATCAACCGAATCTTCGCTACGGTAATCCCAAGTTGAATCACGCCATGTAAGCGGATCCCCTGGAGACGACAAAGCTGCCGCCGGGAACACCAGCGACAGCATAAGCAAAAACGCACAAATCTTTGCGTTCATTTTACGAGAAGCGAAGAGGCCAAAAGTAGAACCGTTGGCCTTACGCATTAATTCCTCGCAAAAATAATAACTCCATTTTGGCCTCCAAAGCCAAAGCCGTTGCTCATAGCGTAGTCAATCTTCTGGTTGACAGCGCCATTAGCACAAACGTCAAGATGAATAGCAGGATCCTGCTCGAACACGTTGAGAGTACCATGAACCTTCTGTTCAAGAACGGACATGATCGTCACGACGGATTCAAGTGCACCAGCAGCACCCAGGCAGTGACCGAGCATGGACTTCGTCGAGTTGACCTTGAGGTTTTCGAGAGCCGATGCAGAGGACTGCTTGAAGAGCGTTTCGATGGCAGAGCATTCAGCAATGTCACCGAGCGGTGTGGATGTACCGTGCGTATTAATATAGCTAATATCTTTAGCTTCGATGCCAGCTTCCTTCATAGCATTGCTCATAGCAAGCATCACACCCTTGCCATCCGGACGCGGAGCAGAAATGTGGTGAGCGTCAGAACTTGCACCCACACCAGCGATACGGGCAAGAATCTTTGCACCGCGAGCCTTGGCGTGAGATTCGCTTTCGAGAACGAGAACGGCAGCGCCTTCACCGATTACGAAACCATCACGGTCCTTGTCGAACGGACGGGATGCGCGTTCCGGATCGTCATTGCGCTTGCTGACGGCGTGCATGCTAGTAAAGCCTGCGAGGCTGAGCGGGTTCACCGTTTCATCGGCACCACCAGCGAGCATCACGTCGCAGCGGCCGAGGCGGATCATGTCGTATGCGTTTGCGATAGAGTGGTTGGAAGTTGCGCAAGCGGAGGTCACCGTATAAGACGGACCCATCCAACCGGTCTTGTTGCAAACTTCACCTGCCGGCATATTCACGATGGCCATCGGAATATAGAACGGGGAAACGCGGGACGGACCACGAGTGCTAAGAGCCACAGCGGCATCGTAGCAGTACTGCAGACCACCGATACTACTACCGATGATAGCACCGCAGCGTTCTGGATTTTCGTTTTCCGGAGCAATGCCAGCTTGGCGCAAAGCCTGGAAAGCGGAGTAGACGGCGTACTGGATGCAGCGAGAGAACCTGGACTGGTCTCTGGTGCTGTAAATGCCAGTAGCATCGAACTCGCGGATTTCACTAGCCATGCGAGAAGTGTAGGCGGAAGCGTCGAAACGCTGGATAGTAGCAATGCCAGACTTGCCAGCAAGCAAGTTCTGCCACAATAATTCGGGGGAGTTTCCGAGAGAGGAAACGCAGCCCATACCTGTAATAACAACATTTTCCATAGTGCGCCAAATATAACAAAAAAAACGGTAACATTTTCGTAAGAGAGTGAAGAAAAAGACAATTTGTAGCAAAAAATTACAATTTAGCAAAGTTTTTTGTAATTTTAGTCTAATTTATCCATATATATAGGTTTTTCTGTTATTCTTATCACAAAATACTTACACTTTTTAACAATCGTGAGCGATGAATCAAACGAAAGAATGCCGCGGAACGGCAACAGACGAGAAACGAAAGAAGCGACGAAGGCCGCGATTATCTCCTAACTCCTAATACTTAATCCCTAAAAACTAGTTCATACTATTTACTATAATTAGCCCATGCCAAAAAGTTCCCGAAATTTAGTTTGGATGGACCTGGAAATGTCAGGCCTCGATCCAGAAAAAAACGTCATTCTCGAAATTGCGACTATTGTTACCGACGCTAATTTGAACATTCTCGCTGAAGGCCCAGTCATTGCCATTCACCAGCCCGAAAACGTATTCGAAAGCATGGACGAATGGAACACTCGGCACCACACGCAAAGTGGTCTTGTAGACCGTTGCCGCCGCTCGCAGTATTCCCTCAAGGATGCAGAACAAGAAACGCTCCGTTTCATCAAACCGTTTACAGAAAAAACAAAGAACCTCCTTTGCGGTAATTCCATCACGCAAGACAGACGTTTCTTGTACAAGTACATGCCCGAAATTTCTGAATGGCTCTGCTACAGGAATATTGACGTGAGTTCCATCAAGGAGCTGAGTTACCGTTGGTACCCGAATCTGGAAGATTTCCAAAAAGAAAAGCGCCACGAAGCGCTAAACGATATCCGCGAAAGTATTGCCGAACTCGCCTACTACAGAAATACAATATTCAAATAATTTTATGGAAAGACTCCCCTACGCACAAAGAATGCGCAACCGCTGCATAGCGATTACCGTCCTCGTTACCATTATCATTGCCATTGTCCATTGTTCCACCAAAGACGAGCCGCTTGATTCCGAAAAGGGCCAAAGCAACAATCCGCCCACCACAGCAATCGACACGACATCCGATTCCCTCAGCTATGCAGACGTTTTTGGCGATTCAGTCTTTGCAGATGAAAACGCCGTTCTAGACTCACAAGTTAATCCAAACGGCCTAACCGCACTTACGGGAATTGAAGACAAAGACTTCACTAATTCAGCAAATGCCACAGACGGAAGCAATTCAAGCGAAAGCGCCCGCGACACAGTTCACATCATGTCGCAAAAGGATCCGTACCTCGCGGGGAAAATCGACTTACTGCTCCGTCGCTACCACCCGGATTTAGGTATTATCCTTGTCGTGAATACAAAGACAAACGAAATCATCGCCTGGGGCGAACGCCGTGACGGTAAAGTCCAGAACAAGCCGGACTGGATTGGCCGCGCGACCTTCCCCGCCGCATCGCTCGCAAAGCTCGTGACCATTGCCGGGGCCATGGAAAGCAACCGCTATTCGCTCAACACACCCATCCCGATGATCGGGCGCCACCACACGCTCTACCTGAACCAGTTGCGCGTCCCTGAAAAATATAAAGGCCCAACGATGGAACTTTCTGAAGCGTTCGCCCGTTCGGCAAACCCGCCCATGGCTATCGTCGGAAAATCCATCGGCGCAAAGCGCCTCCTTTCTGCCGCGACAAAGCTTGGTTTCAACAGGAGATTCCCTGGCAATGCGCCAAACGCATCAAGCTACATCGCTCCGGACACAGGCTACGGCCTTGCCGAAGTCGCCTGCGGTTTCACAACATCGACAACGCTCACGCCACTTTTAGCAGCAGCACAAGTCCGCGCCGTCATCACGAAAAAGCCTCTCGAAATTCCATGGGCTCGAGACATGGCTCCATTCGCCCCCAAAAAGCCCATTGCACTCGATGTCGGCAAGTTCAGCGAAAACACGTATTACGGGCTCCGCGAATCAATGCTCCGTTCTGTGACGCAAGGTACCGCACGCAAGCACATGTCCACAAAGAACATGGCCCGCAAGAACTTTGATGCATTGAGGATTGGAGGCAAGACCGGTTCTCTCGACGGAAACGACCCAGCCGGACGTTACGACTGGTTCATGGGATTTGCAGAATCCAAAACAAACTCAAACAAGTCCATCGTTGTCATCGTGATGCAAATGCACAAAGAAATTCGTTCGCAACCGGCAACGCAGGTGGCCGCCACAGTCATCAATTACTGGGCACACCAAAACCTTGAACAAAAAAAATAATTTAGATTTAAACACAAAAGAAGCAGGAATACTATGGAATTATCTTGGTGGAACTTAATACCGACTTATTTTGATGGAACCGCATTCCAACTCGGGAGCTTCCCAGTTCGCTGGTACGGCATCATGTACATTTTTGCGTTCGTGACCGCCTATATCACTATGTGGAAAATCAACCAGAAAGAAAAAATGGGCATCACCAAAGAGCAACTGGATAATATTTTCACATGGATTATCGCAGGCATTCTCCTTGGCGCACGCCTCGGATACGTATTCTTTTACAAGGCCAGTTATTACCTCTCGAATCCAACAGAAATTTTATTCCCCATGGTTCATGACGACCTCGGCTATCACTTTGTCGGGATTTCGGGAATGTCTTACCACGGCGGTCTCATTTTGGGCATTATCTTTTTCTGCATTGGCGCAAAGAGAAACAAACTCGAAGTGTGGAAAACGTTAAACCTCGCCATGCTTGCGGCACCACTCGCTTATACTTGGGGCCGTTGGGGCAACTTCATCAATGGTGAACTTTTTGGCGAAGTAACGACAAGCGCTATCGGCATGTGGTTCCCGCTTGCGCACGATAGCACTGTGGCAGCTCCGATTCTCCATCATCCAAGCCAGCTCTACGAGATGGTTTTCGAAGGAGTTGTATTGTTCGCCGTTTTGTACAACCTGCGCAAGATTCCAAAACTCCACGACAAGATTCCCTGCCTCTACTTAATGGGTTACGGGCTGTTCAGATTCTTCATAGAATTTTTCCGCAAGCCGGACGCACATCTCGGACGCGTAGACCTCTTTGGCATGAGCCGCGGACAAACGCTCTGCTCGTTGATGATCCTTGCCGGCTTAATCTGGATGGTGTACTTGTTCTATAAAGAGAAGACGAAAGATGCGGCAAAGCCGCAGTAGGCTAAGCCTAATATCCCTTAAACAGATTTTCCCAGAGCGTTTTTTCTTCGTCAAACTTCTGGGCAAATAGCTTGCCGACATGCTTAAAGACGGTCTTGATATGTTCCGCCAATTCATCAGTCACGTACTTTTCGGCATTGGAATCTTCGGTGGCGGTCTCGTTCATGAGCTTCATCCACTGGCTTTCTTGATTCTTGCTGCCAAGCGTTGACGAGAGCGAAGCATCCTCGTAGCATTTATTATTCAAATAAATGGTCCAAACGGAATTCGGGATTTTTTCAAGAATCTTTTTGAGGAACGGTTCAGCGTTCGTCGAATAGCCATAAGAGTTACCGATCAAGCAAACGAGCGGCACATTGACAATGCGTTCGACATTCACGCGACCCCACAATTCATCGGTCAGCTCTAGTGTTGCATTGTACAAATCCTCGGCGGGCTTCGGTTCGTTGTAGAAGTTGTCGATTCCCAAATGCGCATCGTTCAAGCGATTGAGATATTCCGCCAACGGAGAAGATTCATCGACAGGAGCATTTTCAGCAACACCCGCATTAATTGCAGAAGCAAGCGATGCTGTTTTCGCATCCACATGGTCCACATTTTTCGCCGAAGCAATTACTTTATCCGCATCATCCGAAGAGTCGCAATGATCCATCACCGCAGAATCAAACAATGGCGACACACGGAACTTGTAATAGAATCTGACATTTCCTTCTTGCGATTGGAAATAAAGCGCCTTATAGCATTCGTTATCTTTGAACAAATTCGCCAAGGCCCTGTATGCACGGTGTCTTGCGCCTCCAGATGTAAACTTACCACGGTGGATAGAGACAAAGCAATGGAAAGCGCGCACACAACCATTCGTATCGATTACCGTAATGCCATCGTAATTGAGCATTGAGATAAACATCTTACGGATAAAATTCTGTTCGTACAAATCGCGATACGATTGCGAATCGAGCATAGAGTCCGGCTTGATTTGCATATCCGTATAATCTTCAAAGACAATTTTTCCGGCGTCAAAGTTTTCATCTTCATTGCCGTTCCAGGAAGGATCAACGAACAAGCAAATGGTGCCGTGGACTTCCCTCTTGATTTGCGAGAAAAGGCCGGCCCAGAAACCCTTCGGGTAAGAATCCAAATCGCGATCTTCAAGATTGTCCGAAAATTCATTTTCATCCAAGTCAAAGCGGATGAGCAAATGGTCACTATCGCCCGTAGGCGTATGTGAATTTATGCAAATTTTTGAACGGTTCACGCATTCAATCAGCAAAAAGCCTTTTTCGAGGAGTGCTCGTTCCGTTTCGCCGGCGTTACCTAGATCCGATTGAAAAACCCCCACCTGGATGGACATATCCGACTTTTCACGCGCCGGCATCTGCTGGATAATCAGGTCGCAACCGCTCTTGCAAAAATGAATGACATCTTTCAAACATGCCTTGACACGTTCTTTGAACAAGTTTTCCAAGGAATCACCAGAAAATTCGTAAATGCGGCGATTCCAGCCCATGGGCGGATTTCCGTTCCCCATGATAATTCTAAACGTAAAGTGGTCGTTTTCTTCTTGGTAATGCGGCACACTCGGCAAGATTTCAATAATAGCATCAACAACAGCATCCTTCATTTCAGGAAGCTTACGCAAAAAGAATTCTTTTATTCTCTTTCGGTCGAGCCCTACGACGCTCGAAGAATTGTCTGTTTCGGCACTCATAAAAACCTAAAATAATTCTTATTATTTAATATACATTGCAATACGGATTTTGTGTGTGCATGATTCAATTTTTTGCCCGAAAAAACGCATTTTTTGCCTAGAGCAACAAAAAAAACTATCTTTTCGGCAAGTTTTTGCAGGAGTTTTTATATGGCTGGAATTACTTACGAAATTAATGACAAGAACGTTATTGAACAAATCAAGTCTGATGCCATGAATGCCGCAGCAGAACTTGTCGAAGTGGCGAAGCTGAAAAAAGGTGACATCGTCGTTATCGGCTGCAGCACCAGCGAAACATTAGGCAACCAGGTCGGAAGCCATTCCGTCCCAGAAGTTGGCAAGGCAATTTATGAAGGGCTCCAAAGCGTTTTCGGCGCACAGGGAATTTTCATCGCGGCCCAATGCTGTGAGCATCTGAATCGCGCCATCATCATCGAGCACGAAGCCGTCCCGAACGCAGAAATCGTAAACGTGGTGCCACAGCCAAAAGCTGGCGGCTCCTTCGCAACCGCTTGCTACGCAAGTTTCAAGGCTCCCGTTGCACTTGAACATATCAAGGCAAAAGCAGGTATTGACATCGGCGGGACCCTTATCGGTATGCACCTCCGCGAAGTCGCCGTGCCCGTTCGTCTAAAACAGAACCACATTGGCAAAGCCATCATTATCGCGGCACGCACACGTCCAAAATTCATCGGTGGCGACCGCGCCCACTACGACGAAAATTTAAAATAACCGAAGCTTTGCAAATTAAAACGTGACCATTCGCACAAGAAGGTGCGTTCCGAAAAAAAAGCCCATATAAATATTGCTTTTTGATTTTATTTTCTTACATTTAGCATATGCAAAGACATTCTGCTATAATGTATGTTGTTTTCGGCGCGCTTTTTGCCATTTGTTCCTCTTGTAATGGATATACCAAAGAACCTCCTTCCAAAGCCTCAAATGCCAATTCCCCTCAATACTCGGTTGGTGTTGAAGAAAATACAAGCACGCACGAAGCTGTTTTGAAACAACTTCCCAAAGCAAATATCAAGACTTATCCAGACTTGATTACCGCCTATTTTGCTTTACAAGTTGGTGATATCGATGCTTTGGCCCATAGCGAAGTCATCCTAGCACACACCTTCAACGATAATATGAGCGGCCTTTCGTTCATCGAAAACGACGTGGACATTCCAGAAGAATTTGTCATTGGGATGAACAAGCACAGTACATTTCCGAATTTGAAGGGAATCGTAAACAAGCTCATCGACAGTTTGAACGCCGCAGGCACATTGCACCAACTCTACGAACACTGGAGCAAGAATCAAAAAACAAGTTCATTTATTACAGTTAACGAAAATAATTCCGAACAGATTCTGAGAATCGCCACCTCCGCCGACGTCCCTCCATTTTCTTTCATGAGTGCCAACCAAATTGTCGGTATCGATATCGACATCGCAAGGCTCCTTGAAGACAAGATGAACATCAAGACCCAGATTGTCAAGACGGACCGCAACAAGCTCGTATCAACGCTCAAGAAGAAAGAAGCGGACCTTATCATCTCGGCATTCACCAAATCCGAAAGTCAGCAAAACGACATCGACTATTCAAAGCCATACTACATCGGGAAAACTGCATTTGTCATTCGAAACGATTTCAACAAAGAAACAACGTTGAGCTTGGTTCCGAAAATGACCTACCTCGAGCCCAAGAAGCCCGATGAAATCTACAAGTTCGCCGACTTATCCGGAAAATTCGTTGGCGTCCAGACGGGCACCACTCTGGACGAACAAGTGCAACAATTGATCAAGCTCCCCCGCATCCAATACTTCACGAATATACCCGAAATGATAAAAGCATTGGAACAAAGGAATTTAGACGGCATCGCTGTTGATTATTCCGTTGCAGAATCAATCCTCAAGCACCATTCCGATTTTTCGATTTTAAAGGACCGCCTCAACAAAGATGAATTCGGCATCGCCATGAGAAAAAACAGTCCGCTCAAGACAAGCATCGACTCCTGCATCAACGTGCTCCAGAAAAGCGGTGAAATCCAGAAAATCAAGGACAAGTGGTTGAAAAGCAAGACCGCCGTAAGAGCAATTCAACAAGATTGGATTGGAAGCGACACTCTTATCGTCGGCACAGAAGCGCTTTATGCACCTTATGAATTCTACCAGTGGGGCGAAATTTCGGGCATCGACATCGACATCATGTACACTATTGCGAAGATGCTCAACAAGAACGTCAAGTTTGCAGACATGAATTTCGATGTGCTAATCCCGTCGCTAATCAATGAAAAAACCGACCTCTGCATTGCTGCAATCAGCATTACAGAAGAACGCAGCAACTCCATTAGTTTTTCCATTCCTTACGACAAGAACGAATCCGTCATCGTCGTACACACGCCGCAACATGCAATAGAGAAAATCGGGGATTCCACCGGTTTCCTTTCAAAGCTCGTGCAAAACATGCAGAAATGGTTTAATTAGTTGGTAAAACTTAGATATTCTTAAAAATAATAGAGATTGTTCTAAGTTTCCACCTAAAGGAGGCCATGTCCACAAAAACACTAAAGTGCTAAGTGGCCAAAGGTAAGTTCTATAGTTCTCTATGGTGTCGCATGGCGCGGATGTTCCGCGGCAGCACTTCTTTGTGCCACTTGATCCATTCATCATAATAGATGTAACGCTTTTCACGTTGACGGAATTCTCGGCCATGCACAACACGGCGCCCTTTGCGCTCTTCGACAGGAATCACGATGTGCAGACATTCGTGATAGACAACGCCTGCAATTGCATACAGCGGACAGTTCGCGGCATCGTAACCACGGCTGATGCTAATGAGGTGAAAGTCCTCGCCCGTCACCGGATCCTTGCGCACCGAATGGAAACTGAGCCCGCCCACGCGGTTGCTCCAAGTGATACGGCACGTGAGCGTTCCATCGAAATAAGTGTTGTTAATTGCAGCCAGCACATCTGTTAAGTTGTGATGAACGCCCTGCGGTCGAATCGGAGGCAAGCGTCCTTTGCTCGCAAGGGGAGCTTCGCCTTTGTCTGTAAATATTTGATCGACAGCCTGCCAAAAGCGATTGACCAAATCCTTGATAATTGCTTTATTCTTCTGCGTCTTACGGCGAACCGCGTGTTCAGCCCACTCTGCAGCAAGTTCACGAGCGTCAGCAAACTCAGGAGCCTTCATATACGTTGGCAAAAGCACTTCCGGGTGTCCAAACAAGAACCCGCCCTTGCACCTAATGCTTTTTTTCATCAACGGATTGTACTTGAAATGCACAAGACCATTTGCAGAACACTCTGGAGACGGCGCCTTGACTTTGGGGGTCGTTTCAGTCGGAACAAAGCCGAATAAATCCAATTGACCATCGTTCTGATTCACGCGCCCAGGACTCCTTCATAACCATTCAGCGCAAGGAGTCCGCCAAAGAAACTCTCCGGCAATTCAAGCGCCGCATAATGTTCCGAAATCCCGTAGACAGCATCTTCGACAACATCCGGCATATAAACTATATAGCTATCGTTTTTCTCTGTCTGGAGCTTATCGGGCGTGCAATACATCGGATCCGTTTCGCTAAAGTACATGCGACAAGAGACCGTCCGTAGCGGATAGACCGTGCAATCCCCCACACCGTTCGAAAACGGGCACGAGCGCCACCAGGAGAAGTAATCGTGAAGAGCCTTATCTTCGGCATCGTCTTCCGACAACCCCTCCTCTTTGCGTGTTTCGAACAGAGATTCAAATTTGTCCGAACGCATTTGGCACGCTTCCATCAAGGACAAGAGGTCGTCCCTCTTGCGCAGTTCGCTGTACATAAAAATCAATTCGAACGGTTCCACAGACATCGGATAGTGGTGGCAGCAATTTCCACAAGCAGGCCGGCATTGGATTGGGCGAGGTTGCTGCACAAGCACCGCCTTCAAGTATTGATCATAGGCAGCGTGATACGCTTCTGTGAACTTGAGTATTTCAGGCAACTGTTCACGCAAATTATCGGGACCAATCGCACATTCACGCCCCAAGGCTGTAGCAATCGCATCCAAGCGATCCCTTTCGACCCTGAGCAAGGAAGAAAGCCGCATTTCGGCAATACGGTAAGCCTTCGTCGGAAAATACTCTTTATAAGAATTCATTGTGCGCAAATATATTTTTTTACGGGAATACCGGAAAAACGGGCAATAAAAAAAAGCTGATTATTCATTTTCGTAAGAATGATGTTATTTTATTGTATGGAGTAATGAATAAATATCATTCAGGACTGGCAATATGATAAAATTTTCGCATAGCAATTGGATGTGGTTAGCGGCTATATCAATGTCAATGAGCATTGCTGGTTGCAATCTGTTCCACCCCACCGACAGCCGTGACGCCGAAAATAATGACGCCCCCGCCCTAACGCTCGACGGTTATAAAGAATACCAGGATGCGAACTACGATGAAGCTCGCAAATTTTTTAACAAGGCTATCCGTGCAGACTCTTCGTATTCCCAAGCATGGGTCGGTCTTGCAAAAGCAGTCCTGAACTCGCAAAAAGGATTAAATGTCTTTGAGTTAATCTCATACACTCAAAAAACGGAAAAAAACGGAAAATCCACCAACAAGCTTTTGTCAATGCCAGACGAAGAAGCTTCCGCCATTTCGAGAGGAATTGATTCCGTGATGGTCGTCTTGAACCAGTTCTTCGACCGCGACACGTCCAATAGGACCGACAAGAAAATCCGTTTCAGCAACATCGCCGACAGCTACACGATTCTACAGTTGACCAAGGCAGGGCTTCGTATCAGAAGCTTAAACGCTCAGCTTACAAACATTGTTTCTGCAGGCAACTCCGGCATGATGATAGACCTCAATGCGTTGAACGATTTGGGCGACAGCCTCAAGCCATTCCTTAACGACATGGCCGCAGCAGCCGAAGCTATCAAATCCTCACCCGAAAGCGCTTCAGAGATTGTAAAGGCCTATCTCCCCGACACGACCCGCCAATACTTTGAAGAAGACGACTATGCCGAAATTACAGTCGGACTTGCAAACTCCGTCATTCAAATGAACGATAGAGCCCAGACCATTCCCGAAGACCGAAATAGCGTGTTCTTCGACTTCGGAAACGGACGCGATGACGACGGCGATGGATGCGTCGATGAAGAAGTTCTTGACAACTACGATAATGACGGCGATGGCGAAATCGACGAAGACGTCCGCGACAACCGCTCGGTTGTGTTGATGAAGAAGAAACCACAAAACTATAGCGACCTTATCGCAATTGGCCAGGATCCCACCACGTATGACCTCACCAAGGCACAGATCGACTCGCTCAGCGTTCTCGGGAAATACGATATTATCGATATCGACATGGATGGAAAGACAACACAAAACGACCTGGACGAATGGCAATTTGTCTATCGTGATCCAAACGAACGCGATGCAAAAGACAACCACCTTCTCCAGTTCGCTATCGACTTAAGCTTCCCTGGAGTTGATCTTGAAGACAAAATCAGGAATAAGGAACTTATCCGCCACGACAGGAATGTAAACAACATCAAATACAGTTTAGCAGACCGTATTAGAATGGTTGGCGGCTGCTGGCGCAACTACAACGGAGAACAGTTCCTCAAGTGGTTCGAAGGGAGATAAGTAAAATGAATAAATTAACAATACTTGTAGCTCTCGCTTGTGCTTTGGGTATAGCCTCGGCAAAGTCTCCTACACATTTTTCTCTCCGTGCAGAATCCATGGGTGGCGCCCACGTTGCCGTTGTTGACGATAAAGAAGCTCTCCATTACAACTATGCAGGTTTGACTCAAATCAACAGGCTCGGAAACTACGAGAAACGTCCAGAGCAAGGTTACTACCCGCGCAACTGGATTGGCGACATGCGCGTCACATTTGGCGGTGCTGGCGATATTTTCAAATTCCTTTCGACATACGGCGAAGCAAAAGATGTCCAGGACATGTTCAAAGATGCGCAAAGGGACGCCGATGCAAGAAGGACAAGCCGGACCAATGCAATTCTCGATTCACTGGTCAAGAACCCCAAATACATCAACATCCTCAATTCCCACGACCACAAGCTGCTGGAAGCGCGAGTGAAATTCGATGCAGAATTGGCGTTCCATAATTTTGGAGCCGCTTTCTGGATGAACGGAAGAGTCGCCCCATACATTGACGGAGGCCTTATCCTCCCCTATGTCGTTGTCGATACATTCTATATCGATGCCGTGGCCCAAATGGGTGGCGCTTATGAAATTATCCCAAACACGCTCTCCGTAGGTCTTGGCGGTAAAATTGTCAAGCGCCATAAATCGAACATGGTCACAATCGGCCTTGCAAACTACAGCACTGTTGTAGACACACTTAAAGACCAGCTTGGAGATGCAACAGACGATTTCTTTGATTCCAAGACATTCTCATTCGGCTTAGATCTGGGCGTGCTTTATCAATTCAATCGCGAAGTTCGTTTCGGTGCTTCTTTGCGTGATATTTACGTCAAATCGCTTGCCGGCGAAACACTTACGCCAAACCTCACATTTGGCGTAAACTACAGCCCAAGATTCATGAACAGCAACACGGGCTTTGGCCGCAAATTCAATTTGGCCATGGACTTTGCCGACATGTTCAACAACGAAAGGAACTATAAGTTCTTTACACACCTGAACTTCGGTTTTGAACTGGAACAAACCTTGGCAGCTTTCCCGGGCCTCAACAACGAAATCCGTTTCCTCGTGCTCCGCCTTGCTGGCGGTTTCAGAGGCGGTTATCCTTCTGCCGGTATTGGGCTTGAATTCCTGCGATTCTTCACGATCGAAGCTGCCACTTGGGGCGAAGAACGCGGCTATTACACAGGTCAGGACGAAAACAGAATCTACATGGTCCAAGGAAGTATAGGATTCTAGAGGTATGAGCTATGAGGTCGCTCATGCGCCCAATGGCATTCGCTTTGAGCCATGAGCAAACGCGATGGAGCTGTAACAAGATGTAGAAAGAGTCTCGACGAGATGTCGAGACTTTTTGCTTTATGTATAGCATTGAATCGCGAGTTCTGTGCGAAACAAACACCCACCCCTCATTGCTCATGACTTATCGCTCAACGTACTTTCACGACTCGTGCTTGCGGGTCGCGCTTGCCGAGCAAATCGTAGGTATGCTTCACAGGCTTGGTCACGGACTGCACCGGGCGACTGCGTTTGAAAACGTAATTCGTACCGTCATCGGTCTTGAAGTTTTCCACATGCGTAATGCCGTTGTTCACGTAATCCGTGAGGCCATAAGCATGCCGCATGATGTTCAAGATTTCCATGTCAAATACGGAGCCGTCCGGTTCCGTTTGGCGACGGATAATAGTCATGTTGTTCTCGCCCTCGTGCCCCGTATCCCAGGCAATCGGCACGACTTTATTTCTCTTGGCGGACTTCATCAAGTAATCATAATAAGCCAAACGCCCTTTGCGGTGCTTTGCATACTTATCGCCCGTCAAAACGCCTACGCGGTCATTTGCGCCGAATTCGCCGATAATCACAGGCACGCCCTTATCGACAAAATTCGTTTTCATTTTGCCGAATTGGTCATCCATGCGGTCACCCGTACAAGGGTCGCCCATGGCTCCCGCCCAAGCGTTGTAGCCGCAATTATGCACGATATCATCGCCTGTCGCCAAGTCTTCAGTTCCCCAGTAATACTGCGGATAGACTTGAGCGCCCCAATCAACCACATCGTTCAATAGCGTGTAAGTGTAAGGGTCGTAATAATGCACTTCGACCATCA
>Ga0265298_10003275_pt1 | contig 21588 bp, 29 predicted proteins | sample AusTroGonzalo_MG_3_FD_193486 | JGI IMG/M metagenome (GOLD analysis project Ga0265298, IMG submission 193486) | Bovine rumen microbial communities from tropical cattle in Woodstock, Queensland, Australia - Gonzalo_01 | ecosystem: Host-associated > Mammals > Digestive system > Stomach > Rumen ...
ATATAGAAACTAAAATAGTAGTATTAGATATATTAGAAGATGATAAAGAAATATGTGAAATAACAGATGCGTATAGAAAGTTATTTAAACCTAAATTTTGTATGCGATATTATAATAATAGTGGATATAGTTGAAAGTTATGTAGAAATAAAAAAGAAACACGTTCAGAAGCTGAGAAATATATTAAAAATGGTTGGTTAAAATATAATGGAAAAGAATGGGTATTTACTAGTCCAGAATTAGAAGATATGTGGTATGGAGCAGATGAAGATAGCGAATAGTTGGATTTAATTATGTTTGGTTGAATTGTTGGATTTAGTTATAAATAGTTGAGTTGCGGTGCGCGACCGCGATACCAAACCATATAATCAAATTTAAAAACGAAAAACGACTCAGCATATAAGTAACTCAGCCGCGATTAACGCAGCTTAAAAGGAGTGTTGCCGCACTCCTTCTTTTTCTTTTTGCTCTTGTATTTGACTTTTATAAAAGAATATGATAATTATTATTATTATTCATCCCCATTATAATTATATTATATTTTATTAATTTTGTCAACTAATTCTACTCTTGTCTGCCTTTCATTTTTTGCTATGCTCTTGTGTTAAAATTTTGGCAAGAAAAGCCAAAAAAGGACTTTAACGATAAAATGTTCGTGCGGCAATAAAATTGTCTAAAAAACTTGCATATGGGTGCGGGAAGCCGATCAGTGGATCTTTTAATCGAGCTCTTGTGTTGGATCATGCGGAAGAAAAGTTGGTTTTTTTAGATATTATACTCAAAAATTTTATTTTCATCAATTTTGGGAACCATATGCCTGGACCCGCGCTTTGAACTTTCAACCTAAAATTTTGCCATATGGGACCGCGCGCGCTTTACGGAGAAATCTCGACCATATACGACTGGAACGCGGTCGCCGCCACCCTTTGAGTGTGTTTACACTCGGTTGACGTTTACTTGACACTGACTTTACATGTCAAAAAGTGTCAATTTCAGGAAAATGTAAAAAAGTGTCAAATTTGCATTTTTTGCTTGACAAATTTTTTAAAATGTGGTATAATTGAAATTTTCGGCTCAAGGCCGCCGAGGCCAAGCCGTTGACATGTAAATTTACATGTCAAATAGGGCAATAAAATAAAAAAAGTGTGAATTATTCACACTTTTTAACGCGTTTTTCGGTTAAATCTATCTTAAATTGCTTATTTTCGTAAGAAAAAGTGATAATTTTACCCACATTTTCTACTTTTACATTAGTAGCAAAAGATTTTACGCAATTTTCTAGGTTTTTTATTATGTTTTCTTTTACAATGTTAGGTTTTCTTTCACGAATAACCTTTTTTCTTTCAGTTTTTTCAGTTGCACCTAGTTTTATTTTGTTTTCCTTTGCTTTTTTGTCAAGTTCGTTTTGTTCTTGATTTTCTAGGTAGTCATTGTCCTCTAACCACATTTCAAGAGCACTGTCAACATCAATGTCAAGTTTTTGACAAGCAGTGTCAACCCACTTTTTAGCAACTTTTACATTTTTACCATTTTCTAATTCAATAGTAAAATAGTTTTGATTTTCAGTATAATTTTTCATTTTCATCACCTCACATTATAAGTATAACATAACTAGGTTTATTTGTCAATAGTTTTTTTAAAAAAGTTTTAGAGAAGGGGAGCAAGTCCCCAACTCTTATTCACTTATTGTGAAATATGCTTTTTTCTTATCAACTGTTCTAACAACTTTGTTGTCTTTTACTAATTGAGTAAGTAAAGCACTAATTTTTTGATTACTTAATGTAGCAAGTGTGCTATCATTTTCTTGTATTTCAGTGATAGTTACAGGTTTTGTTACATTAGTAAGCACTTTAACAATAATTTCTTTAGTGTTTTCATTTTCTAATTGTGTTTTGCTAGGTGTTTTAACACTTGCCTTTTTGTTAAGTAATTCAATTTCATGATTTAAGAATTCAACTAAGTCAGTTCTATCACTAACTATCTCCTTTAATTCCATAAATCTTTCTTTTTTAGTAATTTTCTTTTCCATTACAATCACTCTCCTTTTCTTAATGGTTTAAATTACATTTTGTAAATAAGGTTCATTTCTTATTTACATTATAATTATAACATAATTAGAAATGAAAGTCAATAGTTTTTTTTAATTTTTTTAAATTATTTTTTTAACTTTTCCCTTTCCTTATTTACATTATAATTATATCAAATTATAAAAAAATAGTCAAGCATTTTTTTAAAATTTTTTAAAAAATTTTTTTACCTACAACGCAGCCTGGTGTGTCGCGGAGATCCCTTAATTTCGGGATTTGCGTCAATTGACATGTCAATGGACATGTCAAATCGAAAACTTTACATGTAAATTGACATGTAAAATGCGGCTCGTGGCCACAAAGTTGGCCGCGCACACGCCGCCGTTAGCAACGCAGCCTGGTGTGTCATTTTTAGAATAAAAAAAACTTGACACTTTTTAGTGTCAAGTGAGATTATTTAAAGACTATTCAGCAATAGTGAAGTATGCTTTTTTCTTATCAACTGTACGAACAACTTTGTTTTCATTAACTAATTGAGTTAATAAAGCACTTATTTTTTGATTTGATAGATTTGCTAAATCAGTATTATTTTCTTGTATTTCAGTTATTGTAGCAGGACTTGTTAAGTTTGTTAAAGTTCTAACAATAACATCTTTAATATTTGCATTTTCTAATTGAGTTTTACTTGGAGTTTTATTACTTGCTTTTTTATCAAGTAATTCTAACTCGTGGTCGATAAATGCAACTAAATCTTCACGATTTGCAACTAATCCTTTCAATTCGTTAAAATAATCTCTTTTAGTAATTCTTTTTTCCATTTCCAACACTTCCTTTCTTATGGATTTTTAATTACTTTGTAAATAAGTTCTTTTCTTATTTACATATTTATTATAACATAATTAAATGTTATAGTCAATAGTTTTTTAAAAGTTTTTTTAATTTTTTTTAGGTTGCCCTTAGGCAATGTTGTATTTCATTGCCTTAGGGTTAGCATTGCGACCACGCAATTTTTTATTTGTTTTGCCCTTTCTTGCTAAATTATTAGCAGTTCTTATAAATTGAGCAGCATTTTTATCAACTAATGTTTTTATAACTTTTTTTGATTTTGCCATAAATCAATCACCTTTCCTTTCACTTTACATATTAATTATAACATAGTTAATTTTATTTGTCAATACTTTTTTAATTTTTTTCTAAATAATTTTCAACATCTCGAACAAATTCTTCATCAAGATAACATACTCTCGTGTCATCTTCCCACCAATTATTCCAGCCAAAATCAAATGCCTCGTGGTCGATTTCTTCTTCTTTTTTGTCTAATTCGTAAAATACTAATGCCTCAACCATTTCGTGAATGTCTAGGTCGCCATTTCTTAATTGATGTAATATTTCTTTACTATTCATAATTACCACCTTTCCTTTATTACACTATAATTATATCATTATTTAAAAAATAAGTCAAGCATTTTTTGAAAAAAAATTAATTTTTTTTATTTCGGGAAAAACCCATCAACGCATCCAGGCGTGTCGCGGCAACTGAAAAACCCAAAAGTGTCAAATTCTGTAAAATGCGGGCCGCAGCAGAGTAATGTGGGCGTGGGCGGCCCGCCTGACACAAGTTTACACTTGACTTGACATTTTAATGTGTCAAGCCAAGTGTCTTGGTTAATTTATTACAAATTGGGGTATTGTCTTTGAAAAATTGAACTCCCCACATTGTTGCTTTTCGTTCGTTGTCAATACTCCAATAACTAAAATTAATTTGCTTTTCATCTATGTAATAATGTTCATACATAAATGTTAGCATTTGCTCTTGTTCGTTTCTAAGAGCGAATTCTTGTTTGTTGAAGGTTTTGAAATGTCCTATTTCGTGTAATATTGACATTAGAGTTTTATTTATTGGTGTATATTCAGGTTGTTTTTTATACCACTCTTGAAAAAGTAAGTTTTCTTTGTGATTAGGTTTTTTTGCACCTAGATAAATAATCTTTTTTTCAATATTGCATTCAAATCTAAGTTCTCGACTAACTTTTACTTTTAATGTGCTATCAATAGAATGAATAAAATCTTTTATTATTTTAATTTCTTGTTTTGAAAATCTTTTTTTCATTTCTATCAACTCCTTACATTATTATTATATTATATTTTTAATAAAATGTCAATAGTTTTTTTGTAATTGAAGAAGATTTTTTATTCTTCTTCAATTACTTTTGCATAATCTCTCCAACTTGGAGCAACATTTAGGTTTACAAGTGTATTTCCTAAACTTTGATAACTTGCTTTAAATATTTCAATTTCAATATCAATATCTTCAAGTCCAGTATGACTTTCTTCAAAACTAGGGTTTTGTGTTAGATAACTATAAATTGCTTGTGCCGTTGTTCTAACTCTACCACTATTTGTAATAAAGCAACTATCTTTTACATTATTTAAAATATCTTTATTTGCTATACAATAATTAGCATAATCTTTTGAAAAAGTTATTATTTTTGATATTTCCATTGTATCAAGTAAATCAAGTTTTTTAAATGGGTTATGGGTTTCAAAATCTTCAAATAATCTTGCCATAGCAGTTTTATCAAAATTGCCATTGTGTGCCACCATAATTTTGATACCATATCTTTGAATAGTTTTTTCAATGTCTTTTGATATATCATTTACACTCATTGTTTTATATCTTTTATCATTTTCTAACTTTTCAAAATAGTTTGGATATTTTGTAGCACTAAATGTTGATAACATTATATATTTATTATTGAAAAACTTTCTTACTAAATAACTTTTTTCTTTAACTACTTTCATAGTTTCTAAATCGTAAACTTTCATACCAATTTCAAATGGTAATACACTTTCTTGAACGAATAGACTACCAATAGTTTCAGTGTCTATAAACATTAAATATTTAACTTTTTGTAAATCAACTTGTTTCATTAATTTTCACTCTCTTCCTTTTTTATTTACACATTTATTATATCATAGTTGCTTTATATTGTCAATAGTTTTTTGTTAGGAAAGAGAAATTATTTTCTCTTTCCTTTTTTTGCTAATCTAGGTTTAAGTCCAAGTCTTGCATTTCTTTTTTCTTGGTCTTTTGCCTCATACATAGCACGAATTTTATGTCTTTGTGCTGGTGTCATTGCCATAGTTATCACCTCATTTCTTATTTACATATTAATTATATCATAGTAGATTTTATTTGTCAATAGTTTTTTACATTTTTTTTAAATATTTTTGCAACCGAACTTTAATGTAAAATATGGATAACCTTGCTCGATTAATTCAAGAAACATTGCTTGAGCATTTTCATAATTTCTAAAGAATAATATTTCTTGTGTAGCAAGTATTTCAATGTAATATTTTAATTTCATTACTATCACCTCTTTCATCTTACATTATAATTATAACATAGTTAGGTTATTAAGTCAATAGTTTTTTTAAAATTTTTTTAATTTTTTTAGGAATGTAAAGTGTCAAGCAAAATGTCAATTCTCAATGTAAAAAAGTGTAAAGTTGACACTCTAGCGTAAAATCGGCTCGCCAAGACCGCAGCCGAGCCGCGCTTGACACAATTTGACACAAAAAAACTATAATAGTTTTAAATAACTATTATAGAAATTGGTAACCCCACCAACCCAATATTTATTAAGTCCATTAGGGTCATTTGCTGCGCTAACAGGACAATAAATAGCGCCAATTTTTTCAATGGTAGTTAAACCTTTATTTAGATAATTATTTCTTAAATGTTTTACATAATAATCAAGTCCACTTTCATAACTATCAAAAGGTTTTATTTCAGTGGCATTTTTCCACATTATTCCACCAAAATTATTTTTTTCTTTAAATGCTTTGCTAGTCCAAGCGCCCGTTTCGTGTCTTGAAATTGCTATCATTAACATTGCTTGTTTTTCAGTTAAACCTAATTCAATAGATTTATTATAAATGTCTTTTTCAACTTGTCTAGTAAAGTTTGGAGTTTTTGTTGTTTCCTTTTCAACAATAACTTCTTTAATAACTTCTTTTTCAACAGTTATTACAATAGGTTTTTCAACCTCGACAGTTTCAGTAATAATTGTTTCTTTACTCATTAATTTAGAACCAATTATAACTAAACCTACAAAACCAACAACCTTAACCCACTTTCTAATTCTTAATTTTTTCATTTTTAACACCTATCTTCCTTACATTATAATTATCTCATACTTTAAAATAAATGTCAATAGGTTTTGTAAAATAAATGTTAGTTTACATTTTGGGATGTCAATAACGCGTTAAGTATTGACAATTTCAAGCGTGAAAACTTTACAGCACTTTACACTATGAATTTTTCGGCGCGCCTTGATTGTCGCCGCGCCGAAAAAAGGTTGACACTTTTATTTGTCAACCTTACATGTAAAGTATTTGTCACCTAGATTTGTGTATTTCTCAACAACATTATCACTGTTGCCACATCTCTCAACTGCTCTATTGTACTCTTTGTTGTCTATTGCATTAAGTACCTTTCCACAAATAATAACAATAATAATTAGTATAAATAATTTTTTCATTTTATCAATTCCTTTCTTTCTTTATCTTACATTATTATTATAACATTATTTGGTCTCAAAGTCAATAGGTTTTGGAAAGAAAGTGTTTACTTGACACTACAAAAAAGGTCGTGCGGAAACGCTTCACCTTCAGCCTAGTTCTGTGGTGCGATGGAGCAAGGGTTGCCGCAACGTCCTAATTTTGTGCCAATGAAATTTTTTCCAAAGTTTTTTCAAGTTGTAATAAACTTTTTATTGAATAATCTTTCCAAATCTTTCTTGAATTGTTTGCTTTTGATGTTAATCTTTTAATTCCAATTCCATTTAGATTTTTCCATTCAATTAAGTTCTTTGTGTAATCATCTAATAGAATACATTGATTATCTATTGTGATATTTAATTTATCTTTAATAACTTTTGCTTTGTTTTCATTTAATCTACAAAAACAAATGTTATCTTGTTTGATGTCTTTTAGATAAGTTTTTATCCAAATCATCTTATCAAAGTCTGCTTGCTCGTTAGGTGTTGCGCTAATTATGTAGACTTCAACATTTCCTTTTGTTGCAATTTCATTAATAATTTCAATGTATTTGTATGGTTTTAAACTTGAGAAAAAACCTTTCTCTTTATCAAATCTTTCTAATGCATTTTTCTTACTATTGAATTTAGCAAGTGTGCCATCTAAATCTAAAAATAGTTTAATCATTATTATCAATTCCTTTCTTAAAATCTATCTAAAAAACTTTTCTTTGTTTTAATTGTTATGTATTGATTATTTGTTCTTTTTATTTCTTGAAATTTATTTACTGTGTCTAAATAGTTTGTGTTTTCATAGATGACTTTGTTATTTTCATTTACTATTACATAGGTTATCATTATTAATCAACTCTCTTTCCTTTTTACACTTTAATTATAACATAACTTGTATACTTTGTCAATACTTTTTTAAAAAATAATTAACATTTTTATTAAATCTAACATTGCTTCAGTATCACAATACATCCAACTTTCTTTGTTCTCATAACAATCAATAATTTTTTGTATCATTATTTTTAATTCAATTGTTGTATCTAAATATTCATTTTTATCAAATAATGTTAATTGTTCCATTTCAATCACTTTCCTTTATTACATTATTATTATAACATAATTAATATTATTTTGTCAATAGTTTTTTATTAAATAATTTATTTATTTATTATGTTATTTATTATTGTTTGTTTAATTGTTAATTTTGTGATTTTTCTTGTTTGTTTGTTTTGTCAAATGTTGATGTCAAAAAATGTAAATTGACACTTTCTTTACTCCTCTCGGCGCTTTTTGACCGCCTTCACGCCTACGATATCTATTCTACCAAACGTAATTTTGTAGGTACTGGGGTAGATTTTTGGGAAAAAATTTTTTTTATTTTAAAATTTGATCTTCGCCTCGTCAACTTTCTCTCCAAAACTACCTTCAAAACGAGATAACGATTTAAAGGAAATCACAAAAAAAGACCATTGCTAGTCTTTCATAATTAAAATATCATGTGCGTAATTTCAATTCAAATCACGGCTGCCATACCAACAACCAGTCATATTTTTAGATTGTATTCATTCGCCGCCATTTTCTTCACAGATTTGTTTAGGAGTCTTGAATTGCGTCACAAGAATTATCAAACCTATGATCGCCGCAACTATTATTAAGCCAAGTACAAAATAATCTTCATTTTTCACTATTGACTTCTCCAATACTCATTAACCGCAATTTTTCCACCATACGTTCTTTCGCATATTAGTCCACTATTGTTTTCCCAGCATGCGGAGGCCACTCCTTGATTTCCATTTAAATCAATATAGTAGTATGCGGCAGCGGAGGTTTCTCGCGTCATTAATCACGTCCCCATGATGCCAATAAGCAAGGCTGCCGCCACTATTCAAATATGTCCATTTTTGATAAAGTTGTTTTTAAACCTTAAGTAAAGTAAAGCTAATTTTAGTTTCATGCGGCAATCCTCCTATTTTTCTATTTTTAAGTCTTTTAAATATGTTTCACATTTTGTTGTAACTTTTCCAGTTTCAAAGTAGGTTTGGTAACAATCAATTTTTTGAGATTTAATAATGTTCATTACATTTAATGTAATAAGACAGATACCAACAATTACTAACCAGAATATTATACTTTTTTCTTCCATTGTTTAATCCCTCACTTTCTAATAATATTATAATATATTTTTTGTTATTTGTCAAAAAGTTGCAAAAACCAAGGTTGACAAAAGAAAAATTTTTGATTACAATAATATTATGGAAGGTCAAAAAAGATTAATTAAAAGAAAAAGGAGAAATTACTAATGGATTTAAAAAAGTTAGATTACAGTATCAAAGATCCTGCGGCAAGAAAAGAACTTGTTGAAGAAATAGTAAGAAATGCTTCTCCTAATCAATTAACTGAAAAATATATTGAGATATTAAGTAATTATATAATAATGGCAATGAATAAAGATGAGAAAAAGAAAAAAGAAATAATGACTGATAATAGATTAATAACGATAAATAAAAGAGAAACTTCATATCAAGGTTTAGTAAGTAAGTTTGAAAATGGGGAAGATGGTCTTTATAATATAACTATCGATAATGATAAAAATGTCTTATTAACTCCAAAAGTTGCTATCACTCCTAAAGATGTTGCGGAAATACCTGCTTTAGCAGAGTTAAAGCAATCAATTGAGAGTGTTAAAAGGCAAGAGCAAAAAGCATCTGGTAAAAATAAATATAAGTTAAAAAAGATGTTAATTGAAATGTATCAAGAACAATATACAATTAAAAATATAGTTAAACAGCCTGTATTTGCAACTAATGCGGTAAAATCTTTTGTTTACACTAGATTTGATGAACATATTACTATTAATGAAAGCGGAATGCCAGTGAGTGATTGTATTTGTTCATTCTTTAATCCTAAACATATTTCTATTTTATTATGTAATTATTCTGCATTAAAACAAGAGTCATGAGGTAGGTTTGAAAGCGATTGTTATTACATGATGTTAGATTTAGACAATCTTGTAGATGATGCATTAATGAAAGATTATCCATTATATTATGACCTATTAATTTATAAAATAGACGGAAGAAGTAATGCGGAAATCCAGTTTTTACTTGAATTAAAATATGGAATTAAGCATTCTGTAGAATATATTAGTTCTTTATGGCGTAATAAAATACCTAAATTAATTGCGGAAAGAGCTACAAAAAATTACCTAGAGTGATATTATACAATGATTGAAAAGGGCAAATGGAAAAGATGTTCTAGATGTGGTCAAATTAAATTAGCTCACAATCTTTATTTTTCAAAAAATAAAACTTCAAAAGACGGTTTTTATTCAATTTGTAAAGATTGTCGTAATAAAAAATCAAAAGATGACCAAAAAGTAGGTGAATAATATGGCGGTAGAAAAAGATAAATATTATTGTCAAAAATGCGGCAAGTGGATGGGTGAAAATGAATTTTTTACCTATAAAGATAAAAGTAAAACTGAAATGTGTAAAAAGTGCTTAACAATGCATATCGATAATTTTGATGAAAGCACTTTTTTATGGTTATTAAAAAAGATGGATGTTCCTTATATTCCAGAAGAATGAAATCAAATTAGGGATAGACTATATGCAAAAGATCCAAATAAAGTAACAAGTAGTTCAGTTTTTGGTAGATATTTATCAAAGATGAAATTAAATCAATGAAAAGATAGAGAAACTGGTCGTACTTATGGTTGAGAGGATTCTGAATGGCTTCAACAAAGAGCTAAAGAAGAGGCGGAAAAACATGCGGAGGAAGTCGCTCAAAGAGAACAAGAGGCAAAAGAAAAATTTGAAAAAGGTGAGATTTCTGAAGCAGAGTATAAAACTTTATTAACCGTTAATACTCAACATACTGATATGCCTGCGGCAATGGTCGGTCAGAGCGGACAAAATCCAGGTTCAGTGGGTTTAGACGAAGAAGATTATATGTCTGAAGATGAACTTGGAGATCCAGGAGCTGAATTAACACAAGATGATAAAATATTCCTTGCTATGAAATGAGGAAGATTATATAAACCTAATGAATGGGTTCAATTAGAAAAAATGTATAATGAAATGACTCATTCATTTGATATTCAAGATGCAGATACTATTAATACATTATTATTTATTTGTAAAACAAATTTAAAAATGAACCAGGCACTTGATATTGGAGATTTAGATGGATATCAAAAATTATCAAGAGTTTATGATTCTTTAAGAAAATCTGCAAAATTTACTGCGGCTCAAAATAAAGAAGAAAAGAATGATTTTGTTGATTCAGTTGGTGAATTGATTACAATGTGTGAAAGAGATGGGTTTATTCCTAAGTATTCAACAGATATTCCTCAGGATAAAGTTGATGCAACTTTAAAAGATATGAATAATTATTTACATAAATTAGTTACTCAAGATTTGGGTTTTGGTCAACAAATTGAAGATGCTTTAAAGAAAATTCAAATTCAAAAAGAAATGAATGAAGCTGCGGAAGCTGAAGAATACGAGCTTCAAGATGAAGATTATGTTGAATATTGAGACGATGTTGAAAAACAAAAAGAAATCGATCAAGATATAATAAGTGATGGTGATCAATAATGGCATTGGTGGATTTAATGGAATTATCAGAGTCTAAGACTTTTACTAAAAAACTTGGAGTTTCTGAAGAAAGAATTAAAGCACAAATTCCAGTATTGAGAGAATACATCGCTTTTTGACGTGCTTATCCAGATATTTTTGTTGAATTTTTATGTGGAAGCAATCCTGAAAATTTTCATTTATATTTGTATCAAAGAATATTTTTAAGAGCAATTATGCGTCATAGATATACTTACGCAACTTTCCCTCGTGGTTATTCTAAATCATTTTTAGCAGTTTTAGGTTCTATGATAAAATGTATTTTATATCCTGGCTCTCATTTCTTTGTTACAACAGGTGGTAAGGAACAAGCTGCGAGTATCACAAGAGAAAAGGTAGAGGAATTATGTAGTTTAATTCCTGGTTTAAAAAATGAAATTGACTGGACAAGAGGTCAAACAAAATCTAGTAAAAATGAAGTTACATATAAATTTAAAAATGGTAGTGTTTTTGATATTATGGCAGCTCAACAAAGTTCTCGTGGTAAACGTGCAACTGGTGGTTTAATGGAAGAGTGTATTTTGATTGATAAAACTCTTTTAAATGAAGTTATTATTCCAACAATGGTTGTTGATAGACGTTTGCCAGATGGAACAAGACATGAAGAAGAGGTTGCTAATAAATCTCAAATTTATGTTACTACTGCGGGTTGGAAAAATGTATTTGCTTATGAAAAACTAATTCAAATATTAATTCAACAAATTATTGAGCCTGAAGAGGCTTTTGTTTGAGGAGGAACTTGAAGAGTTCCAGTTATGGAAGGATTACAACCTAAAAACTTTATTACAAACTTAAAATTAGATGGAACCTATAACGACAGTTCATTTTCAAGAGAATATGAATCTGAGTGAAGCGGAGATGCGGAAAATGCATTTTTCTCTGCGGAAAGGTTTGATAAATATAGGGTTTTATTACAACCTGAATATGAATTTAGTGGCAGAAGTAGTAAAAGTGCTTATTATGTGCTTGGTGTCGATGTTGGTCGTTTAAAATGTACTACTGAGGTTTGTGTGTTTAAAGTAACCCCGCAACCTCAAGGGTCTGCGCTAAAAACATTAGTGAATTTATATAGCTATGAAGCTGAAGATTTTGAAACTCAAGCTATTAATATAAAAAGATTATTTTATAAATATAAAGCAAAAATTGCGGCAATCGATGCAAATGGTCTTGGTGTTGGATTTGTTGATTTTATGACTAAAGCACAAGTTGATCCTGAGACCGGAGAGGAATTACCACCATTTGGAGTTGCCGGAGGAACAACAGAAGATGTTGTTGAGTCTTATAAAAATATAAAAGGATTGGGAGTTGAAGAAAATGCAATGTATTTGATTAAGGCAAATTTGCCTATAAATACAGAAGCTCATACTTATGTTCAAATGCAATTAAGTAGTGGGAAAATTAAATTTTTAATTGATGAAAATCAAGCAAAAGTAAAATTATTATCTACGAAAGTGGGTCAAAATATGGATTCCGCCCAAAGGCAAGAATATTTACAACCTTTTACTCTTACAACCATTTTAAGAGAACAAATGTTAAATTTAGTTGAAGAAAATGAAGGAACGAATATTATTTTAAAACAATCTAGTAGAAGTATTCCAAAAGATAAATTTTCTGCTTTTGAGTATGGATTATATTATATTAAACAAGAGGAAGATAAGAATAAAAAGAAAAAGAAGAGAAATATTGCGGACATGATGTTTTTTACAAGTAAATAAGGTTATGGTCAAAAGCTAATCATTTTGTTTGTGAATTTTTTATAAACATATAGAAGCGATAATCTTCTTATAAAAGGAGATTTGAAATGAGAGCAAGTCGTGGAGAAATTAAAATTGAAGATATATTAAGAGTTAATGGTATGAATTTTCAAGAAGAGTATTCATTTGATGATTTATGCAGCTCAAATGGTAGACCTTTAAGATTTGATTTTGCCATTTTTGATGATGATAACCAACTAATGTTTTTACTTGAGTATCAAGGAATTCAACATTATATAGCTAAAAGTAAATTTGGCGGCAATAGTGGATTAAAAAAACAACAATATAATGATATGTTAAAACGAGAATATTGTAAAAAACATGGTATTATTTTAGTTGCAATTCCTTATACTGATGAGGGTTTAATTAGTTATGATTATATCATGAATTCATATTATGCTCTTGGAGGATTTTAAAGAAAAGGAGGGTATCTAAATGATAAGTAATAGAATGCAAGAAATTAAAGCTAAAGGTTTTGCTATGCATCCCGCAGCAGAAATTGATGAACATTATATACCTACGGACTTTTCAAAAATTAAAGTTGGTGTAAAAAACTTGGAAGATGCTATTTTGGAATTGGGTAGTTTAAAAAAGGTTGATCCAAGATTAACTAAAAAAGAAACCATTTTACGTGCTATTGCAGATAATAATTTAGAAACTATGAGAGAAGTATCAAATTTCTTTTATAGGGTAAGTGGTATTTATAATAGATTGTGTAGATATTTAGCTTACATGTATAGATATGATTGAATGGTTACTCCATATATTAATGATGAAAAGGCAAAAACAGAAGAATTAGCATTGACAAATTTCTATAAAGTATTAAATTATTTAGAAGACTTTCAAGTTAAAAGATTTTTTGGTGAAGTAGCTTTAAAAGTTATGAAAAATGGTTGTTACTATGGATATACTATTGAAAGTAATAATATACTTCAAGTTCAAGAATTACCAGTAAAATATTGTAGATCTAGATACAAAGTTAATGATAGACCTGCTGTTGAATTTAATATGCAATTTTTTGATGATTGTTTTAAAGATGCTAATCAAAGAATGAAAGTTTTAAATTTATTCCCAAAAGAATTTAAAAAAGGATATATTTTATTTAAAGAAGGAAAATTAGTTCCAGATTATCAGGGCGATAAAGCTGGATGGTATTTATTAGATATTGATCACACCATTAAATTTAATATAAACGGAGAAGATTTTCCAAATTTAATTGCGGTAATTCCTGCAATTATTGATTTAGATGCTGCTCAAGATTTAGATAGAAAGAAAATGGCTCAAAAATTATTAAAAATAATAATTCAAAAGATGCCAATAGATAAAAATGGTGATTTAGTATTTGATGTAGATGAAGCTCAACAATTACATAACAATGCCGTTAATATGTTACAAAAAGCAATTGGAATTGATGTATTAACTACTTTTGCGGATGTAGATGTTGCGGATATGGCAGATAGGAATACAACTACTACTGTTGATGATTTAGAAAAAGTTGAAAGAACTGTTTATAATGAAGCCGGAGTATCTCAAATGCAATTTAATACAGATGGAAATATCGCTTTAGAGAAATCGTTATTAAATGATGAAGCTTCAATTTATAATTTGATACTTCAATTTGAAGCATTTTTAAATACTATAATTCAAAAATTTAATAAAAAAAGTAAAAAAGTTGTTTATAGAGTACAAATTTTAACAACAACAATTTATAATTATAAAGAAATGTCTAAAATGTATAAAGAACAAATGCAAGTTGGTTTCAGTAAAATGTTACCACAAATTGCTATGGGTCAAACTCAAAGTTCTATTTTAGCAAACGCTTATTTTGAAAATGATATATTAGATTTAGTTAATGTATTTATCCCACCAATGATGTCTAGTACAATGAACTCTGATGTATTAAATAGAGTTAATGAAAAAAATAGACAAGAAAGAGGCGGAAAAGTTTCTTCTGAAGATGGAGAAGTTGGAAGACCTACTAATGAATCAAAAGGTGAAGATGTTACAGAAAAAACTATACAAAATAAGGAATCTCAAAGTTAGGTCATTTTTAAATAATTTATGTTAAAAACTTTTAATATAATGATAGTTAAAGAAAAAGTTTAACAAGGAGGAATTATAATATGATGCACCAATCTATAGCTACAATTAGTTCTCCTGAATTTATAAACTTACAACCTTTAGATATTAATCCTTTAATGTCTAAATGTGAAATTAAAGTTTTATATGTGGGAGAAAATAGAAATCATAGTTATATTACTGAAGAAGTTGCCAAAGATATGGCAAAAACTTTAAGAGGAGCTCCTATTGTTGGATATTATAAGGAAGAGAAAGAAGATTTTGCTGATCATGGTGAACAAGTTATTTTAGATGATGAGGGCATTAAATTTAATTGTTTAACAAAACCTTATGGATTTGTTGCTCCAGATGCAAGAGTATGGTTTCAAGATTTTGAAGATACTGATGATTTTGGAAATAAAATAACAAGAAAATATTTAATGACTACTGGTTATTTATGAACTGGTCAATATGAAGAGGCAAAAAGAGTTATTGAAAAAGGAAATAACCAATCTATGGAATTAGATGAAAGTTCTTTAGAAGGACATTGGTCAACTAATGTTAATACTGGTATGGACTTTTTTATAATTAGTGATGCAATATTTTCTAAATTATGTATCTTAGGAGAAGATGTTGAACCTTGTTTTGAAGGTGCTAGTGTTACAGCTCCTCAAGTAAGCAACTCATTTAGTAAAGTTGATGATAATTTCAAACATACTTTATATACTATGATGCAAGATTTAAAATATGCATTAGAAGGAGGAAAAAACATGGAATTAGAAGAAAATACTGTTGAAACTGTTGAAGAAGAAGTTATTAATACTGAAGAAGAAACAGTTGCAGCTGAAGAAACTGAAAGTTCTATTGAAACAGAAACTACTTCTACAGAACCTGAATCTGAAGTTGAAGAAGAAGAAACAACTGAAGAAGAAAGTGAAGAAAACGAAAGCTCAGAAGAAGAAGAAGAAGAGTCTGAATCTGAAGAAGCTGAGGGAGAAGAAACTCCTTCTGATAATTCTGACAATGAAGAAGAAGAATCTGAAGAAGAAGAAACTACAGAAGAATCTGATGAAGAAGCTACTGAAACTGAATTTTCTTTAGAAGATTACAATACTTTAAAAGCTAATTATGATGAATTATTAGTTAAATATGACGAGTTAGTTGAATTTAAAAAAGGTGTTGAATTAGATAAGAAAAAAGCTTTAATTGATAGTTTCTATATGTTATCTGATGAAGATAAAAAAGATGTTAGAGAACATATGTCAGAATATAGTCTAGAAGATATCGAATCAAAATTATGTGTAATTTGTGTTAAAAATAAGGTTAATTTTGAAAAAGAGAATTTAGACGAAAATAATAATAAAGTAGAAGAAGAAAACTCTGCAGTTGCTACTTTTAATATTGATAATAATGAAGGTAGTAATATTCCTGCATGGATTTCTGCTTGCATAAATACTCAAAATAGCAAAGAATAATAAGAGGAGGATAAGTTATGAAAAGAATAGGTTACGGACAAGTTGAACCTAATCATTTATCAGCTCAAAGAACTGGACAAATCTATGCTCAATTACCAGCTGACGCAGCTTTAACTGTATTAGAAAACGGACAATTCGTTAAATATGATTATGCTGCAGGAAAAGTAGATTTAACAGGTGCTGGAGAATGGATGTTAGTATTCAACGAAGTTAAATTATACGATGGTTATAGAGAAACTTACAAAGATTTTGCTCTTAAAGTTGCTAATAGTCCTGATGGAGCTATTTATCCTAGAGTTTTTAAAACTAACGTAGGAGATATCTATACTACAAACTGTTTATATGCTGCTGGATCAAAAGACGCTGAAACTGAAATGGAAGATTTAGAAGTTGGAAACGTATTAAAAATTGATTCTAGCACAGGATATTTAAAGAAAGGCGGAGACAGCGATATTCAATTCAAAGTTGTAAAAGTTTACAATCTTGCTGATGGACAAGAGGCTGTTAAGATTCAAAGAATCGCGTAAGAGGAGGATAGAGAATTATGGCATTAGTTAAAAATGAATTAATTAAATTAGCAAAAGCAGTTGCTAACGCAGACCCTTCTTCAAAAGTAGCGTATTCATTTGGAGATACTAACTTAAGCTATTCAGCATTAAATGAAACATTAAGAAATGAATTAAATGAATTAGCTGGAAGTTACGCTTTATACAGAGAAAATAAGAATACAATTTTCGAATTAATCGAACAAACAATTAGTGATGTATTACCTAAAAAAGTATTAGAACAATATGGAATGTTCGCTGAAGTAAAAACATTTGCTCAAGGTGACAAACCAATCTTCGTTCAAAAAATCACTAGTGCTGCTAGAAGAAGAGCAAAAAGATTCGTTACAAGAGTTGGTTTAGCTGGAGTATACGAAGTATTTAAATTAGATGGAAAAGTATTAGAAGTTCAAACTGAAGCTTATGGTGGAGCTGCTCAAATCGGTTTTGAAGAATTCTTAGATGGTAGAGTAGATTTTGCTGATTTACTTGAAATCGTTATGGAAGGATTAGACGAAGCTGTTTATAGAGAAATTGCTAGAGCATTAACAGCTACAATTTCAAGCTTACAAGATGGAAACAAAACAACTCAAAATGCTTTCATCGAATCTGAAATGGATAGATTAGTAGGTATTGCAGATGCTTATGGAAATGGTAAATCAACTATTTACTGTACATATGAATTTGCTGCAACTATGGTTCCTGAAGAAGGATGGAGATCTAATGGAATGAAAGATGAAAGATGAAATAATGGTTACTTAGCTAACTATAAAGGACATAACGTTATTGTATTAACTCAATCTTATGAAGATGAAACTAATACAACTAAAGTTATTGACCCATCTTATGCATGGATTATTCCTACTGGAGCAAATGAAAAACCAGTTAAGATCGCATTCGAAGGACCTACTGCTGTTAAAGAAGTAGACAACCATGATTGGTCTAAAGAAATCAGAGTTTACAAAAAATTCGGTGTTGCTACATTAGTAACTAACGATATTTGTGTTTATAAAAACACTGCTTTAGATAACGATTCTACAATTTAATTTTAAAATAGAAACTTTGGGGAAGAAAATATTATAATTAGACTACTTGAAGATTAATTATAATTAATCTTCCCCGATTTTTTCATATATTTATATTTTTTGAAAAAATAAAAAAAATATTGTATAATGATTATAGAGATAAAAGGAGGATGTTAATTATGGTCGACAAAAATAAAGAGATAAAATTAACAAATAGAGATAATGGAGAAGTTGGTTATACAATTCCTGATTTAAGACTTCATAGAAGTTTTACTCCTGGAGAAACTAAAACTGTTACTTTTAATGAAATCGAACAACTTGCTTGGTCAAGAGGCGGATTACAATTATTAAAACATTATTTAATAATTCAAGATAAAGAAGCGGCAGAAGAAATTTTAGGACATGTAGAACCAGAATACTATTATACAAAAGATACTGTTAAAACTTTATTAACAGAAGGTACTTTAGAACAACTTCAAGATACTTTAGAATTTGCGCCAAAAGGTGTAATTGATTTAGTTAAAAAAGAAGCCGTTGATTTACCTGTTAATAATGTTGCAATGAGAGACGAAATTTTAAAAAAGACAAACTTTAATGTTGATAAAGCCGTTGAAATTAAAAAGGCATCTTTAGAAGATGGAGCTGAAGAAGAAACAACTTCTACAAGAAGAGCTGCACCAGTTACAGCAAAAGTTACAGAGACTGGCCGCAAAGCTAAGCCTATTATAATTACAAAGTAGATGGCAAGGAGGTGTAATATGGACGCAATAACTACTACACCTTTCTCTATTGTTTATGATAGTTTTTTATCTAAGATTACTGATGAGATGTATATGGAATTAACAGAGCTTGATACTTTTCAAATGTTACAAGAATTGTTAATGACAGCTATTCACAAATTTGAATTTCCAAGAGTAAATATTAATGATTATGAAATTGAAGGATTTGATGATCAAGATGTTTACAATGGAGTGGATAGTGATCATACTGAAGTAACGGTCTTCATTTATGATGAAGGCTTTTTTAATAATGTATTAACTGCGGAAGAAGTAAATATTTTATCAACTTATATGATAGTTGAATGATTAGGACAACAATTAGCAAGTATTGAAAACACTAGAATGAAATATAGTGGTACTGATTTTAAATTTACATCTCAAGCTAATCATATGCAAAAATTACTTACGATAAAAAAAGATTATGAAAGAGAAGGTTTTCATTTACAAAGATTATATAAAAGAAGACTTGCAGATGAAAATGGTATATATAAATCTACTCTTGGAGATGTGATGAATGTTCCTAATAAAATCGTTCTTAAAGAAGACGATGGCGTTGAACTTCATATTGTTTAGGAGGGATTTTATATGGTATTAAAATATAATATAGAAATTGATAATAAAAATATTTCTGATAGATTAAAGCAGTTAATTAATTTAGTATATAAACTTCTTCCTATGCGTGAAGAAGATGATGCTAATTGACAAACTTTATTATCTACTATAATGGAAGAAATTGCGGGAATGCATAGATTATTGCCAGAAGAATATAATGATATTCTTTTTTCTTTGTTATGTAAATTAGAGGGCTTATTTACATTAACAAGTGAAGATAGTTTTTTTGATTTTAGAAGAACTATTTTTGAAAGTTTAAATTTAATGAATAAGGTGAGAGAAAAATGTCAGCTTTAGAAACATTAAAAGAGAGAATTAATTATAATGGCGGCCCAATGCAAGAGCAAAGAATGAATTTAGATAAATTAAGAAGTCTAAAGAAAGCCCTTTGATATTCATATCAAGCTCAAACCGCGATTTTAACAGATAATAGAGAATTTAGATGTCTTATTAATCATGACAAATTAAAAGAAGATTATGATGATAAGATTATTTCAATCCCTTATGATGATATATGTTTAAATGCGGCAGACCTAGAATTACCAACTGATGTTGAACAACATATTGGAATGAAAGTTGGAGATGTATTTACTTGAAAAGAAACTGACACTAGATGGATTATTATTCAAGAAATATTAGAAGAAAATGCATATTTCCGCGGTACTATTAGAAAAGCAGAGGATGAAGTTATTATTAATGGACATCCTTATTATGGATATCTTGGTAAATGGTCTAAAGAAGCTTTATGACATACTAAAGGATTGAACTCTTGGAGTGAAATGGGTTATGAAGTTGTGTTGTATATAACTAAAAATGAAGAAACTGAAGATTTCTTTCATAGATTTCAAAAGGTTGCTATTAGTGATAGATTATGAGAAGTTCAAATGGTAAATGATATAACATCAGATACAATGTTAATTATTTATTTAAAAGAAACATTTACAAATGAATTTGAACCAATGTATAATAATACAACTGATAATAATGATTCTCAAGAAGAAGAAACTGAAGATGAAAATAATGAAATAAATATAGAACCTACAATATTAGGTAATGATACTGTTTCACCTTTTGATAATGCAACTTATACAATTGAGAATGCGGGAGGCGGCAATTGAATATTAAGTAATACAAAAGCAAAAATAGTTAGTGAAACAGAAAATTCAATTAATATTTTAATTGTTTCTGCAAAAAGTGGAAGTATTGAAATAAAATATGTAAGAGATAATGATGTATTAGCAACTAAAACTGTTGTTATTAAATCATTATAGAGATAAAAGGAGCTGGATATTATGAGGAGAGATGTTATTGAAACACCTACGACTTTAAGTCAATCATCTTTTCTTTCTGTTGAAAAAGATATAGAAAGAATATTAACTAAGTTGTTTTTTGAAAATCAGCCTCATAATCGTCAATTATTAAGATTATTAGTTATACCAATGAAAGATTGTTTATCTAATCAAACAAAAATTGAATATATTGATAAGGTTAGAGAAACAACATTAGCAAGTTTAATTGAGGAAGGTTATGTAAAATTAGCACCAAAAATTGCTATGCCTGAGCATGAAAAAATTAAAAGTTATATTATTTTATCTTTTGATAATTTTACGCCAACTAGTAATCCTCAATTTAGAGATTGCACAATTCATTTTGATATAATTTGTCATACTGATAATTGAGTAATGGATGATTTTCAAATTAGACCTATAAAAATAGCTGGTTATATTGATGGTATTTTAAACAATGCTAAGATGACTGGTATTGGTGAATTAACATTTATGGGACTTAATGAATTAGTTTTAGATGAGGTGTTATCCGGTTATACATTATCCTATAGAGCCACTCATGGTTCGGATGACTCTATTCCAGATAGTGAAGAAAATGATTAATGAATTATTATTATTATCTGGAAATGACATCCCTATAGAAGAAATCAATTTATTATTACACCCACCAACAATAAAAGAAATAGCTTACATTGGCGAGGATAGGTTTTTCTCAGGCTGTGAGTTTTTAAGATTTACAAAAGATAAATTAAGCAGTGAGGACAGAAATCGTTTAGAAAATATAAGTAATTTTGAAATAATAATGTCAATAATGAGAGAAAAAAATCCAAGTGTACA
>Ga0265298_10003276_pt1 | contig 21581 bp, 21 predicted proteins | sample AusTroGonzalo_MG_3_FD_193486 | JGI IMG/M metagenome (GOLD analysis project Ga0265298, IMG submission 193486) | Bovine rumen microbial communities from tropical cattle in Woodstock, Queensland, Australia - Gonzalo_01 | ecosystem: Host-associated > Mammals > Digestive system > Stomach > Rumen ...
GCTCATAATCCGTCTTGTTACTGCCGTTTACCCTGAAATAGGTTCGGACGATGTCCTCGCTGTTGACGGTAATCTCCGTGCCGTCCGTCTTCTCGATGACCAGCTCATACTTCTTCTGGCTGAAGGCGAGGGTGGTATACAGGCAGACAATAGCCAATAATGTGATGATTCTTTTCATGCTGATATCGGTTTTTACTTGTTGATGACTTTGATTGTTGCCGTCGAAGCACTGATGACGTTGGCTCCCTAACGCACAGGGCGAACGGGTTTACCGTAGTTGCGGAGGTAGAAGGACATCCAAACCTCTCCCTCATTTTGCGAGTGGAAGTGCAAAGTATTAGCCTCTGACAAATCGTCATAGAAAGAAACTAATGTTGACGCCCAGTAGCTGCCGAACCTATCTTTCAGCTGGAGGGTCGCTTCTTGGTAGTATCCTGCTGCTGACATGAAAATGGTGCCGCCATTCGGTCCTATGAATTTACGTCCAGATATGCCATTCAGACTCGTACACTCAGAGGTGGTGTTTTTATACAATTCTATGCATTCCTCATAGGTCGGCATGCGCCACGGTGCGCCCCAGTTGGCTGTAGCGGCATCATAACTTGTACCTGAAATGTCAGTGCCGATATCGTAAAAGGTGAAATAGCCGTCACAATAGATATAAGTACTCATGCTATAATCGCTCTTCGTCTGCGTCTCTCCCCAGGCATAATAACCGCCGTAGTCCTCGGGCTTCGAGGCGCCGACGTTACAACATGCCCACTTCGTGCCACTGGGCAGGCCGAGGTCAATCAAGTGTGGATGGTTGCCATCCGGGCAAGTCTTGTAGGCCATTTCTTCTTCCCGTTCCCTATAATAGGTCTTGACGATAAGCGCGGTATGGACGGCAACCTCTGTGCCGTCTTTCTTCTCGACGGCCAGCTCATAATCCGTCTTGTTACTGCCGTTTACCCTGAAATAGGTTCGGACGATGTCCTCGCTGTTGACGGTAATCTCCGTGCCGTCCGTCTTCTCGATGACCAGCTCATACTTCTTCTGGCTGAAGGCAAGGGTGGTATACAGGCATACGAGGGCCAGTAATGTAATGATTCTTTTCATGCTGATATCGGTTTTTACTTGTTGATGATTTTGATTCTTGCCGTCGAGGCACTGATGACGTAAGCACCCTTGGGCAGCTGATCCAGCAAGATGGCGACCTGGCCGTCAACGTCGGCAGTCGTCTCGCAGACCGTCCTGCCGTCAAGAGCGTGGATACGGACAGTCTCTCTTGGCTGCAGATTGCATAGCACGACGCGGCCGTTGATGAACTTTGGAGTCGGTGTTACCTCCCTGACGGCCGATGTGCCGTCGTCGAGTAAGAAGGTATCAACGTCGTCGATGAGCATGGTGATAGTGGCGAGGTCGCTCGTTACTATCATTTTCTCTACGTCAAAGGTGATGACGGGATTGGTGGACAGCTCCATCACGGTCTGGCCTCCACTGATATGCCTGATGACTAACCGTGCATCGTCGGCAAGGGTAGACAGTGTGGACAGGATGGCGCAGACGGCCACGAGGGTCATTCGAAGTAAAAAACTATTTTTCATAAGCTCGATTGTTATGTTGTTTTAGTATTTCTACTGCAAAGGTAAACAAAAAAATGGAAAAAACGACTGTTACCTCATAAAAATCGACTCCCAATCCGCGAAATGAGAGTAAATTGGGTGGAATGAGAGTCCTTTTTTAGTGGTTTTTGTTCAGGCATTACGAGACCTTCTATCAGGCAACACGCTACTTACGGGCTGCCATTAAGGCATTTCTGAGGTTATATGATATGGCTTTTGGGCATGCAAGATATGCCTTCTTGTAATGCAGGAAATGCTTAGTTGGAAAAAAGTTGTTACAACTTTTCAAATAGTTGTTACAACATTTCAGAAAGTTGTTACAACTTTTTTCCCGTTAAGCATTAAATAGAGCACGAAAGATGCTTTCTTGCGCTGTAAAATGCCGTTGTTTACAAGGCATCTAATGCTCGATGACTAACGCACGGGGCGAACGGACCGACCGTCGAGGCGGCAGGTGTTGAGCCAGCGCACATCCCCGCGATCGATGTACAGGAGGCGGGCGTTGCTTTGGTCGCCCATGTAGACGTAGAGCGTCGACGACCAGTACGTGCCGTCCCTACCTGGACCGCGGAAATCATCATACACGCGGCCCCCTGCGGCGGGAAGGAAAATCGTGCCGCCGTTCGACCCAGTAAATTTCCGTCCGTTCACACCGTTCTGAGTGGTCCACGCGGAAGTGCAGTTGTTCAACAGCTCCTGAATCTGCGCCTGCGAAGGCATACGCCAAGGGGAACCCCAGTTGGCGGTGGCGGCGTCGTACTGAGAGCCGGCGATGTCGGAGCCGATATTCACGTAGCTATTGTTTTGAAAATGCTGGTACGTAACCCAGTTATACGTGCTCTTCGTGCGGGTCTCTCCCCAGGCGTAGTACCCTCCGTAGTCCTCCGGCTTGCTCGCCCCGACGTTGCAACATGCCCACTTTGTACCGCTTGGAAGGCCCAAATCGATCATGTGCGGGTGTTTGTCGTCAGGGCAGGAATGATAGGATTTCTCTGTCGGCGTCTCCCCGGCCATAATGTCTCCAACATCTACTGCGTTGTCACAATTAAGCTCTACCTGTAGCCCATTTGGTTGGTAGGTGATGCTGGCGATGTCGGCCGTAGGACATGAGTAGTTATCTACTACAAGGTTACTTCCAGAAAGCGTAATACTCGTTGCTTCGGTGAGGTTAATGTCGGTGGTGGAGCCGTCAACATGGCACACCATCTGCGTCTGTGCGGCCGCCCGGCTGACACACATCAGAGTCAGCAGGCACGTAAGAGCAAAAATCTTTTTCATACGATTAATCATTTACTTTTGTTTGAGAATAAGAAAAGGCGTGCAACCATCCGATGCTTATTCTCAGCTTCTTGGTAACCGGCAAGTGACCATACAATGCAAACAAGCAAGAACAGTTCACTCCTCTATGGACGTGAACCTTCTGAACTGCTTACTCTCGCATTGGAATATTTTGCCGGTATTCGAAGCTGAGAGAACAAGAGCAGAAAGCTCAAGTTATCTAAAAAGTACGAACGGGAACGACGCGCATTTCTGTTTTGGTTAGTAAATACGTTATCTGCTCCCTGTTGGAAGTGCGACATCTGATGCCGTCAAACTCCCAGAAATCTTTCGGTACTGTCTGTTTCTTGCTGTATTGTTTTTAGTTAATACTCTATTTCGTTTCACTATTGTAATTGCTTGACTTCGTCCAGTGTCAGACCGGTAGCGTGGGCAATATCCTCGTCAGAGAAACCCATAGTTTTCAACTTCCTGGCAACATCCATGTGACCCTCGGCACGACCTTCAGCACGGCCTTTAGCCATGCCTTCGGCTAAACCTTCGGCATGGCCTTTACGATTTGCTGTCTTCATTGTACTGTAGTAATCCCAGTAGTCCTTTACACGCTCTTCCAACATCTGAGTCTTCATTTTTAATATAACAGAGTACATAAACTCCGTCGCAAAGATACAACAAATATCTTAAACTCGGAAACTTTTGGGCTGTTTTTTTTGTATTGTTCTCGCTTATTCGTAACTCTGACCTTCGGTCGAGGATAGGCGGCATCTCGGAAATGAAAATAAATACTCATTTATTTTGCATTTCTCTCGATTTGCACTACTCTGACCTTCGGTCGAAGATACTATCGCTCGACTATACAAAACAAAAATGCGTTTTTGCTTTGTATTGTTCTCGCTTATTCGTATCTTTGCAGCCGATTTGAGTTATGAGTCGTGAAAGAGAGATATACAAAGTGACGCTGGTGGGCAGTGTGGGCAATATGGCACTGCTCGTCTTCAAGTTCGTGGCTGGCTGGATAGGACACAGCTCGGCGATGATGGCTGATGCTGTTCACTCGCTGTCTGACTTTGTGACGGACATGGTGGTGCTGGTGTTTGTGGGCATCAGTGCAAAGCCGCAAGACCAGTCGCACGACTATGGACACGGGAAGTTTGAGACCATAGCGTCGTTTTTGATTGCCTTGGCACTGGTAGCTGCCGCAACAGGCATCGTGGTGTCAGGCGGCATGAAGTTGGCTGCATGGTGGAACGGCGAAGAGCTGCAGTCACCGGGGTGGATAGCCCTGTGGGCTGCCCTGCTGTCCATTGTGGTGAAGGAGCTGCTCTACCAATATACGGCACGAAAGGGTCGGAAGATGGACTCGCAGGTGATGGTAGCCAATGCGTGGCATCATCGCAGCGACGCCCTCTCATCGGTAGGGGCGGCCATCGGCATAGGTGGTGCCATCTGGTTGGGACACCGCTGGACGGTGCTCGACCCGTTAGCCTCCATTGTGGTGGGTCTGATGCTGGTGAGGGTGGCATGGCAGCTGCTGAAGACGAGTGTCGGCGAGCTGACGGAGGGTTCGCTGCCTGCCGAGACTGAGCAGGAGATTGAGAAGATTATCTGTTCGTTTGTCGATGTGCGGCAGCCTCACAACCTGCGTACCCGTCGCATTGGTGACCATATTGCCATCGAGACTCATGTACGCATGGAGGGTAGTCTGCCGCTCAGCACGGTACATGAGCGGGCCACTGCCATCGAGCGGAAACTGAAGGAACGCTTCGGTCCTAAGACGCATGTCACCATCCACATGGAACCGATCAAGTTCACAGTTCACAGTTCATAGTTCCCTTCGGGGCGCCGAGAAACATTCACAGTTCATAAGTTCATGTGGCGCCAGATGAAGCGGGGGATGCGACGCCAGAGCGCTGTCAGCAGACGATAGCGCCAGTCGATGACACGGATATGCCGACGGCTGTTGACAGCACTAACGATTTCCTGTGCCACTTTCTGGGGCTTGAGCATCATGGGATAGTGGAAATCGCCACTGAGCAGTGCCGTATCGACAAAGCCCGGCCGTATGTCCGTAAAGCGGATGTCAAGGCCACGGGCATTTGCCTGTTGTTCCAGTGCCTGCAGATAGGCATTCTGCATGGCCTTGGTGGCTGAGTAGGAGGGAGCAGGTCCCAGGCCCTTGGTGCCGGCAATAGAGGTAATGGCGACGATGTGTCCCCTACCCTGTCCGGCGAAATAGCGGTAGGCCTCGCCTATCATCCTCGTGAAACCTAACGCATTGGTCTGCACCGTTGCCAGCTCAATGTCCTCGTGCAGTTCACGGTTCTGCTTGCCGATACCCGAGGCATAGAAGAACAGGTCCATGCCACCTAACTTGTTGATCAGGTGGCGCAGGCGCTCTGTCGCGTCCTCACGGGTCACGTCTATCTGCTCTATTGTTACGTCGCCTAACGACTGCAGCAGTTCCACACGACGGGCTGCCACCCCTAGCGTCCATCCCTGCTGGAGCAGCAGACGCGCCACTTCATGGCCAATGCCTGACGAGGCGCCTATTACGACGGCTTTTTTCAGTTCATAGTTCTCGGACAGAGCCGAGTGTGGCGTTGCAATCATAGTTCACAGTTCATAGTTCATAGTTCTCGGTTGTTTTTTTATCACACAGATACATACCGGTAAGGACGAGCAGGGTTCCCAGCAGGAACCAGGGGGTTATCTGCTCATGCAGTAGCCAGGAGGCAAAAACAATGGTAGTAATGGGATTGAAATAGACCCAGTTGGTGGCTATGACGACTCCCAACTTGCGGATGATCCAGCTCCAGACCAGGAAGCAGACAGTAGAGGCAACGACACTCAGGAAGAGTAAGTTGAGAAGGATGGGAAGAGTGAAGAACTGAACAACGGAAGGGGTGAAGATCAAGGCTTCCTCAGGCACCAGCACATAATAGGGAATAATGGTCAGCAGGCCGTAGAAAAACACCTTGCGGGTGATGAGAAATGTGCTGTAGCGCTCGGTGGCTGATTTCATCAGCAGTGAATAGAACGCCCAACACAGACAGGCTGCGAAGGCCAGCAGGTCGCCAAGGGGCGACAGATGGAGCACGAAATGGCCGTTCAACACGACCACAGCCATACCCATGCATGCCAACAACGAACCGAAGACCTGCAGCTTCGTGAAACGTTCACTCTGACGATAGACCAAAGCTATTAAGAGCATGGCAAACAGCGGACAGGAACAGACGATGAGCGAGGTGTTCGTGGCTGTCGTATAGAGCATCGCAGCATTCTCCGTCAGGAAATAGAGGGAGCCGCCGGTGACGCCCAATGCCACCATCATGAGTTCATCCTTGAGATTCCGGGTCCTGAACTTAATGCTTTTATGATTGCCACCAAACAGCTGGTAGCCCAGCATCAGCAGGTAGGCAATGATGAAGCGTAAGGTGAAAATCTGAGCCGGTGACAGACCTGCCTGAAGCAGCATTTTCGTAAATACGAACGTACTGCCCCAAACGACCACCGTCAGAAAGGCTGCCAGATGATATATCCAATTCCTACCGTTCAACCTCAATGTCGCGCTTCACGTTATTACGAATCTTCGTCAGATAGCCTTTCATGCCAGCGGCATCCTTCGTGTCGATGATTTCCAGCAGTTCCTTCAGCTCCGTACGAATCTGTGAGACCTGATCGTGGGTATAGGGGTTGAACAGGATTTCCTGCAACAGGTAGTCATCCTCGTTGAGCACACCCTTGGCAATGCGCATGTGGCGCTTGAAAGTGGTGCCCGGTGCGTCCTGGTGCTTCATGACAGCCGCAAAGACAAAGGTCGACACGAAAGGAATGCTGAGCGAGTAGGCCACCGTCTTGTCGTGCTCCTCGAAGGTGTACTCGTAGATATTCAGCCCTAACTTCTGGTAGAGGTCCTTGAAGAAGATGCGTCCCATGTAGTCACCCTCGCTGATGATGATGGCATTCTCCTCGCTAAGCTGCTGCAGGTTGGCAAACGTAGGGCCGAACATGGGGTGCGTCGACACGTAGCGGCGCCCCGTCCGCTCGTAGAACTCCTTCAAGTCGGTCTTCACCGAGGCAATGTCGCTGATGATGCACTGATCAGACAGATAAGGCATCACCTGCTCGAAAACAGGAATGGTGTACTTCAGCGTCACGGCATTGATCAGCAGTTCGGGGTTAAAGGCACGAATCTCCTCCAACTCCGTAAACCGCTGGCAGTTGTACGTGAACCGCATGCGCTTCGGGTCTCTCTCAAACACGGCCACCTCATGGTCAAAACTCAGCAGGTCGATGAAGAAACTACCCATCTTGCCTGCACCTAATATTAAAATCTTCATACTGACCCCCTCCCCGTTTATTTATTCACAATCTCTATCTGTTGTCTTACTGACTCTTCATGGATACTCTCGAACACCTTGGCGACAAACTCGGGAGCCATACCTGACAGTGAACCCTGCACGCCACGCTTCTCCAGAATCTCGTTGTAACGCGAAGCCTGCAGCACCGTCATGTTATGCTCCTTCTTGTAGTGGCCTATCTCACGGCATACCGTCATACGCTTCGACAGGATTTCCATCAGCTGGTTGTCCAGTTCGTCAATCCTCTTGCGCAACTGTACGATGCTCTCTGTCGTCACGTGTTCATCACGGATGACCAGCAACGAGAGGATGTAGTCGAGCACGTCTGGCGTCACCTGCTGCTTGGCGTCGCTCCAAGCCTTGTCGGGGTCGCAGTGGCTCTCGACTATCAGCCCGTCGAAACCCAAGTCCATGGCCTGCTGGCACAGAGGGGCTATCAGCTCACGGCGGCCTCCGATGTGTGAGGGGTCGCTGATGATGGGCAGGCCAGGAATACGACGGTGCAGCTCGATGGGAATCTGCCACATCGGGGCATTGCGGTAAATCTTCTGCTCATAGCTGGAGAAGCCACGGTGGATAGCTCCCAGTCGCTTGACGCCAGCCTGATTCAGACGCTGCAAGGCTCCTATCCACAACTCCAGGTCTGGATTGACGGGATTCTTCACAAACACGGGAACGTCAACACCCTGCAACGCATCGGCCAGCGCCTGCATAGCAAAGGGGTTTGCCGTCGTACGGGCACCAACCCACAGAATGTCTATGCCGTACTTCAGCGCCAGTTCCACATGCTCCGGGGTGGCCACCTCAGTAGACACCAGCATGTGCGTCTCGTCCTTCACCTGCTTCATCCAGGGCAGCGCCTTCTCGCCGTTACCCTCGAAACCTCCAGGCTTGGTACGTGGCTTCCACACTCCGGCACGGAAGTTATGACAGCCCTTCATAGCCAGTTGGCTGGCGGTAGTCATCACTTGCTCCTCGGTCTCGGCACTGCACGGGCCTGCTATCACGAAGGGGCGTTCGTTGTCACTCGGTAAATTTAAAGGTGCTAATTCCAATTCCATAAAGCCCCCCTCCCCGCTCCCCCTTTAGGGGGAGAGTAGAATGTTTGTGGGGAGGATTCTACTATTTTTGTTTGTTCTTCTTTTTTTTATTATAGAGGTAACCACTCCCCTCCCTCACAGGGAGGGGCAGGGGGGTAGGTCTTTCTTTATTCTCTCTAAAGCCTGCTGTATTTTTTCTTCCTTTGCACACAGCGAGATGCGGATATAGCGTTCGCCGTTTGAACCGAAGATGAAGCCGGGGGTGATGAAGACACGAGCCTCGTGAAGCACACGCTCCGTCAGGTCCTCCACGTTCTGTACCGAAGCTGGAATCTTGCCCCAGAGGAACATACCCACCTGGTTCTTGTCGTAGGTACAACCCAACACATCCATGATCTGCTCAGCATACTTCCTGCGACGGGCGTAGGTCTCGATGTTAGCCTCTCGGTGCCATTCGTCGCAGTTGTCGTAAGCGGCAGCGGCAGCGAGCTGGATGCCTCGGAAGGTTCCACTCTCAATGTTCGACTGCACCTTCAGGATCCACTGGATGAACTGTGCATTCGTAGCACACAGTCCCACACGCCAACCAGGCATGTTATGGCTCTTCGACATGGAGTTGAACTCAATGCAGCAGTCCTTGGCGCCAGGCACCTGCAGGATGCTCAGATGCTCCTCGCTAAGAATGAAGCTGTAGGGGTTGTCGTTTACCACGACAATGTCGTGGTCTACAGCAAACTTGACCAAACGCTCGTAAGTCTCGCGCTGGGCACGACCACCCGTCGGCATATTGGGATAGTTAGTCCAAAGAAGTTTGAAGTTTGAACTCTGATCTTTGTTCTTTACAATCTCTTCCAACTGGTCGAAGTCAGGCTGCCAGCCATTGTCTTCACGCAGGTCGTAGTTCACCATCTTGGCACCAAGGATTTTTGAGAGGGATGTGTACGTCGGATAGCCGGGATTGGGCACCAGCACTGCATCGCCAGGATTGACGAAGGCCAGCGTCACATGCAGGATGCCCTCCTTCGAGCCAATCAGCGGCAGCACCTCGGTTTTCGCATCCAGCTCTACACCATACCAGCGCTTGTAGAAACCGGCCATTGCCTCGCGCAATTCAGGTGTACCCATAGTAGGCTGATAGCCGTGGGCATTAGGTTGTCGCGCCACTTCACAGAGCTTGTCGATGGTCTGCTCCGACGGCGGCATGTCAGGGCTGCCAATGGCCAAAGAGATAATGTCCTTGCCCTCAGCATTCAGCTGGGCTACCTCCTTCAGCTTGCGGCTGAAATAGTATTCTTGTACTAAACTTAATCTGTCTGCTGGTTGTATCATATTATAATGCTTAATTCTTAATGCTTAATTTGTTTGCTTCCCGTCTTTGTACTCTCCCAAAATCTTGAAGTCCTTAGTCAATGGGATAATCGCATCAATCGACTGACGATAGCGTGTCAGGTCGTCATACATCAGGTCAACGTAAAAGAGGTATTCCCACTCACGTCCGATGATGGGCAGCGACTGAATCTTCGTCAGGTTAATCTTATAGAACGAGAGAATGGCCAAGACATGCGAAAGACTACCCTCTTCGTGAGGCAGCGAGAAGACGATACTCGACTTGTTGGTCTCCATCAACGGGCGCAGCAGGTCGGCCTTGTTGGGATTCGAGACCACTAGGAACCGGGTGAAGTTGTGCTTGTTGTCCTCGATGTGGTCCTCCAGCACCTTCAGGCCATAGAGCCGTGCAGCCTCAGCATGGCAGATAGCTGCCCAGCCGCGATGCTGTCCCTCGGCTATCATCTTCGCAGAACCTGCCGTATCCTCAGCCTCCACATTCTTCAGCTTCGGATGCTGCGACAAGAACTGGCGGCACTGCATCAGGGCCACAGGATGGGAATGCACCTCGGTGATGGTGTCCCAATCGTCGTCGGGCAGGCAACAGATGCTATGCGTAATGTGCAGCTTGTGCTCACCCACAATAGTCGTCCCTGAGTCGCGCAGCAGTTCATAGTTATGCAGCAGACTGCCTGCAATAGTGTTCTCAATAGCCAGCATGCCGATGGCTGTAGGATCCTGCTTGATGGCATCAAACACCTGTTCAAACGTCGAGCAGCAGATCAGTTGTATCTGCTCACCGTCGTAGTACAGATGGGCGGCAATGTCGTGGAACGACCCGATGAGTCCTTGTATCGCTATTCTCTTCATCTTTTTAATGCTTAATGCTTAATATAAAAGCTCCGCTTTCAACTTGTCTGTGAAGCGGAGCCTTATCTTAGTTTTCAATTTTCAACTTTCAACTTTCAATTTTACTTACGGCCTTCCGCTTCACAGTTGCCTGCAAAGTAAAAGTAATAGCCGTAAAAGTAAGCGTTCAACATTGTCATATCTGCTCTCTTTTGATGATTTCGACTGCAAAAGTATAACTTTTTCCTGAAACTTGCAAACATTTTGAAAGAAAAAACAACTTTCTGCCTAAAAATTGTCACTCGTCCATCTGGAACAGGGGGTCTTCGGGCATGACCATGACGGGCTTCTGTTCAAAGTCTTTCAGGAGCTTGTCGCTGACATACTTCTTGTCGACAACCAGACGGAACATGTACTCACGGAACCAACGGGCCGTCATGATGAGACAACCCTGCTGACCCCAGCTGGCACCCCACGAGTTCTCGACCTTCCACTTCAGAGGCTGTCCCTGAACATCAAGGTCGACAGCCGTCAGCGTCATGGCATGGGTAGATCCGCTGTCGAAGGTAGAGATGCGCTCGGCCTTGCTCATATTAAAAGAGGTATTGAAAAGCGAAGCATAGTCGAAATTATCCAAGTCAGCATAACCACGCTTACGGTCTAACTGCTTGGCAACGTCGTAGCTCGAATAGAGCTTGCATCCATCCTTCAGCGAAGCAATGGCCAAAGCCTCGATGTCCTCCATCGGCAGATTCAGATACTTCCAGTTATGGCCGTCGTAGGTATGACGGTCGTATTCCACCTCGTAGGTCTTATAATACTCACGGCGCGGGTCGTTCATCACCATGATAAACGTACCGTTCAGCGGCCCACCGACAATCTCCTGATAGAACTCCTTTGGCGTATATTTCTTGACAGCCGTCAAAGCCTTGCCATTTTTGTTCTTAAAGGCAAAGGAGAACTCCTTAACAGGTTCACCAAGGGTAATGGTCAGCATATGATAAATCTCAGAAAGCATCTCGGTCTTACGCTGCTGGATGGCGTTGGTCTTCTGACCGTTAGCCACCATAAGACGCAACTCCAGACCCATCTCGCGCAGTTTTGACTTGATGATGGAAGCCATCTTCGACGTATTCTCTGCCGAATAGGTTTCCGGACAGACGGCAGCTGGTACGAGACCATACTTCTCTGCCAGATCGGCCACACCGCAGAAGGTGCCACCATCGCTGATAGGATAATGGAAGAAGAACTGCACACGCTGGTCATCAATGGGTTTCTTGCCTGTGTCAATGACACCCTGAAGCATCAGATTAGCCTTCTCCAACTGATCCCAAAAGAACAGGTAATCCTGCGACAATTCCACGCTCAGGGAATCAGTGCGCTTTGCATAATTAGAACGCAGCACGTTCAGGCCGCTGAACATCCAGCAGCGTCCGCTCGACTTCTGGTCGGTTATCGTCTGCTTCTTGGTCTCCACGCTGAAGTAAGTGTCCAGCTCACCGGCATTGGCCTGATTCTTGGCCAGGTTATCTATTGCATTGGCTGCCAAGGCATTGCGCAAGGCACGGTCGGAAGCTGTCGGAGCATTCTGTTTCTCTATCTGCTGCAGCATCTGCGGAGTGATGCCACCATCCTTTGTCTGAGCACTCACCGTCAGGCTCATGCCCAGCATTATCGCAACGATTAGTCTGTAGTTCATTTCTTCTTATTTGAGATGTGCAAAGTCCTTACGGTCGAAGTCTTCTGGTTAGTCGACTGCGACTGCTGGGCAGAACGGGTGGTTGTCTGCTGGGTGCTACCTCCCTTGTAATACTGCAAAGCCTCAGGCATCCAACCCTGAATGTTCTTGATACGGGTGGCATCGGAGGGATGGTCGCTCAGGAACTCAGAGGTCTGAGTGGTATTGCTGGCTGCCATGCGCTCCCAGAAGCTGATGGCTACCTGCGGATCGTAACCTGCCATAGCGGCAAAGATCAAGCCCATGTAGTCGGCTTCGCTTTCATGGCTGCGCGAATAGCTCAGGTTCTTGAAGTTGAAACCCTCAGCGACAATAGCCTGCAACACGGACTGCGTGTTGGCACCCATGCCCAGCACACCGGCCAGGGCAGCACCGACCTGCAAGCCATACTGCTGCTTCATCTGGGTACTCATCTGCTCGGCAGAGTGACGGGCTACGGCATGAGCTATCTCATGTCCAAGCACGATAGCCAACGAGCCCTCGTCTTTCGTGATGGGCAACAGGCCCTCGTAGACACAAATCAGTCCGCCGGGCATGCACCAGGCATTAGCCTGCTGATCCTGTACCAGATTGAATGTCCACTGGTAGTTCTGTACATCGTTCGACATGCCATTGGCATTCAGATAGTTCACCACGGCATTGGCCAGGTTCTGCCCTACCCGCTTCACCATGGCTGTATTGGTAGCATTGGTGGAGAGCTTGGCAGTCTTCATAAACTCCTGATACTGCTGTGTGGAGAGGCTCAACACCTCGCCGTCACTGACCATCAGACTCTGCTGGCGCCCTGTGAGGGGCACCGTCGAAGTGGTTCCACAACTGACCAGCAGTGCTGCCACCATCGACACGAAAAACAATCTCAGTTTCTTCATCTTTATATAAGTTTTTAAGTTAATAACTATGAACTGTGAACTATGAACTGTGAACTATGATTGCAACGCCACACTCGGCTCTGTCCGAGAACTATGAACTGTGAACCATGAACTCATAGTACCACTCGGCAAAAGCCCGCAGTCCGTCACGAAGGCTGGTACTGGGCTTGAAGCCATAGTCGCGCTCTAAAGCCGAGGTGTCGGCAAAGGTCACGGGTACATCGCCCGGCTGCATGGGAACCAACTTCTTGTGGGCCTCGAAGTCGTAGTCCTCGGGCAGTACCTTGGCACGCACCAGCTCCTGCTGCAAGATGTCGACAAAGGTTAGCAAGTTCTCTGGCGAGTTGTTGCCGATATTATACACAGCGTATGGCGGCAACGGCAGTCCGTCCTCGCCCTGCTGCTTCTCAGGGGCTCCCTGCATGATGCGGACCACACCCTCCACAATGTCATCGACAAAGGTGAAGTCGCGCATACAGTTGCCGAAGTTGAAGATTTCGATGGTCTTGCCCTCACGCAACTTATTAGTGAAGCCGAAGTAAGCCATATCGGGACGGCCGGCAGGACCGTAGACCGTGAAGAAGCGCAGACCCGTAGAGGGAATGTTGTAGAGTTTGGAATAGGCATGGGCCATCAGCTCGTTCGACTTCTTCGTGGCTGCATACAGCGAAACGGGATTGTCCACCTTGTCGTCAGTCGAGTATGGCACCTTCTTGTTCGAGCCGTAAACGCTGGACGACGAGGCATAGACCAGATGCTCGACAGGATAGTTGCGACATGCCTCCAAAATGTTGTAGAAGCCTATAAGGTTCGACTGGATGTAGGCATCGGGATTGGTGATGCTATAGCGCACACCAGCCTGTGCAGCCAGATTGACCACCACAGCAGGCTTGTACTCGGCAAAGATGCTGTCGATGGTTGCCTTGTCGGCAATGTCGCCCTTCACAAACACCCATTTATTCCCACTCTTATCGTGCTCACTCTTCGCCTGAATCTCGTTCAAGCGAAAGTCCTTGAGTCTGACGTCGTAATAGTCGTTCATATTGTCGATGCCCACGATGGTGGCACCCTTCACATCCTTGAACAGACGCATGACGAGGTTGGAGCCGATGAATCCGGCAGCTCCCGTCACGAAAATACATTTGTTGTCTAAGTTAATCTTTTCCATATTTCTCTACTGCTTGACATTCGTCGAGCCTGCTTACGCTCGACATTCAAAATTATATTTTGCCTGTTCTCGCTAAATCGCAGGCTTCATAATACGTATCCAGACTGCCAATGTCAAAGCGACCGGCTGACATCGGCCAGGCATGCATGGTGGTATGCTCCACCATGTAGTGCGCCAGATTGCCTGGAGCATCCTTGCCACAACCGTTCTCCACAGAGTGGCGAACAAGGTCGAGGTCTTTCTTCAGGTAGATGTAGAAAGGCGGCACTGCCCAGTGGCTCTTGGGCTGCTGGGGCTTCTCCTCCATTCCCAGCACACGCATATTCCCGTCCAGCTCTACCACACCCGTGCGCTGCAACTTCTCTATGCTGGGCTGTTCATGACACATGATGCACGAGGTCTGCTTCTCCTTGGCAAAGTCTACAAACTCCCGGAAAGAGAAGAACAGCAGGTTGTCGGCAGCCACCACCATGAGGTCAGACCCTCCTAAATCCTCCCTGTTTAGGGAGGACTTTGAACGCTCGTCAAGTATTTTAAGGGCATAAAGCAAATCACAGACAGCCCCCAAGCGTGTCTCATTGGTTTCTGTACCATCGTCGATAATGGTGATTGGTTTCTTCCATCTTCCAGCCACACCTTCCAGTCTTCCCCCTAAACAGGGGGAGCCAGAGGGGGTCTTTACCCACTCTTCAAAGATGGGTGCAAACTTATGGTTCGTAATCACAATATGCTCGTCGATATCGGGAATGCGGTCGATGTCGTCCAGCATTCTCCCCAATATCGTATTCTCCCCTATGTTCAGCAGCGGCTTAGGGAAATTCTTAGTCAGCTCACCCAGCCTCGTCGCATAGCCTGCTGCAATAACAATGTTCTTCATAACTATGAACTGTGAACTAAACGAACCGTGCTCCGTCGTCAGGACGAACCCAGAACACCTGGAACGTCTTCTCATACTCAGGGAACTGCTCAAGGTAACGCTCCGTCAGTACACGCTGGATTTCTTCCTTGTAAGCAGGGTCAACCAGGGCGATGCAAGCCCCCTTGAAACCGGCGCCTGAGAAACGGCCTCCCCAGACACCCGGCAGCTGGCGCATAATCTCATAGATGGCAATCAGCTCGGGCGAGCCGCACTCATAGTTGTGGATGGAACTCTCACAGGAGTCAAAGCTCAGTTTGCCGAACAGCTTCATGTTGCCCGTTTCCCACGCTGTCACACCCTGACGCACACGACGGTACTCAGAATAGAAGTGCTCCGCACGACGGGCAAAGCGTGCCGGCATGGCAATCTTCGTTTTGTCGAAAGTCGTTTTCGGAATATCGCGTAAAAAGGTCTTGTCGAACGTCTTCAGCGGCTGCTCCGTATAAGCCAGCATGTTCCACGCTGCCGTCTTGCACTCATAGACACGCAGGTTGTAGTCGGAATTGACCAGCGAGCGCGTCAGACCGGAGAAGAAAATACCAATCTCAAAATCAGGCATCTCCGGATTGCGCTTGATGATGCGGTAGTCGTTCGAGTCACAGTCTAAGAACAGCAGACCATTTTTCTTGCCCAAGGCAATACATGCCTGGTCCAGCAAACCGTTGTTCAAGCCGATATACTCACGCTCTGCCTCTGAGGCAATCTGAACCACCTCAAAGGGTTGCAGACGAATGCCGTTTGCTTTGGCAAAGGCCATCACATAGGCTATGAGCACAGCAGCCGACGATGACAAGCCACCCACCGGCAACGACCCCTGAATGACACCATCGATACCCTTCGTCAGTTCGAAGCGCTTGCGCAGCGCATACTTGGCACCACGTGCATAGTCGCCCCAGTGATGCTCCCTGATTTGCGAAGGCTTGGAAATCTCGAAGCTCACGTCACCTTCGAAAGTCCGCGACGAGAGGTTCACCTGTTCGTCTTCACGAACATTAAACCACAAGTCGACACCCTTGTCAATGGCAAAGCCCGTCACCAAACCATGCTGGTGGTCTACGTGTGCCCCTAACGGACAAACCCGGTAGGGTGCAAAGATATGATATTGAAATTGGTCCATATACCTTAATATATATAATGATTTGCAGCAGACTACCGCTCGCCGATGCGGGTATAGGTGAATCCAAGCTCTTCGAGTTCCTGCCGATTATAGATGTTACGACCGTCGACAACAACATGTCCACGCATGACCTTCTTGATGACATCCCACGAAGGCATGCGGAACTGGCGCCACTCGGTCATGAGGGCAAAGACATCGGCATCGTTAGAAGCATCGTAGATGTCACGGCAGTAAGTGACCTGGTCGCCTAAACGGCGACGGCACTCGTCCATGGCAATGGGGTCGAAGACGCGGACAGAAGCTCCGGCGGCCAGCAGGCGCTGGATGACAATAAGAGCCGGTGACTCACGCATATCGTCAGTATCAGGCTTGAAAGCTAGTCCAAGCACAGCGACTGTCTTACCCTTCACATCGCCTACGGCACGAATAATCTTGTCATAGACAATAGCCTTCTGACGTTCGTTGACACGCTCGACGGCCTCAATGACTTCCATGTGGTAGCCGTTGTCAATACCCGTATGCAACAAGGCTTTCACATCCTTGGGGAAACAGCTGCCGCCATATCCACAACCGGCATAGAGGAACTTAGGACCGATACGGGAGTCACGGCCTATGCCTTGACGGACACTGTCGACGTTGGCTCCCACCCGCTCACATAGGTTGGCAATGTCGTTCATGAATGAGATACGGGTGGCCAGCATAGCGTTAGCGGCATATTTAGTCATCTCAGCAGAAGGAATATCCATGAAGATGACACGGAAATTCTGGATGAGGAAAGGCTGGTAGAGACGGGTCATCACCTCACGAGCCTTGTCGGACTCAGTGCCCACCACCACACGGTCAGGCGACATGAAGTCCTTGATGGCAGCACCTTCTTTCAGGAACTCTGGATTGCTGGCCACGTCGAACGGGACGTCGACACCACGCTTGTCTAACTCTTCCTGAATGGCTGCCTTCACCTTCTGGGCCGTACCGACGGGCACCGTCGACTTGGTAACCAGAATGGTGTACTTCTTGATATTCTGTCCGAACTGACGGGCTACGGCCAACACATACTTCAGGTCGGCACTGCCGTCTTCATCGGGCGGCGTACCCACTGCCGAGAAGACGACCTCCACGTCGTCAAGTACCTCAGTCAAGTCGGTGGTAAACTGCAACCGGCCATAGCTGACATTACGACGTACCAGCTCTTCCAATCCTGGTTCGTAGATCGGCATCTCGCCACGCTTCAGTTTATCTATCTTCTCCTGGTCAACATCGACACAGGTAACATGGGAACCCATCTCTGCAAAACAAGTTCCACTGACAAGGCCTACATAGCCTGTTCCAACAATTGCAATTTTCATATATGTGAATCAGTAACGAATAAGTTATTTCTATCCGAGTGCAAAGGTACGAATAAGTGAGAACAATACAAAACAAAAAATCGTTTTTTTGTTTTTATTGTCGAACGAAAGTGCCCTATGGCTGTGCCTTACCTGACGTACCGTACATTGTCAATGTCTGATTACCATTATCAGCATCCGTGTAAATCATAGCCGTCTGAGCATACTCCCGATCTGCCAGTCTCGGCATGAACACCACCTTGATAATCTTCTCAGTACCCGCGGGCAGAACAATATCCATGTCACTTTCGTCAATGATGAAGTCGTCATCCACTTTTTGGATGCGGAAAGTCAAGTCAGCTGTACCCACATTACTTATCACGACAAGTTCCGTCTTGCTGGAACCGAAACTTACCGTTCCAAAGTTTACTGTGAAAGGAGAAAGATCAATGATTTTCTGTGTAATAGGTTCAACCTTCTCTTTAAAATAAGTCCGTACTATATCATCAACATCTACAACGATGTTTGTGCCATCTTTTTTCTCAATCGTCATCTCATATTTCTTTTGTCCAAAAGATGACAAATGACATAAGCATAATATAGACAAAAGAATCAATAAATACTTTTTCATAACTGACATTTTATTTGTTGATGATATGATATAAACTCCGTTGCAAAGATACAACAAATATCTGAAAGTCGGAAACTTTTGGGTTGTTTTTTGTCTTTTCTTGCAAATCAGGACTTCAAAGGATAGGACTTGAACTGTTCATATATTAGGTTTAAGTCAGCAAATGCTGAGCATACAAAAAACTGCCGCCCTCACGGACAGCAGTCTTTCTCATTTAAACTTTACCAAATAATGCTTTTCTCTAATTATTTCAGTCCACGGTTATGGAGTGTCATGTTGAGCAGCATCACATACCTGCGGTACTGGTCGCGGTTCAGAATGTAGTTCATCCAAGCCAGATCCTTGTTGATGGCACTATCAACCATCTTCTGACGCTCCTCACCTGTTGACTGTGCAGCAAACTGCATTTCTGCGCTGAAAGTCTTGTGAATCTCGGCAACGCTCTCTATCTGGTCTTTCGACAGGCTGAGAGCCTGACTGAGTTTGTTCATGTTGACTGTCATGTTGTAAGCCTCAGCACTGTTGAGGTTGGTTGCATTCTCATTCTCTGCAAATGTCATTGTCATGCTAAGCATGGCTACAACTACCAAAAACAATCTTTTCATAACTTTTACCCTTTCTCTAATTTTAATTAATGTTATCCTTTAGTCGAACCAGCTCTCTCGCTGATTGACGGTGCAAAGGTACGGCAAATTCTGATACCCACCAAACATTTCCAATAATTGTTTGCGCACACAGTATGAATTCTTGACCTGAGTCAAACTCTTGATTTTTATCAGTTCAAGCCGTTTTTAGGCAATAAATTTGGTGTTTCGCCCTTTTTCTATTACCTTTGCAACCAAAACTAAGCATAACAAGAATTATATGGAAAACAAACCTAACAAGTACATTGCCGTTCAGTACCATCTGTATGTGGACGGCGACAACGGAAAGGAGCTGGTGGAGGAGACTTCCGTGGCACAGCCCTTCCATTTTATCAGTGGTTTCGGCATTGCTCTCGATGCCTTCGAGGACAAGGTGCTCAACATGGAGAAGGGTGAGGAGTTCGACTTCTCCATTCCCAAAGAAGAAGCTTACGGCGACTACGAACTGGAACATGTTCTGGACTTGGAGCGCGACGTATTCACCGTGAACGGCCACTTTGACCATAGTCACATCTATCCCGATGCTGTCATTCCCCTGCAGAACGAGGACGGCAACCGTTTCTACGGAAGGGTACTGGAAGTGGGCGAAGAAAGGGTGAAGGTGGACCTGAACCACCCGCTGGCCGGTGAGACGCTCTACTTTACAGGTAAGGTGCTGGAAAACCGGAAGGCCACCGTAGAAGAAATCGACGCGATGATTGCCCGCATGACCAACGACGGATGTGGATGTGGTTGCGAGGACTGCGATGGCGGTTGCGAAGGCCATCACCATCATGAGCACGGCGAGGGCTGCGGCTGCGGACACTGCCATTAAAAGGTAAAAAGGTAAAAAAGTAAAAAGTTGACGTTCACGTTGACGTTAAATAAGGAAAAAAGAGTGAACACCTTCGGAAATATATTCAGGCTGACCACGTTCGGCGAGAGCCACGGCGAGGCGGTGGGAGGCGTAGTCGACGGAATGCCGGCAGGCATCGACATCAACATGGATTTCATACAGCATGAGCTGAATCGCCGCCGGCCAGGACAGAGCCACATCACGACAGCCAGAAACGAGCCAGACCAGGTAGAACTGCTGAGTGGCGTATTTGAGGGAAAGTCGACAGGCTGTCCCATCGGCTTTCTGGTTCGCAACACCAACCAGCACTCTCATGACTATGACAACCTGCGCAACCTGTTCCGTCCCTCGCATGCCGACTATACGTATCATTATAAATATGGTACGCGCGATCATCGGGGCGGTGGACGTTCGTCGGCACGAGTCACTATCAGCCGCTGTGTAGCCGGAGCACTGGCCAAACTGGCCCTCAGACAGACGGGCATCAACATCACGGCCTATACCTCACAGGTTGGAGACATTGCCCTGGACCGCGACTACCGCCAATACGACCTTACGCAGACAGAGCGCAACGTTGTCCGTTGTCCTGATCAGGAGAAAGCAGCAGCTATGGAACGGCTGATAGAGGAAGTGAAGGCTGAGGGCGATACCATCGGCGGAGTGATTACTTGCGTCGTGAAGGATTGTCCGCCAGGTCTTGGCGAACCGGAAGCCGGCAAGCTGCATGCGGCACTGGGTGCAGCCATGCTCAGCATTAATGCAGTCAAGGGATTCGAATATGGCGAAGGATTTGCCGGTGTCACCGCCCGTGGCTCCGAACAAAACGACGATTTTTTGCCGCTCACCACTCACCACTCATCACTTACCACTAAGTCCAACCACAGCGGAGGCATCCAAGGCGGTATTTCCAACGGTCAGGACATCTATTTCAGGGTGGCCTTCAAACCTGTTGCCACATTGTTGCGCGAACAGCACACCGTAGACCTTGAAGGTAAAGAAACGACACTGACCGCTCGCGGACGTCATGACCCTTGTGTACTTCCCAGAGCTGTTCCTGTAGTAGAAGCAATGACTGCAATGACTATTTTAGACTACTATTTGCTGGCAAAAACAGTCAAAATATGACTTTTTAGGATGAAAATGCAAAAAAAATCGAAAAAAGCATGGTCAATTAAAATATTTGTACTATCTTTGCATCAGCATCATAGGGTTTGTGAAAATCCTTGACGTGCTTTAGTTAAGTCTAGTTTAGTTTTTGTGTTGGTTGAGAGCGGTCTTCTGACCGCTCTCAAATTGTTTACCAATACCCTAAAGACAACCGATGATTTCGTGGATGGACTGACAGCCGTGGGCATCGAGCCACTGGCTAATGCCGTCGCGTATCTTGATGGTCACAGCAGGGTCGATGAAGTTAGCTGTGCCTATCTCAATGGCAGAAGCTCCTGCCATAAAGAACTCTATGGCATCAGTGGCGTTAGCTATACCACCCAAGCCTACCACAGGAATCTTCACCGCTCTGGCTACCTGCCATACCATACGTAGAGCTACAGGTTTGATGCAGGGACCGCTCAGCCCACCAGTACCAATACTCAGCAACGGACGGCGGTGCTCCACATCAATGGCCATACCCATTAACGTATTGATGAGCGACACGCTGTCGGCTCCTGAAGCCTCACATGCACGGGCTATCTCGGCAATATCCGTCACATTAGGTGACAACTTGACGATCAGCGTCTTATGATAGCGTTCACGCACTGCCCTCACCACACTCTCGGCTCCGGCACAGGTGACACCAAAAGCCATACCGCCATCCCTGACATTCGGACACGAAATATTCAGCTCGATAGCGGGAATCTGCTCCAACCCATCAATGCGGG
>Ga0265298_10003277_pt1 | contig 21578 bp, 22 predicted proteins | sample AusTroGonzalo_MG_3_FD_193486 | JGI IMG/M metagenome (GOLD analysis project Ga0265298, IMG submission 193486) | Bovine rumen microbial communities from tropical cattle in Woodstock, Queensland, Australia - Gonzalo_01 | ecosystem: Host-associated > Mammals > Digestive system > Stomach > Rumen ...
TTGCGATAAATACAATACGGTGGGATTTTTATATGCTGACTGAGGTGACCTGCATGAAACGATTGATTTCATTTCTTCTGGCGCTGGTCCTGATGGGCTGCGTGTTTGCTGCGGCGGAAGACGCGGACGACGGGGACGATTCGAACCCTGTGCCGCTGGAAGCAGACGAAGCGGAAGAGGCAGAGGAGGACGCGGACGATTCCAATCCGATTCCTGTTGACATGATGGAGGACGAGGACCTGGAGATTGAAGAAGAGATCAATCAGGGACGGATTCTCCAGTATGGAGATACCGGCGACGATGTGCTGGCGCTGCAGACCAGGCTGAAGGATCTGCAGTACTATTCCGGCAATCTGTCCGGCCGTTACCGGGAGGGAACCCGGAAAGCCGTTGAAACATTTCAGGGGGATTTTGGGCTGGACCAGACCGGCGTGGCGGATTTGAGGACCCTGTCGATCCTGTTCTCCATGACTCATCGGCCCCTGCGCTTCGGTTCCACGGGGGCGGACGTGAAGCAGCTGCAGACGCAGCTGACCGAGCTGGGCTATTATAAAGGAAAGATCAGCGGCAATTACCTGGAATCCACGCAGAAAGCGGTCGAACAGCTTCAGAAGAAGAACGGGCTGGAAGTGACCGGTATCGCCGATGCGGATCTGCAGGAGATGATTCAGGCCGGAAAGATCCTGAACAGCAGTGATGTCGCTTCGGATACGGATACCCCGGCGCCGAACCTGGCCAATTATCTGGTGGATGACAATGAGAACAGTGTGGCGGTTCCGGATGTACCGGTGGAATATACCAAGAAGCTGAAGAGCGGCTCCAAGGGCAAGCTTGTCAAAGAAATGCAGACCCGCCTGGCGGAGCTCGGCTATTATGAAGGGCCGATCAGCGGCAACTTCCAGAAATATACGGTCCGGGCGGTGAAGGCGATTCAGACCCAGAACGGCCTGGAATCCACAGGGGTTGTGGATGAGACCACCTGGAACGTGATCTTCAACGACGCGCACGCGGTTCTGCCGGACGCGACGCCGAAGCCGACTCCGTCTCCGTCGCCGATTCCCTTCGCAATCACGGTGGATGTGCAAAACCAGGTGACAACAGTCTACGGACGGGATGATCAGGGAGAATATACGGTGATCGTGCGCCAGATGCTGTGTTCCACCGGGATGAAGGCTACGCCCAGCGACGTGGGCGACTGGGTGCTGAACGGGCGCCATGCCACCTGGTGTATCTTCCCGAAATGGGGCAACAGCTATGCCCGGTACTGGACCCGGATCAACTCAAGCATTGCGTTCCATTCCCCGATCTACACGGCGGTGAGTAACGGCGCGATGAAGATCAAGAGCTATAATATGCTGGGTCAGCGGGCCAGCCACGGCTGTATCCGCCTGTCGGTGCCGGATGCCAAATGGATTTACGACAATGTGGGCAAGGGAACCGTCGTTTCCATTGTGGAAGGCATGGAGCCGGATCCGGAGCTGCGGGATGCGCTGAAGCTTCCGCCGATTGACAAGAAATCCTGTACGCCGATCAATACCCCCGTACCGACGGCGGAACCGGAATACAGCGCGGCACAGAAGCCTGACATCGGACCAAAGACGCTGAAGGAAAGAGCAGAAGGCCCCGAAATTTATTGGGTCCAGCGGACGCTGAAGGATCTGGGGTACTATACCACCAAGTGTACAGGCAAGATGCTTGCCAGAACCGTGAAGGCCGTGAAAGCCTTCCAGCAGGATCACGGGCTGAAACCCAACGGCGGCCTGACCCAGGACCTGATCGACCTGATGGCTGAGGAGGCCCTGAAGGGAAATCAGCTGGAAACGACTCCGGAGATCACGCCCTAACCGACAGAAATGAATCAGGGGGTCTGAAACCACTTCGGCAGAATACGAATGAAAATACCGGCGCCGCAATCGGGTGCCGGTGTTTTTATGGCTTAAATCATGAAAATCAGGGATTAAGGGTGCGCCATACCATAAGGGCGTTCTGGTTTCCGGCGAGAGCGGATTTTTCATACCATTTTGACGCTACCTTCAGATCGGGTTCGACGCCCTGGCCGCACTGGTAGGCATACCCCAGCGCGTACATACTGCGGGGATTTCCGAGCTCGGCAGCTTTGCGATACCATTCCAGCCCTTCCTCAACATCCTTATCCACATAGGTTCCGGTCATATAGAGATACCCCAGATAATCGCAGGCCAGATGGCTGCCCGCATGGGCCGCTTCCTGATACAGCTGCAGGGCTTTTTCATGATCTTCCTCGACGCCGAGGCCCTGGAGGTAAAAACTGGCCAGGCTCATCAGGCTGTCGGCATCGCCCTTGTCCGCAGCCATCCGGTAGTAGTCCGCCGCGAGGGTGTAGCTCTGGGTGACGCTGTCGCCTTCCTCGTAGAAGGAGCCGACGTACCAGCAGGCTTCCGCGCTGCCGAGATCAGCTGCCTTCTGGTAGCAGTCAAGAGCGGCGGCCAGATCCACCGCGACGCTGATTCCGCCGTCATACAGTTTACCCAGATACAGCCAGGCCGGAGCATATCCCGCTTCACCCGCTTTCCGGAAGAGGGCGAGGGCCTGGTCCGTGTCCTGCGTGACCATGAGGCCTTTCTGGTAATAAGTACCCAGCCGGAACATATTTTCGGGATCGCCTTCGGCGGCAAGGCAGCTGACAGCCGGCCAGGCGGTCAGCGCACGGGGATCCGCAGCCTGGGCGGAGAGGGAATCCTTCCGGCTCTTACCGCATTTCAGGCAGGTGTCGGAGAGGTTTTTTGTCAGGCAGTCATAGCAGACCCAGCATTCCTTCGGGGAGCCGCAGGTCAGGCATTCCGTGGTTTCGGTCGGGCTGCCGCAGACCAGGCAGATCCTCTGGCCGGGGATGCTTCCGTCGGCAAGGGCAGCTGAAGCGATCAGCAGCAGAATTAGCAGCAAAGCAAATGTTTTTTTCATTCCGGCAACCTCTTATCTTGTGGCGAAGCCGATCTTTTTCTGGACCTTACGGAGGGTTTTCTGGGCCAGGTAAGCGGCTTTTTCGGCGCTTTCGGCCTGAACCTTCATCAGGTAATCCTTATCGGCGATCAGTTTCTTATACTCGGCCTGCATCGGGGAAAGCGCCTCAATGACGCAGTCCGCCACGCGGGCTTTCAGGGCGCCGTAGCCCTGGCCGGCCATGCCGGCACAGATATCGTCAGTGCTTTCGCCGGTCAGTGCGCTGATGATATTCAGCAGGTTGCTGACGCCGGGTTTGTTTTCCGGATCAAAGCGGATCTCACTCTCGGAGTCGGTCACGGCGCGCTTGATCTTCCGCCGGATGGTGTCCGGATCGTCAATCAGGGAGATGAAGGTATCCTCCGGGTCGCTCTTGCTCATCTTGCGCTCCGGCTCCTGCAGGCTCATGACCCGGCCGCCGGTCTTGCTGATCAGCGGCTCCGGAACGGTGAACACGTCGCCGTATACGCCGTTGAAGCGCTGGGCGATATCCCGGGTCAGCTCCAGGTGCTGTTTCTGGTCCGCACCGACGGGCACATAGCTCGTCTGGTACAGCAGGATATCCGCGGCCATGAGCACCGGATAGGTAAAGAGACCCGCGTTGATATTGTCCGCGTGTTTGGCGGACTTGTCCTTGAACTGGGTCATCCGGTTCAGCTCGCCCATGTAGGTAAAACAGTTCAGGATCCAGGCGAGCTCTGCATGGGCGCTGACATGGCTCTGGCAGTAGAGAATCGACTTCTGCGGATCCAGGCCGCTGGCCAGGTACAGCGCGGTCAGCTCCAGACAGCGGCGGCGAAGATCCGCCGGATTCTGCCGCACGGTGATAGCGTGCTCGTCCACCACGCAGTAGATGCAGTCATACTGATCCTGCAGCTCAGAGAAGCGGCGGAGCGCGCCGATATAGTTGCCCAGGGTCAGCATGCCGCTGGGTTGGATCCCGGAAAAAATCACCGGGCGTTTTTCATTGGTTTCCATTGATAACACCTCCGGTTTTTTAGAGTGGAGAGTGGAGAGTTGAGAGTGGAGATAAAAGAAACTATACTCTTCACTCTCCACTCTTCACTCTTCACTCTCTCACTGAAGTTTAACTTTGACCAGCAGTTCAGGCGTTTCGGTCCGGAGCAGTTCGTTATCCGTGTAGATTTCGTCCTTCTCGTAGCCGGTGCGGGGAACGTAGCTGTCGATGCCTTCGAATTCGCCGCCGGGGCCTGTGACATCCTCGATGACTTTCTCGTTGGGGGAGGTGTAGCAGGTTTCCACGGTAATCAGCATACTGTTGGGGTAATCCAGCACGTAGTTGATGAACTGGTTGGCCAGTTCGGGATTGGCCGCGTTGGCGGGGATGAACATGTTGTCGTAGGCGATGTTGGTTCCGTCCAGGGGCGCCCAGACGGCGAGCTTCTCATTCTCCATGGAAGCGTAGGTGGCGTCTCCGCTGTACATCATGGCCATCCACTTTTCGCCCTGTGCCATGCCGTCGATCATTTCATCGGTGACAAAGGAGGGGTGGATTGTCTGGTTCATTTTGACCAGCCAGTCATAGGCTTCCATCAGTTCGTCCCGGCTCTCCGTATTCATGGAGTATCCCAGGGCTTTGAGCCCGATCATGAAGATATCCCGGGGAGAATCATAGAGGAACACGTGGCCTTCCAGCTCCGGATCAAGCAGGATGGACCAGCCTTTTTCCTCCACCTTGGCGGGGTCAATCTTTGTGGTGTCATAGCAGAGCACGACGTTCTGCCAGAGATAGGGGGCGCTGTAGTCGTTGTCCGGATCAAAATACAGGTTCTTCACGCTGTCGGACAGCTGGTCCAGATTGGTCACAATGCTTTTGTCCATTTTCTGGACATTGTTCTCCTTAATCAGACGGTCGATCATGTAATCGCTGGTGACCACCACGTCATAGGAGACCCCGGTCTGCAGTTTGGTATACATGCTTTCCGGCGTATCGTTGAATGTGTAGTTGATCCTCACGCCGAACTCTTTCTCAAAGTCGTAGATGACTTTTTCATCAATATACTCACCGTAGTTCATCACGTTCAGCGTACCGTCGGCCAGAGAGCATACCGGCAGGAGCGCCAGGCAGATGAGGAGCAGGACAGCAGTCAGTTTTTTGGTCATTTCAGGGTTCCTCCTTTTTGGTCTTTTTATCTTTGATCCACGGGATCAGGTTCACAAGGATCAGGATCAGGGTCACAGCCGCGACAATCAGGGTCGACATGGCGTTGACGCTGAGATTATACCGCTTCATGGAATAAACATACATGGAAATGGTGTTGATTCCGGCACCTGTATTGAAGTAGGAAACCACAAAGTCGTCCAGGGACATGCTGAAGGCGATCAGCGCGCCGGAGATAATGGCGGGTAAAATCTGGGGAATGATGACTTTGGTCAGGGCCTTGAAGGGCGTTGCGCCCAGGTCCAGCGCCGCTTCCGCCACGTTGTCGTCCAGCTGGCGGAGTTTCGGCATCACGGTCAGGATCACGTAGGGGATACAGAAGGAAATATGGCTGAGGATCAGCGTGACCATGCCCAGCTGGAACTTGACGGAGATAAACAGGAGCATCAGGCCGATGGCCGTGACGATATCCGGATTCATGACCGGGAGGTTGTTGACCTCCAGGACGATGCTGCGGATAATCCGCTTTGCCTTCGACAAGCCGATGGCGGCAACGGTGCCGACAATGGTGGAAACCACGGTGGCGACGACGGCGACGATCAGCGTCGTGGTAATGCTCTCGATCATGGTCCGGTTCTGGAACATGCTCTCATACCATTTCAGGGAGAAACCGGAGAAATTGGTCATGGATTTTCCTTCATTGAAGGAGAACAGAACCAGATAACCGATGGGCAGGTAGATGAACAGCAGGATAATAATCAGATAGGCGGAGGAAAACACCTTGGATGCTCGGCTCTTTTTCATGTGTCAGTCCTCCTGTGCGGTGCGGTCCAGCTTCTTCGTCGCCCACATGGCCAGAATAATGATCAGGGCCATGATCAGGGAGATGGCGCTGCCGAAGTTCCAGTCGCCGGTCTGCTGGAAATAGATCTCGATCAGGTTGCCGATAAGCACGTAATCGCCGCCGCCCAGCATCTTTGGGATCACGAAGCTGGAAACAGCCGGCAGGAAGACCAGCGTGATGCCGGAGATGATGCCCGGCACGCTCAGGGGCAGGGTGACCTTCAGGAAGGATTTCCACTTGTTGGCGCCCAGGTCATAGGACGCCACCAGCAGATTGGGATCCAGCTTGGCGATGGCCGTATGGATCTGGATGATCATGAACGGCAGAAAATCGTAGACCATGCCGATGAACACCTTGAGCTCGCTGCCGAAGTCTGTATTCAGCAGGATGCCGCGCCAGGCGTAGGTCTTCAGGAGCATGTTGATCCACATGGGCAGGGTCAGCAGCATGAGCATCATGGTCTGTGCCTTTTCCGACAGGTTTGCGATGAGCAGCGCGGCCGGATAGCCGATCAGCAGGCAGAACACCGTGGTAAACAGCGCGATCCGCAGGCTGTTGAGCAGCACCCTGATAAAGTCCGGATCGGAGAAGAACCGGGCGAAGTTATCCAGCGTAAACGTGAAGGTAAGGGTATCGTTGCCTGACCGGGTTACGGCATAGAGCAGGATCATGAACATCGGCGCGACGATGAAGATTGCGATCCACAGGATATAGGGGTAGCTCATTCTGAAAAAGGATTTCATGCGTCAGCCACTTCCTTATGCATCACGTGGATATCATCCGGCCCGAAGCTCAGGCCGACCCGGTCCCCCGCCTCATGGGCGGAGGTGGTCTCCACTTTGTATTCCCGGCCCTGGGTGGCGAAGGTGATATCGTAGGAACCTTCCTGAATGGTTGCCGGGTCAAAGTCGAACTTGACGTCCGTAATCTCGACGGCGGAATCGTCCTGCAGGTTCCAGGCCTCCGCGCTGGCCCAGGTCTTCAGGTCGGTGGAAATGGCCATGGATTCTATGATTTCGTCCGGGGTGATGAAGAAATCCAGCGCGCTGATGCCGATGTTGTGCCGCGGGTCTTCCACGTATTCGGGATGAACGACGTATACCTTGACGGTGACCTCGGTCTTCTTCTCCGTGCCGAAGGTGATCAGGTATATGCCGGGCCTGTTCTCGATGTTGTGTGAAACATGGGTCAGGGAGATGTCCCGGTCCTCGTCGTCCCAGGCCTGGGCGTTGGCGATGGAGATGAAATCCTGGTCGGTCATGGTTTTGTTGATCAGGTCGTCGGAGTCGACGTAGAAGTCGTTGGCGCTGATCTTTTCGCCGGCTTCCTTGTTGACTATATCGTGCTGGGCAACCACGTTCATTTTGACGGTCTTGCTGGTACCGGTCCTGGTTTCCACCATCAGCTCATAGTGGACGCCCTTGAAGACGACGCTCTTGACCTCGCCCCGCATGACGCCGTCCCGCGGCTTGACAACCTTGAAGTCCTCCGGCCGGATCAGCACGTCCACCGGCTCGTCCGGACGGAAACCGAAGTCCGCGCACTCGAAGTTCTTGTCGTCAAAGCGGACTTTGTAATCCTGGAGCATCACGCCGTCCACGATGTTGCTCTCGCCGATGAAGCGGGCGACATAGGCGTTGGCAGGTTCGTTGTAAATCTCCAGGGGCGTGCCGATCTGCTCGATGGAACCGGCGTTCATGACCACGATCTTGTCGCTCATGGTCAGGGCTTCCTCCTGGTCATGGGTGACGTAGATGAAGGTGATGCCGACTTCCTGCTGGATCCGCTTCAGCTCGCGCTGCATCTCCTTGCGCAGCTTCAGGTCCAGCGCGCCGAGGGGCTCGTCCAGCAGGAGCACGTTCGGCTCGTTCACCAGGGCGCGGGCGATGGCCACCCGCTGCTGCTGGCCGCCGGACAGTTTGGTCACGTTGCGTTTCCCGTATCCCTCGAGATTCACCAGCGAGAGCATCCGGTTGACCTTCTGGGAAATGATATCTTCCCCGGTTTTCTTGATGCGCAGGCCGAAGGCGATGTTTTCATAAACGTTCAGATGGGGGAAAAGGGCGTACCGCTGAAAAACGGTATTGATCTCCCGCTTATAGGGAGGCACGTTGTCGATGCACTGGCCGTCAAAAATGACGGTGCCCTCATCCTGCTCCAGGAACCCGCCCAGAATGCGCAGCAGCGTTGTTTTTCCGCAGCCCGAAGGGCCCAGCAGGGTGACAAATTCATTTTCATAGATATTCAGATTGACACCCTTGAGGACGATCTGTCCGTCGAATTTTTTGACGATATTCCTGAATTCGATGAGCTTTCTCATTTCCGCGACTCCTTTTCCTGAGGCAATAACATTTCTATTTTATACGCAAATGGCAGTTTCTACAATATATATATGAAAAATTCCTGTATTTCTTTCATGCGCGGAATCTGGTATACTGATAAAAAGAGCCGCCGGATGCGCGGGACAGAGTTTACACAGCGGGCTGTGCCCGTATACAACAGAAGGAGGAATCAACCTATGGCAGCAGAAAAAACCAGGAAAATAGCTTTTGTCGGTTCGGAATGCTACCCGTTTGTCAAGACGGGCGGACTGGGCGACGTGATGTACGCCCTGCCCAGGGCGCTGGTCAGCGAGGGATGCGAGGTGCGGGTGTTCCTTCCCCTGTATGCGTGCATCCAGAAGAAATACAAGGAGCAGATGAAGTACCGGGGATCTTTCATGATGGACCTGACGCTTGAAGGGCGTACCTTCTTTGTCGGCATCATGGAGATGAGCATGGACGGGGTGACCTACGACTTCATCGAAAACCGGGAGTTCTTTGACTGGGGCAATCCCTATACGGGCCTGTGGGAAGATATCCCGAAATATTGCTATTTCTCCAAGGCTGCTCCGGCGGTCATGAACTATCTGGAATGGGCCCCGGACGTGATCCACTGTCATGACTGGCAGACCGGCCTGCTGCCGATCTATCTGCGCAGAAAGTTCCAGGATACGCCGGTGGGGAAGGCCCGCTCCGTGCTGACCATTCATAATCTCCGGTTCCAGGGAATCTGCAGCATTCAGCACCTGAAATACTGGTCCGGCCTGCCGGATGATCTGTTCGATTATCCGATCCTCAAGCAGAATGACGACGAGGCCAACATGTTCAAAGGCGGCCTGGCCTTTGCGGACAAGATCACCACGGTTTCGGAAACCTATGCGGAGGAAATCCAGACCCCGGCATACGGGGAAAGCCTGGACGGGCATCTGCGCTATCACTGCCCGAAGCTCTGCGGCATCGTCAATGGCATTGATGTGGAACAGTGGGATCCGGCGAAGGATAAGCTGCTGGCTGAACGCTATACCACGGAAGATGTGCTGGACAAAAAGAAGGAAAACAAACGTGCTCTGCAGGAGAAGCTCGGGCTGGAGCAGGACGGGCATAAGATGGTGCTGGGGCTGATCTCCCGCCTGACGGACCAGAAAGGGCTGGATCTGGTGGATGCCATCTTCCCGCAGTTGATTGACGGAAACACGCAGGTGATTATTCTGGGCACCGGTGATCCGCGTTATGAGAACGCTTTCCGCTATTTTGAAAGCGAGAACAAGGGGAGTGTCTGCGCCTATATTTCATATAATGAAGCCCTGGCCCATCAGATCTATGCCGGCGCCGATGCGTTGCTGGTGCCGAGCCTGTTCGAGCCCTGTGGCCTGACCCAGTTGATTGCCATGCGCTACGGGACGGTGCCGATTGTCCGGGAGACGGGCGGCCTGAAAGACACCGTACAGCCTTATGACGGCAGCTGGTCTGAAGGGAACGGCTTTACCTTCACACAGTACAGCGCGGTGAAACTGCTGGATGCCATCAACGACGCCAAGACGGTTTACTTTACCGACCGTTGGCACTGGGATGAGATTGTGCAGCGGAATATGAAGAAGGACGTGTCCTGGGAGGCCTCCGCAACGAAGTATCTTGCGCTGTATGATGAAATTATCGCCTGGAAAGATCAGGAAGAAGCTCCGGAAGAATCCCCGGAGGAGAAATAATTCTGAATTCTGAATTCTTAATTCGGAATTCCTGCAGAGGTGAAGAAAGTGCTTGAGTTTTGTACTTTGGGGACCGGCGGGACATTGCCGATTCCGGAGCGGGCACTGTCTTCCCTCTATGTCCGGGTGAACGGCCAGAGCCTGCTGATCGACTGCGGAGAAGGAACCCAGGTGGGGATTCGCAGGCTCGGCTGGGGGTTCCGATGCCTTGACGGGTTGCTGCTGACCCATTATCACGGAGACCATTGTACGGGCCTGGCCGGGCTGCTCCTCAGCCTGGAAAAGGCCGGGCGGGACCAGCCTTTTCACATCTGGGGCCCGAAAGGGCTTAAGCGGGTGGTGGAAGGGCTGTGCGTCATTGTGCCGCCGCTGTCGTATGCCGTGCTCCTGCATGAACTGCCGCCGGAGGGCGGAGAAGCGGAGCTGATCGGCCTGAAGATCCGGGCTTTCCCGGTGGACCACGGCGGGATTCCGTGCTTCGGATATCGGCTGATGCTGGACCGGCAGGCAGCCTTCGATCCGGAAAAGGCGAAAGCCCTTGGCGTACCCGTGCAGGACTGGAAGCGGCTGCAGCAGGGGGAAACCGTTCGTCTGGGGCTGAAAAAGATCCGGCCGGAACAGGTCCTCGGCAGACAGCGGAAAGGCATTACGCTGGTCTTTTCCACGGATACCCGCCCCTGTGAAACGCTGGAGAAGAATGCGGCGGACGTGGATCTGCTGATCCTTGAGGGGATGTACGGCGATGAGGAGAAGATGCCGCAGGCGCTGAAAAATCACCACATGATTTTCGCCGAGGCCGCTGCCATCGCCCGGAAGGCGGATGCCGGGGCACTGCTGCTGACCCACTTCAGCACCAGCCTGGAGGATCCGGAAGCATACCTGCCGGAAGCTAGAAAGATTTTTGAAAAGACATGGACTGCAAAGGACGGGGAAACTGTCACGATGCGGTACCCCGAGCATGAGGAGAAGGCATGGATCAGTTTGTGCTGAAGGCGCCCTATGCGGCATCCGGAGACCAGCCCCAGGCGATTGATGCCCTGGCAGAAGGCGTCAAAGCAGGACTGAAGGATCAGATCCTGCTCGGCGTAACGGGCAGCGGCAAGACTTTCACCATGGCTTCGGTGATTGAAAAAGTGCAGATGCCGACCCTGGTCATCGCGCACAACAAGACGCTGGCAGCCCAGCTGTGCAGCGAGCTGAAGGCCTTTTTTCCGGACAGCCGGGTGGAATACTTCGTCAGCTATTATGATTATTACCAGCCGGAGGCATATATCGCTTCTTCCGATACTTACATAGAGAAGGATGCATCCGTCAACGACGAGATCGATCGCCTGCGTCACTCGGCCACGGCAGCCTTGCGGGAGCGGAAGGATGTAATCATTGTTGCGTCCGTCAGCTGTATCTATTCCATGGGTGATCCGAGCGAGTACGAAGGCCAGATGCTGAGCCTGCGCCCGGGCATGGAGTACAGCCGGACAAAGCTGATCCGGGATCTGATCGATATCCAGTACGAACGCAACGATACCGACTTTGAGCGCGGCACCTTCCGGGTCAGGGGAGATGTGATCGAGATTATCCCCGCCGGGGAAAACCAGAAGGCGATCCGGGTTGAACTTTTCGGAGACGAGATTGAGCGGATTTCCGTGATTGAAGCGGTCAGCGGCCACGCTCTGGCAACGCTGGAGCACGCTGCCCTGTTTCCGGCGACCCACTACGCGACGGACCCGGCTCATATGGAAGAGCATATCGGGGAGATTGAGCAGGACCTTGCGAAGCGGATTGAGGAGTTCGAGGCGGAGAACCGTCTGCTGGAGGCCCAGCGCATCGCCCAGCGTACCCGCTATGATATCGAAATGATGCGGGAGATCGGCTACTGCCAGGGCATCGAGAATTATTCCCGCTACTTTGACGGGCGGAAGCCGGGAGACGCGCCTTATACCCTCCTGGATTATTTCCCGGGCGACTTTCTTGTCATCATCGATGAAAGCCATGTGACCGTGCCGCAGATCCGGGCGATGTACAACGGGGACAGGGCGCGGAAGGACACGCTGGTGAAATACGGTTTCCGCCTGCCCTCGGCCTACGACAACCGACCGCTTCTCTTTGAGGAGTTTGAGAAGCGAATCGGCCAGACGATCTTTGTTTCAGCAACGCCGGGTCCCTATGAACGGGAGCGCGCGCAGCAGGTGGTCGAGCAGATCATCCGGCCGACAGGCCTGCTGGATCCGCAGGTGATCCTGCGGCCGGCGACCGGTCAGGTGGACGACCTGGTCGGGGAGATCAGGAAGGTCACGGAAAAAGGCGAGCGCATTCTGGTCACGACGCTGACCAAGCGCATGGCCGAGAGCCTGACCGAGTATCTGAAGGATCTCGATATCCGTGTACGCTACCTTCACAGCGATATCCAGACCATGGAGCGAATGGAGCTCTTGCGCGATCTGCGTCTGGGGGAGTATGATGTACTGGTCGGGATCAACCTGCTGCGGGAAGGGCTTGACCTGCCGGAGGTGGCGCTGGTTGCCATTCTGGACGCGGATAAGGAGGGTTTCCTGCGGAGTGAAACTTCGCTGGTTCAGACCATCGGCCGCGCGGCACGGAACGTGGACGGCCGGGTGATCCTGTACGGGAACCAGCTGACGGAGAGCATGGCAAAAGCCATGTCGGAAACCAATCGCCGCAGAGCGTTGCAGGAAGAGTACAACCGGCAAAACGGCATTACGCCGGAGACCGTGCGCAACGCGATCCGCAGCGTCATCGAGATCACGCGCCGGGTGGAGGAGACAGCGCCGGCGGCTCTGACGGAAGAGGAACGCGCCGCGCTGATGCGGCAAATCGAGGATGAGATGATCACCGCGGCAAAGGATCTGGAGTTCGAACGCGCCGCGAAGCTGCGCGACAGGCTGCTGGAGCTTCGGGGTGAAGCGCCTATGAAGGATGATAACCAGAGCCGCCGCCATAGAAGAAGGGAGAGAACCAGAAAAAGTGAACACTGAGAATAAAGGACCGGGGAAGGGCATCTGGCTGGCGCCTGTGCTGCTGGCACTGCCGATACTGGCGGCTATGGCTTTTGCCGCAATCCGGTTCGGTCCGCTGATCGTGAAACTGATCAACGCTGCCGTGAAAGCGACGGTGGTCGTATGAAAAAGATCCTTTGCTGGCTGCTGGCCTTTCTGCTGGCCGGTACGCTTGCGCTTTTCGGAATATCCTATGCCTGCTCACGGGCGGTCGATCCAGGCATGAAGGAAGGCGGAGCGGTGGCATCCGACAGCGTGCAGCGGGTGGAGATGAACCTGATCAGGGAGAAGATTGAAGAGCTCGCGCCCATTTACGGCTTTTCGGCGGAAACCGCATTGAAGGTCGTTACGCCGGAAAAAATTGCCGAGATGAACAGGCAGACCGCTCTGTGGTGGAACGGCATCCTGACCAACGGCGAGGCGGGGGAAGCGCCGGCATTCGGTACCGAAGAGCTGGTCAGCGCTTTCACGGCGGATCTTACGTCTGCTGGCGGTAACAAAGAAGAAACGCCCGGTGAAGATGCGGATCTCCGGGTCAGCGATGCGGCGAACGCTGTCAGCGAAAGCATCCTGCGGATTGTGCTGCCGCTGCGTCTGCCGATTATCGGCAGAGGACTGACCGAAGCGGCTGCGCGGGTGGACCTGGGCAATGTGATCCGGTTTCTGCTGGGGATCCGCTGGGCGGCGCTGGCGATGTGCGCATTGCTGGCGGGAGTGATTGCCCTGCTGGAGAGCCGGCAGTTGCGGATGAGCCTTCCGTATATCGGTTCGGCCATGGGCGCTGCGGTGCTGGTGATCGCTGCTGCTCTTGTGCTTTATGCCATGACCGGAATTGATACGCTGATCGCGGGAGCTTCCCCGAGCCTGTCTGCCCAGTACGGCGGGGTGGTAAACAGCGCGGCAATCCCTTTGTTCATTTATATGGCGCTGCTGCTGATCGGCTGCATCGTTTGCCTGATCCTTTGCAGGAGGCCCCATGAAGCGAAAGCTGACTGAGTACACTTTCCACTCGGAGAAAATCAGCGCCCCGCTGCGGTTTGCCGTGGCTTCCGACATCCATAGCGCGGCCTTTGAGGATGTGCTGGATGAATTTGCCCGCTGCGACGCGGTGCTGCTGCCGGGGGACCTGGTAGACCGGCACAGGAAGAACAATGAGAACGCGGAACGCTTCCTGCGGGTTGTGCCGGAGATTGTACCGGTGTTCTATTCCATCGGGAATCATGAGCGGAAATACCGGCGGCGGGAGGAATACCTTGCCGGGGTCCGGGAGAGCAATGTGATCCTGCTGGACAATGAAAGCACGGACTTCCGTGGGATCCGGATCGGCGGGCTCAGCAGCACGAAGGGACCGCCGGATACGGATTTCCTGAACCGCTTTGAGCATACGGAAGGCTATCGGCTGCTCCTGTGCCATCATCCGGAGGTCTGGCGGGACTTCGTGGATGGGCGGGATATCGATCTGACGCTGTGCGGACATGCCCACGGCGGGCAGATCCAGATCTGCGGACGGGCGCTGTACGCGCCGGGGCAGGGGCTTTTCCCGAAACTGACAGACGGCCTGTACGGAGACGCGAAGATGCTGCTCTCCCGGGGAATGACCAACGGTGCCAAGCCGCGGATTCCACGGATCAATAATCCCTGTGAACTGATTATTCTGACACTCGAACCTGTGGTGCCATCCCGAGCATAAACGAGGGATTTCCATACAAACAACTCAGAAAGGACATTCATATCATGAGCAACGAAGACCTGAAATTGTTGACAGACTGGTTTGAAGCAAACAAGGATCACAAGCTGAACTTCATTGAAAAGGAAGCCATCAAGCTGGCTGTGAAGAAAGCCAATACTGTCGGCGATCTGCTTCAGACAGCCCTGGGCCTGCTGAAAAAGGGCCAATCCTGACCGGAAAGCCCCCTTAAATGATTGACAATTATATCTTAAACAGGTATAATTGCCCCTAACGTCAACACCTTGTACCGGGAGCGGAAACAGGGTGTTTCTTGTGTAATGAAAGGAGTCCTGGTAACCATGGCAGAAGGAACGATCCTGACCGAGAGCGGTCTGAAAAAACTGGAAGAGGAACTGGATTACCTTATTTCCGTTCGCCGCAACGAGATCAGCGAGCAGATTGCCGTTGCCCGCGGCTTCGGCGACCTGAGTGAAAACGCGGAATATGATGAGGCCAAGAAGGAACAGGCCAAGGTGGAAGAGCAGATTACCAGACTGCAGGCCACCATTCGCACCGCTACCGTCGTGGCGGACGATGAGATCACCACCGAGCGCGTATCCATCGGCACCATCGTAAAGGTCAAAGATCTGGATGAGGGCGAAACCTATGAGTATGCCATCGTCGGCGCGAACGAGGCAGATCCCATGGAGAACAAGATTTCCAATGAGAGCCCTGTCGGTGCGGGCCTGATCGGTGCCAAGCGGAACCAGACTGTAACGATTACGATTCCGGCCGGGACCTTGCGCTACAAGGTCACGTCGATCAAGAAGATGAACTGAGGGAAGACATATGGCTGAGATGGAGACCCGGAATGTGAATGAGCTGCTGCAGATCCGCCGCGACAAACTGGCGGAGCTGCAGGCAGCGGGCAAGGATCCGTTCGTCATCACGAAGTACGACGTGACCCATCATTCCACGGATATCACAGGTAATTATGCCGAACTGGAAGGAAAGGAAGTCTCTGTTGCCGGGCGCATGATGTCCAAGCGCGTGATGGGCAAAGCCTCCTTCTGCCACATTCAGGATCTGAAGGGGACCATTCAGTGCTATGTGGCCCGGGACTTTGTGGGCGAGGAATCTTATAAGGATTTCAAAAAAATGGACATCGGCGATATCATTGGCCTGAAGGGCACCGTGTTCACCACGAAGACCGGCGAGATCTCCATCCATGCGACCGAGCTGGTCCTGCTGTCCAAGAGCCTGCAGATTCTGCCCGAGAAATATCACGGGCTGACCAATACGGATCTGCGCTACCGTCAGCGTTATGTGGATCTGATCATGAATCCCGAGGTGAAGGACACCTTCATCAAGCGGTCGAAGATCATCAGCACGATCCGGCGGTATTTGGATGCGCAGGGCTTCATGGAAGTTGAGACGCCGATGCTGGTCGCCAATGCCGGCGGCGCGGCGGCCCGCCCTTTTGAGACGCATTTCAACGCGCTGGACGAGGACTTCAAGCTGCGGATTTCCCTGGAGCTGTACCTGAAGCGGCTGATTGTCGGCGGTCTTGAGCGCGTGTATGAAATCGGCCGCGTGTTCCGCAACGAAGGCCTGGATACCCGGCACAATCCGGAGTTCACCCTGATGGAACTGTACCAGGCCTATACGGATTACCACGGCATGATGGACCTGACCGAGAACCTGTACCGCTATGTGGCCCAGGAAGTGCTCGGGACCACGAAGATCGTCTACAACGGCATCGAGATGGACCTGGGCAAACCCTTTGCACGCATGACCATGACGGATGCCGTGAAGCAGTATTCCGGTGTGGATTTCAATGAAATCCATACCCTGGAGGAAGCCAGGGCGGCAGCGAAAGCGCATCATGTGGAATATGAGGAGCGCCATAAGAAGGGCGACATCCTGAACCTGTTCTTTGAGCAGTTCTGCGAGGAACATATGGTTCAGCCGACCTTTATTATGGACCATCCGATCGAGATCAGCCCGCTGACCAAGATGAAGCCGGGCCATCCGGATTATGTGGAACGCTTCGAGTTCTTCATGAACGGCTGGGAGATGGCAAATGCCTATTCTGAGCTGAATGACCCGATCGACCAGCGCCGCCGCTTTGCCATGCAGGAGGAACAGTTCGCTGCCGGCGATGAGGAAGCGAACCATACGGATGAAGACTTCCTGAATGCTCTGGAGATCGGCATGCCCCCGACCGGCGGCATCGGCTTCGGGATCGACCGGATGTGTATGCTGCTGACGGACTCCGCGGCCATCCGCGATGTGCTCCTTTTCCCGACGATGAAGCCAGTAGAGCCCGCAAACCCTTGAAAATCAAGGATAGTTGGTGAGCCAAAAACGCAATTTACATCAAATTAACATCATTTTACGGAAAGCAGTAGAAGATGACATGTTATCCGGTCTGATAAACAGGCCGGATTTTTCGTATATTGTTGATTTTATTGGCTTTGCGGCTTCTTTTTTTAATGTGTTTCACGGGCAGGCAATGAAGCACATCATTTTGCTGTAATCGTTGAAAACAAAGGCCTATTTTGTAAAAAAAAGATGCCGGAAAATAGCCGTTTACATCATTTTGTGGTGCAAAATCCTCTCAAAGTAGAAAAATTACCGGACTTTTTTCCGGCTGATGATAGGTTGATTTGTCTTATCTGGTATGGAAACCTGATTTATCCAGTTCCGGGTACATAGGCGTCACATCCATGCACTGGATCCCAAAATATCGCCCTGCTTGTATTGCATCAATCACCTTATCAATACGAAGAATGTGACGATGCTGGAGGATGCGGTGATTAAGATCAAGGAAGAGGAGCACGAACTGATCGAGGAGATTGACCGGCTGGCGGACCTGAAGCGGGAGATCCGGGATGTGATTTCGGAGGTGCAGGATCTGAATCTCTGACTGATCCTGGAGAAGCTGTATCTGTGTTTTGAGCCCTGGCCGCAGATCGGGGAGGAGATGGGGCATACAGAACGATGGGCGCAGATGAAGCATAAGATGGCGCTGATCGCGGTGCAGGCGGTACTGGACCGGCGGGCGGCGTAAGAGACTGTTACGTCAGGGGAGAAAGCTCTTCCCTGATTTTTGTTCATGTGGTAAAATATAATGTGAGAGGGGGCGTAAGCAGTGTCTGAATTGGAAAAGACGATTGATTTGCTGGAAGAAATGGATGATGAGCAGCTTCAGGCGATGCAGGTCGTGGCGAAGATTCTTGTCTTCAGGAAACCGGCTGATAATGCCTTCTTCAGAAAACTGACGGAAGAAGAGTTCTTTGAGGAAGTGGATGCTTCCATTGCCGAGGCGGATGCCGGCAAGCTGGAAGATACCAAGGTCATGGAGGAAAGACTGGCTGAAAAGTATGGGCTGGTGATCTGATTCCATGCAAGAATATACGGTCAGAAATACTCCGCTCCTGGAGAAGAAGCTCGATAAATATCTGGGATATTTGATAAACAGGAAGAAAAGCCCGCTGTCCGCACAATCTTTGCTGAAAGATTTTGTGGAAACCAGAGAGAGTCTGGAGAAGACGGCTGGGATGATCAAGGATCCGGATGATGAGGAACTGAAGATCCGTAATCTGAAACGGATCAATTTTCGAAGGCATAATTATTTCCTGCTGTTCCGGACTAACGGGGATATTGTTGAAATAATGACCATGTTCCATGAGTTGGAAAACTACAGTGATAAGCTGACAAAGGAACTTCCTGTACAGGAGTAATATGCTTACGGGTTTTTACTGTTCTTCGCTTGTATGTATGGAATGGGGTTGAAAAGTTTGTCAGGGGAGAGAACTTTCTATCACGTAATCTGAATTCCCTCCTGCTTTCTTTTCTATACTGTCAGTTCTATTTGGTTTTCTTCAACAGCAATAATACAAGATTCATAGTAGCCGTCTCCGGTTGTGCGCGGGCCACTCAACACTGCAAATCCGTCATTTGTCATTTTTTCAGTCAACTGATCGACCTTTTCTTTGCTGCCAAGCGAGAAAGCAATATGGGCATAGCCGGTACGATTCAACGGCTTGTCATTATCCGTTAATTCCGGTTTGGTCATGATTTCCAGCCGGGTTCCGTCATCAAAAGATATGAAGTAAGATCGAAATCCTGTAACCGGATTGTGATATCCGTTATTGGATTTACCGCCAAGATATTTCATGAAGAAATCCCTGGCCCTTTCCAGATCACAGACATACATGGCTATGTGTTCGATTTTCATGCGTTATCCTCCCGATTTGCTGCTGCCACTTTACGGTACGCGATTTCCAGCATTCCAAAATTCAAAACTGCAAAGATGATCAGATACACAGGCATGATCCCGATGCCGATGGCCTGCTGAATATTACCGAATACCATCGGCATGAAAGTGCTTCCGATATAGGCTGAAGCCATTTGCAGGCCGATCACCGCCGCGCTGTGTCGCTTGCCGAAGTTTTCCGGGGCCATATGCTGGATCGCCGGATAAACCGGCCCCATTCCGGTTCCGATAACCACGAAACCAATTGCCGCGACGAGATAATTCTCCATCGGCAGGAAAACCAGCAGGATACCGATCAGTTCCACGGCAATGCCAAGCCGGATCAGCAGCCTGTCTCCCAGCTTGTTGGATATGAAGCCTGAAATCAGCCTGCCCAGCATCAGGCCGCCAAAGATCAGGGATCCAAACGAAGCGATTGTTTCATCGCTCAGTCCCGTTTTTGTTCCCGCAAAATAACTGGGTACCCAGAGGAAGCAGGTCGCTTCGCCGGAACAGTACGCGAAGAAAGCGATCAGGGTCAGGATAACGCCCGGAACCTTCAGTGTTTCTTTGATACCCGCGCTGTTCCGGTTTTCTTCTTCAGTCTGGCTTTCGTTCTTTTTCCACAGCGGCAGAGACAGGATGCAGACCAGCAGGATACCCATCTGGATATAGGCAGTCCAGCGGTACCCTTCGTTCCAGCGGGCAACCTTCAGTGCCAGGGACATGATCCAGGGGCTGATGACCGCACCGACGCCATAGAAGCAGTGCAGGAAATTCATCACAGAGGATTTGTAGTGGTTGGCTACATAATGATTGACTGCTGCGTCAATGGAACCTGCGCCGAGACCGTATGGCACAGCAAACAGGAACAGCATCCAGTACTGTCCGCATATGGAGAAACCCAACAAGCCCAATATAGTCAGTCCAATGGATACGATCACAATCCATTTTGTATGGAACTGCCGGATCATCCGGGGACTGAGCAGCGCGGAAATGATGGTCATGAAGGAGATGGTCATAGACACATACCCAGCATAGGATGACGGAACGCCGAAAACCACCTGCATCTTCGGCCAGCCGGAACCCAGCAGGGAATCAGGAAGTCCAAGGCTGATAAAAATCAGATAAATCACTGCAAGCAACAGAGAACCCACGGTTCATACCTCCTCAGTTCCGTCCGGGATCATTGACATATATGATTATATCGCATAATATTAAATTCAAATAGAATAATATCGGCTTAAAGAGAATAAATCATAAGATTATTTCGTCAAAATGGAGGCTTCCCAGATGGCGCTGACTTATTCGGTCGATCAGGTGGATGAAAACGGAAAAGAACTTTTGACTTATGGCACGGAAGATTTTCCCGTTGCGTTTTTTGATGATGATCTGACGAAGGTTACCGTTCCGAATCACTGGCACGATGAACTGGAAATTGTTGTGATCACGGAAGGAAAAGTCATTGTACGCATCGCTGGAAAGGAAATCCTGCTGGAAGCCGGAGACGGCTATTTTGCAAACAGTGCTGTCCTGCATGCCGCTGAACTCAGGTCCGCTGCAGGTCACCAACACGCAATGGTTTTCAACCCAGTGGTAATATCTGCCCCCGGAAGTCTTGCCTGGAAAGCTTATCTGGAACCATTACTGGGCGATCCGCAGCTGCCGTTTGTCCGTCTTTCCGCTTCTGTTCCGTGGCAGAAAGAGATACTGGACTTTTCCGAAAATGCATGGGATTCAGGCGCATATGATAAAGATGATTATTCCATCCAGGTTCCTTATCTTCTTGGAAAGGTGTTTGCTGATCTGATCAGACATGCCGATCTGGTGAAAAGCGAATTCCATTACACCAGCAAGTATCAAAGGGATGAACTCCGCATCAAAAAAGCGCTCCTGTTCATCGAAATGAATTACGGGAACGCCATTACCATTGAGGATATCGCTGATAGCGCGGGTGTCAGCGTAAGTTCCTGCCTGCGCCTGTTCAGCTCAATTATCGGGAATACGCCAATCCGTTATCTGGTCAGATTCCGTCTTCAGAAGGCAGCGGAGGAATTTCAGCGGAAAAGTGAAAGAACAATTGCCGAAACAGTATATTCCTGCGGTTTTGCAGATGCCAGTTATTTCAACAGATGCTTTCGCAAAGAATACGGCATGACGCCTTCGGAATTCATCGCAAAGCATAGGATGCCTTAGTCCATCTAACTCTGGTTTTCGCTTTCAGCGTTTTCCGGCATGGCTTCCCTTATGATTAATATCGTCGTTTTTCTGAGATAGCGGTACCTATGATGCTTGTCAACATTTTGCCAAGAAAACTTGGCAAAAATGTTGACAAGTATACTTGGCAATGATATATTATACGTGTGCCAAGTTTACTTGGCAGAAGGAGGCATATTAATGAACAAGGAAGAGATTCTTGCAAAAAGCAAGCAAGAGAATCGTGGACAGGATATTGCGAATCTGGAAGTATCGAAAGCAAGCATGCTATTTGGCTGGATTACCGCAGTATGTTTGCTTGCACTCGTAGCTGTAGTAGAAGCATTGGTATATGATCGGATGAATTACGGAATCTTCTTTGCTGTCATGGCAGGGTGTTCTGCAATCTTTATAAACAAGTATTTGAAGCTCCGTAAACGGCATGAATTGTACATCACAATTGTTT
>Ga0265298_10003279_pt1 | contig 21558 bp, 42 predicted proteins | sample AusTroGonzalo_MG_3_FD_193486 | JGI IMG/M metagenome (GOLD analysis project Ga0265298, IMG submission 193486) | Bovine rumen microbial communities from tropical cattle in Woodstock, Queensland, Australia - Gonzalo_01 | ecosystem: Host-associated > Mammals > Digestive system > Stomach > Rumen ...
GCTTGTCTTCAACTTGTTCTGCAAAATTACCTTCATTAATAACTAAACGCTTTAAGTAGTTTTGAATATTTTCCATCATAAAGTCTATGGAATCTTGCGGCTCTTGATGCCATTTTGGATGCCAACACTTCTTGCCATAATAGACCATTAGTTCGCCAATAGATTCGAAGTCAGCCGCGTTTTTAGCATTTGAGGCTTCGAAGTGCGCGATTTTTATGATGTTATCGCGGGCGTCCATATCCTTTTTAATATCGGCACCTTCGCGCAATCCCTTCTTAATTCTTAATTCAATTTCACAAAGGTCGCGCGCATAATGTTGTAAAATTGGAGTAGAAACATTTTGTGTAGCAACAATTAGATTGTAATATTCATCAAGAAAAATAAGTTCATCAGTTGTATAAACTGAGGACCAAGTCTTCTTAAGTTTGCGGAGCCGCGCTTCTGAAAGAACCTCAATTTCATCATCAATAACTTCTTCTTTACGAGCTAATCGCCAGCGTTCATTTTCATCTGCCCATTGAAGTGCAGAATAGTGGTCATCAAGTAATGTGTTGAAATATGCTGTTAAGGTATGGTCTTTATGTATCTTATAAAGTTGCGTCCATTTATTAAGGTCAAAAGGCACATCTAAATAGCGGCAAAGCCTATCAACTTCGCCTAAGTTATCTTGCGGCACAAGGGTTTCAAGACAAGATGTGCAAATAAGAGAACGATGCGCAGGGAAAAATTTAGATGGCGTTGCAGCGTATTCATATTCGGGCTTTTCCTACTTACATCTTAAACATTTGCGTTTCTTTACTTCTTCTATCATTTTCTGTCTAACCTCCTCGCGCAATACGTTGTTTTTTCTCGCAATCTTTACAATTGGATGAGAAGCGATCTTTGCGGCTCTTGTTGCGAACGAAGAATAGCGGGTCGCGAGGTAATAGGCGGCCGCACGTATAACATTTCTTCATCTCCGATTCGGGCGTCTCGATAAGAAGCCGCAATTTTTTAGCTAAGGTCGCAATTTTTTGAGGGATTTCTTTCGCAATAATAGTGCTTAGGTGATTATCGTTATAGGCAAGTCCAAACTTAATTTGTAAATTGTTAAGAATTTCGGCGTATGGTATTTTTTCAATTTTCTTCTTAATAATATATTTGCGTGCGTCAGAAAAGTCTGCGAGGTCGCAATAGCGTTCAAAATCAAAGATGAGTGTGCGGCCATATGTATCAAGTTTTTCCTTAACTTGTTCATATAGTGCATCATAATTGTTGAGGAGCGCTTTAACATGAAGTGGGTTTTCCCAATCGAAAGTATGTTTTCTAACAACCCATTTAACTTCGGTCGTGCCATCTGGAAGTTGTCGCGTTTCATAGTCTTCGATGTTTTTTGAGATAGTATGAAGAAGCGCGTTATCAACACGTTCGCGCCATTTGTCTAGCGGCATCCAGTAGTAGGAATCAGAAGTCCAATCATAGAAAGCTGGACGGGGATGGTCTATTTGTTGAAAGTGAAGTGTAGGACGATAGGCGTCGCGCAAATAATATTGGTGGCGCCGCAAGTCAATGAGCCAGTGTTTTAGTTGGTAGAGGCGGTAGCCGCTATCAAGTAGCTAATCTTCTTCGGTTGGTACGACTTTACCCTCATTTACGGCGACAACATGTTCTAAGTGGTCGATCCACTCCCATAGTTGCCGCATACCAGGAATATCGCCGTCACCAATATCTATTAGGTTGCCTTTGCGGTCGTAGCGCGGGCGATGAATTTCGGGCTTTTTAACGGTATAAACTTGTTTGGTGTTCGCGGGCTTTAAAGCCTATTGGTCCGCAATAGGATTTTCTAATATTTCTTCAAGCGATAATAATTTATCATCTTTTTTCTTAAAGGAATTATAGCGTTTATTACCATCGGTAACTTCGCCGCGCTAAACTGCGTTACAGCCGTTTTCGTCTTTCCCATATAAAATGTAGGACCCCATTTGTTCAAGCTCTAGTGGAGAGGGGTCTTTCTCCAATTGGTCTAATATATCTTTAACAGCTGTTACGCGGTCAATGTCGCGTTCAATACTGTAATCTAAAGAGTATTTCTTTTTCAATAAAGGTCACCTCGGAACTTTTATCTACTTATATTATAACATTTGGGATGGGGCGTTGTCAAGTGTTTGACTTAGTGTTTTTTATTTTTTAAATAAAAAGTTTAAAAAATAAAAAGTTGGTGGATTTTGGGGAAGGACGCCTTGTTTCGCGCCTGTTTGGGCGTCAATATCCGCAATGTATGCCCCCTTTTGTATAAACCGCACAAAAGATAGGCCAGTTTTTTGTGCAATATGTAAAAACCTAAAAAAAGGCTCGGAAAGTTTCAAAAAAGCATTGACGGCATGTTAGATGTGTGCTATACTCTAATCGTGGTCAGGAGATGCGGCCCGGCCCGGTGAAACTTGAAACATGAATAGCCCGGATCGTAAAAAGGAGCACTTTGGCCCCTCTATTAAGTATGCCCAAACCGCATCACGGCAAAAAAATAGAGCTGGCCACCACCACAAAAAGCTACAAAAAATCTGAAGGAGGATTATACCATGAAAAAGCTGAACTCTGCTCAGCGCAAAGCGCTGGAACTCTACTTCACCGCAAGACTGCCTTTGCTTCGCAAAGAGTTGCTGAAAAGCTCAACGGGCGTCGTCGGCAAGTTTGCCGAAGGGTTGCGGATCCTGCTCAACCAACGTCCTACGGACGTTCTGCGGTGTCGAGCGGCGAACCGCTCGGACATTCGCATCGGCAGGAACCTGCCGATCGAAGTCAAAACGGGCTGTGGCGCCGTCAGCTACGCTGAAGATACCGAGCTGGGCTACTTTACCAAGGACGACCTGAACGCCGATCATGTAATGATCGGAAGTCGGGAAATCATCTGGATGCCTTTCCCCACGATGACCGGCTGGGACATCGTCAATCTGCCCGATCCCGAAGCTGTCCAGTACCTGCTGGAGCAGGTGCTGAAAAACTCCTGGTGCTTCACTCGGGATGAGTTCATCGCCCTGCTGGAAGCCATGGGCAAGAACGGGCTGGCAAGCTCCCTGCACACCACCAAGAACGGCCGCCAGATCAACATCCAGACGATCAGCCCCAAAATGGAAAGCAAGTTCTGGGACTTCGTGGAAGGTAGGCCCACCGCCTACGAGGAGCTCCTCTAAGGAGCTCCTCGGGCGGAAGCCCACACTGAATAACCTGAAAAAATGAAAGGAGAAAATACCATGAAAATCAGCCGTAAAGAACTGGAAGACCTGCTGTACTGGGACGAGGAAGAGGAACTGGAAGAAGAGGAAGAAGAACTGGAAGAGGAAGAAGTCAATCCCTGGAACGGTATGACCTGGGAAGAAGAAGAAGCCTACGAGAAAGCTATGAAGCAGCTGGTCATCGCCGGCTTCGCCGGGGATGACATGGCCTGGAGCATCTGGTCCGATATGTGGAAGGACCTGCACGGGATCCGCCCTCGGTACTCAGATGATGAAATCCGCCGGATGTACGGCCTGGAAGAGGCGTAAGCCTCTTCCAGCCAAAGAAAGAAAGGAGAAGCTACAATGTACATTGAAATTCGGTTTAATGAAGATAACACGGCTACCCTGGAAAAACGCGAAAACGGCGAATTGCTGGAACGGAAAACCTGCCTCTACGCTACAAAAGTAATGGCCTGGATGGTCAAACAGGGTCATAAGTGGCAATGGCACAAAGACCTGGAGACCGGCGAAGAAATCGCCGTGTGGGAAAAAGAGCTGGCATAAACCAGCTCTTTTTTTTGTTAAAAAATATTACAAAAATATTACGAAATTATTACGAAATTATTACGAAATTATTAACAATTCTAACAAAAATATTACATAAAAAATCAATTGTTACAAAAATATTACAAAAGTATGAAATTGAGATTTAGATGTTGAACATCTAAATTTTTTTCTTGTTTTTTGGTGCCAGATATGGTATAATTAGGCGTAACCAAAGGAAAACAGGGAAAAATCAAATGTTACGAAAATGTTACGGAGGTATTACAAAAATGTTACACATTGAACGCGCAATGTTCGGGTACCGTCAAGAAATGATCGACAACTATCTATCTACCCATGAGTGCACCTATACTGCCGTAGTAGAATATTCTATAGGCTGGTACGAGAGCTGTAAAACAGCTGAAGAAGCTGTACAGCTGCTGCGCGAGCTGGTAGAAGCTGATGGACATCATGTATTCATGAAGCAAACTCCATTCATTGGCGGATATACTCATAGCGATAGAAATAAAATCAGTTCTCGTCTTTACTGGTGCGATACTTTAACAGGGAAAACTTTAACCAAACAAATTAAAGTCAACGTTTTGTTAAAAGAAATTCCAGACGTTGTCAAATATTGGGAAGAATGTGAAGCATTGCGGCAAAAACAGTTGAGAGAATGGTATCCATGGAGATATAGTACAGAGGATTAAATCCTCTTTGCAAACTTAGATGTTGAACATCTAAAAACAAATGTTGCTTTTTCTTAATACATATGTTATAATATAGACACAAAGAAAGGGGTGGAAGTAATGGAAATTTTCATCATTATCATGTGGGCACTTCTCTCTGCTATGTATCTTCATAAAGTCATCCAGAATCATTAAGCGCAGAAATGCGCTTTGTTAATTTAGATGTTAAACATCTAAAAACACTTGTTGACTTTCCAGTGCTTATGTGCTATAATCTAATCAGAAAATGAAGGGAGGACGAAACCATGTTGAGCACCATCGAAAAAATCATCAATCTGAAGGAAAACGAAGGATTGACCATTAAGAATTATCATACCATCACGTATAAAAGCGGGTGGCAAGTCGCGGATCACGGCATTGAGTGCCATAGCGCACAGGAAGCGGTGGAAGCCGTGGCGAAATTCAAAGGAACATGCGGCATCTGGTTAGAAAAAGGCATCTACTATATCGACCATAGTTTCCGCGTCAGCACTAAAAAAGAAGCGCTTACAATCGGTCGCGCACACAATCAAATTTCAATTTTGAAATGGTCTAATATGTCGTTGGTGTACTGCTAAGCAGTACTCCCGAAACTTAGATGTTAAACATCTAAATTTACCTCTTGACGCTTATGCCATTTCATGCTATAATGGTACCATCAAAGGAGGTTGAGATCATGAAGTACGAAATCCAATTCCATCCCCTCTCTAAGACTTGGAAAGTCTGGCGCATTTGGAACAACGGGGCCGAAATTGTCAAGAGTTTCAAATCAGAAGCTGCTGCCCGCAGCTGGATAGCTCGTCAATGAGCTATCCCGAAACTCGGGCAATTTTATTTTGAAATTTAGATGTTAAACATCTAAAAGAAATGATTGACATTTTCCCATAACTATGTTATACTTGTATCATCAAAAAAGGGAGGAATGAGACTATGACTATCAAATCTGAAAAATCTTTACGGGGTTTTGACTTCTGGGGTAATGCGGAAACAATTTCCCAAAACCTTACCGACGCAGAACTTGACGCAATCGAGTATGAACTTGAAAGTATTTACCCCGACGGCATTAACGAAACAACTCTAAATGATATGTTTGCTTTCTACTTTGATGATTGTATTGGTACTTTCATCGGAGAAACAGAAGAATCAATTCTCAACAGGGAATAAAAAGGGGATCCCAAAACCCCTTTTATTTCATTTTCAAAACTTAGATGTTAAACATCTAAAAACAACTCTTGACTTTTCCCATAACTTATAGTATCATGGTATCATAAAGAAAGGGAGGTTGACCACTATGAAGAACACTTGGAAAAAGCATTGTGAACTTATCGCCGCTTACTGTGATGTTAAGTACATCACTGATACCGCCATCTGGTTTTTTGAAGATGGCACTGGTTACTGTGAAACCGCGGATGGCGAAAGCTATTTCTGCGCGACATGGGAAGAATTTCTTCTCATAACTGAGGGATAACCCTCTATTTTAGATGTTAAACATCTAAAATAAATAGTTGACAACTCTATGCTTTTATGATACAATGCTATTGTAAAAAGAATGAAGGAGGACTAAATCATGTTTAAGGTAGTTAGCCCCGAATGGAATATGGTGATCAAGTCTGGTTTTGTTAGCGTGGAAAGCGCGTGCGCCTGGGCCCAGGATAACTGCGGCGAAAGCAGCAGCTGGGATGGTATCTGGTCTGTAGAGTACTACAACCCCAGCCCTTGGGTAATGGGCGTCTAAGGGCCAACGCGGTCCTTAAATAGTTAGATGTTAAACATCTAACTATTTCTCTTGACTTCTCCCTTCATTTGTGCTATAATCATATCAGAAAAAGGAAAGGGGATGTCACCATGGAAATGAGTTATCATTGCCGCATCGAGCGGGCCGACAGAGTTCAGCACATTGTAGCCGAAATTGGTATGGGTCAAGTGATCAAGGAGAAGTTCATTCATAACTGCTACACCTGCATCACCGACACGGGCATCACAATAATTAAGACCGCAGACAAGCTGAAGGTTGTTACCATGTATGTTACAACTTACCGTGAGCTGGTAGCTGTATATGAAGGAACGAAAAAAATTCCTCCATATCTCAAAAAAAGAGTTGACCGCAATCAGACGCACTACATCAGAGAAGGGAAAACAATTTGGGCGTAACGCCCAAATTGGGAAATTAGATGTTAAACATCTAAATAGAATTGTTGACTTTTTGTATTTTTATGATATAATCAATATGTAAGAAAGAAGAAGGAAACTTCTAAAAACCAGAAAGGAAAAGAACATGTTTACTAAAATTAGTGATACTATTGTAAATATTAACGAAATTCTCTACATTGATTTTAACACTGATCACATTTGGGTTCACTTCAAAACACAAGAACGCCCTTCTCGCATTAATAGCACAAAAGAAGATTTTGAAAATCTTTTAAAACAACTAAATAAAATTAGTGCGGAATAACCGCACTTTTATATTTTAGATGTTAAACATCTAAAAATAAGACTTGAATTTCATTTCCAAATATGTTATAATAAATCCGTAAGAAAGGGAAGGAAGAACTTCCCGAAACGAAAGGGGTAAAAGAAATGTTTACACTGATTACTGTCTATGAGGATGGATTTTCTAAGAGCGAAACTTGTAAAAACATCACCGATGTTTTTGCCGCCGCGTCTGTCTATTCCTATGACAAGGAATGTATCTCTATCGTTGCAATTGATGTAAATACAAAAAACTTCATCATCGACTATACAAGGGGATAACATCCCCTTTACAATTTTAGATGTTAAACATCTAAAATAAAGGATTGACAACATTGCGATCCGGGTGTATAATAAAGGTGTAAAAAGAGGGAGGGAATGAACATGATGAACTACTACGAAATCTCCGAAATCAAGGGTCTTTGGGTTATCTGGCAGGTTACTAACAACGGTTGCTCTTACACCCGCATCAAGTCTTACAAGACTAAAGCTGGGGCTGAGAACTGGGCGGCCAAGCAGTGGTTGCAGGTAATTTGGCGGTAAAACCGCCAAACTACTTTTAGATGTTAAACATCTAAAATATATACTTGACTTCTTCTCTATTTCGTGTTATAATTTTAATGTAAAAAAAAAGGAGTTGGAAAGAATGTCTGATTTGTCCGCTTACACCCCTCGCAAGGTTGATGCCGCGTATGCTAATTCTCTGGTTGATTTTATTCTCGCTTGTCGTCGTCGCAAGGTAGAAATTGACGAAATAGCTTTTTACATGAACGGCTGGAAAGTCACCTTTGTAGGCTGTAAGGGTGACGCTATCTGCCATGATGGAAGCTATGGTAGCCCTTGCTACGGCGCTATCCTTGACGAAACCGCGCATCAGAATGATTGGAGCCAAACTGGTTCATGGGAAACTATCGGTTTTCCGTGGGATGGGGACGATGTTTCTGTCCATGATAGTTATGAACTTGCCGCAATGATTAGTGATTTTCAGCGCGGCGAATACCACGAAGAAGATTGGGAATAATGCGGGCAACCGCATTATTTTTATTTTAGATGTTAAACATCTAAAATACCTTATTGACACATCCCCAAATTTATGATATACTTATCACGTAATCAAGGGAAGGAAAACCCACCAAACCAGAAGGAGAGATTGAGAATGAAGAAGTCCACTATGAAGTCCCTGGTTGCTTACCTGAACGGCGAAACCATTACCAACCTGCCCGAAATCAAGGCCGAGCTGGAAGCTGAGCTTGCGAAGGATGCCGATGCGAAAGCTGCGAAGGTAGCCGAGTATGACGAAATCCGTGAAGCTGTATTCTCTGTGCTGGGTGATGCCCCGATGACCGTGGCCGAAATCTTCAATGCTTGCGGTGACAAGCTGCCGGAAGGTTGCTCGAAGAACAAGGTTCAGTATGGTTTGTTGAACTACTGGAAGGACGAGGTTGTTAAGGTTGAACAGCCGAAGGGCCCTAACCAGTATCGCCGTGCCTAATCAACTTACCGCCCTTCGGGGCGGTAATTTTATTTTCAAATTTTAGATGTTAAACATCTAATTATAAATATTGACAAAATAAATATAACATGATATACTATAAACGAAAGGTGGGATTAAAATGTTGGAAATGCTTATGGAATTGGTTGGAAGTCAGGTAGCAGAAAAAGTCGTTTCTAAACTTGATGGGAATAAAAACTGGATGATACATACGGAAGTTATTGATGGTAAACCACGCATCCGTTTCGCGGGAAGAACTGGGCAGGGTGAACTTTATAGGTCATGTTTTGTATGGGAAATACAAAAATATCATTATAGGTGGTATTATTTCACCTATAAAAAGGATTATAAAGAAGCATTGGAAGCACTTCTTTCCCTCGGATTTGAAAAACCGCTTTGGTAAGCGGTCATAAATTAGATGTTAAACATCTAACTTTTCCCTCTTGACAATTCTTATTTTCTATGTTATACTCTATATGTAAAAAGAAGGAGGCGGTTAGAATGTTTAATGTCAATTACTATCTCAACGGCAAAATGAAGACCTTTGAGCACATTTTCAATACTATGTGGGTTGCCGCAATCAAGGCACGGGCAATCTATGAAGAGCATGGTATTCCGGCCGATGTAGTTGATATGACTACCGGAGAAGTAGTAGCAATTTTCAGTGCGGGTGGTCACTACCTTGCAGATATTTACTATGAGAACGTCACTCCCGAAATTATCGCGGAACTTATTGCGGAGTAATCCGCAATTTTTAATTTAGATGTTAAACATCTAAAATTCATTATTGACAATTTCATTTTCATATGTTATAATCCTATTGTAAGAACGAAAGGGAAAGGAAAATCCCAAAAACCAGAAAGGAAACTAAAATGTTTAAGTATGAAGAAGAAATCAATGCGCGCCTTGCTAACTTTGACTATAAAGAGACTTGGGATGAGTGGGAAGAAATCTATCCGGAAGGTGAAGGCTGTTTTATTTCTCTTGCCTTTTCAGAAGGGCTTTCTCCTAACGCTAAACTCGCCTTGAAAAAGTACTATCGTTTCACCAAAGATGGGCTTGTGAAAGTCGGCGGCGGTTTTCATAATCCTCAACGGGAAGAAAGATTTAATCTTCCTATTATGGAAATGTCATGCGCAAAGTGTAACTATCAAGGAAGCGCCCTCTATTTCCTTGGTATGATGTGCAATAATCCCGAGGGAAAAGAATATTATCTTGTAAAGATTGGCGCATCCAAAGAAACCGCGCGGCGTGTGCGTGAATATGCCGTAACCAATCCGATGATTTTTCATGACAATATTATTCTTCCATGTGATGAGAAAGATTTGAAAGAAAAAGAATATAATTGCCATAAGTATCTCGCCTCTATGGCTTATGCTATCGCGCAAAACTCTTTTGAATGGTTCTATGTCACCAAAGAAAACTATTTCCTTTTGTGCCAGATGTTTAAAGATAACACTTTCTTCCAGATGGTCGCAGATGGAAGGGTTGAGTAAAACTCAACCTTTATAATTTAGATGTTAAACATCTAAAATCAATTCTTGACTTCTCGCCCTTTGTGTGCTATAATCATTATGTAAAAGGAAAGGGGTTGAAGGTATGAAGAAGGAAATCTGGTTTGATATGGACGGAACTATTGCCAATCTCTACGCTGTCGAAGGTTGGCTTGATTACCTTATCAATGAAGATGTGTTTCCTTACGCCGAAGCTGCTACAATGTTAAACTTCTCGCTGTTCGCCCGTCTGCTGAATAAGCTACAAGCTGGCGGCTGGAAAATTGGTATCATTAGCTGGACGAGCAAGAAAGGTAGCGAAGAATACAATCTTGCGGTCGAGCTGGTAAAACGCGCTTGGCTTGCTCGGCATCTTCCTTCTGTTGAATGGGATGAAATCAAAGTGGTACGATATGGTACCAATAAATACATTGAGTGCGGCGGCGGTATTCTGTTTGATGATGAAGAAGGCAACCGCAATTCATGGAAAGATGAAGCCTATGAGCCTTCCCAAATTATCGAAATCTTAAAAGAACTTTTGCGGGGTGAGTAATTACCCCTTTAGTGTTTAGATGTTAAACATCTAAAATACAAATAGCGCATAAAAATACAGAAAAATGTATAAACTTTCTTCTTGACAATTTCATTTTTCTATGCTATAATGTTCATAGAAGTGAAGGAAAACACTCCAAACCAGAAAGGGCATCCCTATGGCATACATGGTTCATGATACTGAAACAACCGGATTGGAAAAACCTTTTTGTTACGATGTTGGATATGCCATCTATTCTGATGACCATATCGAACTCGTGCGGCAGCATTTCATTATTGAGCAGACATGGCACAACTTGCCGTTGTTTGAGAGTGCTTACTACAAGGACAAACGTCCTCTGTATATTGCGCTTATGCGGAGCAAAAAAGCAACAATGGATAAATGGGGTTATGTCATGCGAACAATGGCGCGTGATATTAAGCAGTACGGCGTAACAGATGCCTATGCTTATAACTCTGATTTTGACGATAAAGTGTTTGCTTTCAATTGTGATTGGTTCAAGTGCAATAATCCTTTGGAAAATGTGCCGGTTCATGATATTTGGGGGCATGCGTCTGAATTTATCACGAACACAGAAGAATACAGGACATTCTGTGAAGAACACCAGTATTTTACAGATAGTGGTAACTACAAGGCAAGCGCAGAAATTGTTTATCGTTATTTGACAGGCGATAACAATTTCGACGAAGCACATATGGGCGCAATGGATGTCGATATTGAAGCGCAGATTTTACGTTATTGTTTCGACAATGGCGCAGAAAAAGGAAAGGATTATAAGGTAAATAAGGTTTTGAAACGTGTTCGGCTTACTCCGTATAAAATTAAGGTCAATGGCATAATCATTCATGAAGGACAGTATGTAAAAAAATACATTCGTGATGATATGTATTCATTCACCGAGGGCTAACCGCCCTTGGGGTTTTTAGATGTTAAACATCTAAAACAAGTTATTGACTTTCTCCCAAACTTGTGGTATTATATACTTGTTCCGAGGGAGAGAGAAAACAAGAGCGCGCAGAGCGCAAAGCGCGTTGCGGTAGTGAAAAACCATCCAACAGTTGATCGGCCTTCCGACTCCCTTGTAACAAAAACTTAACAAAATAAATGCTTGACATTCTCCACAAATTGTGGTAGAATATAAATGTAAAAAGGACAAGGAAAAGTCCTAAAAACCAGAAAGGGTTTTACTATGAAGAAGAACACCATGATTACTCTCGCCAACTACTTTGCCGCCCAGCCCGAACTGCCCGCCGATGTTGCTGACGCCGTTGAAGAACTCCACCTCGAACTCGCCAAGAACGAAGCCAAGGCGCAGGCTAATCGCGAAGCGTATGCCGCCGCCCATGACATCGTGATGGATGCTATGGATGATACCCCCAAGACCGTAGCGGAAATCTATGATGCTTGCGCGGACGAACTGCCCGAAGGCTTCTCTAAGTCCAAGATCCAGTATGCGCTTCTGAACTACTGGAACGACGAAGTCGTGAAGGTTGAAAACCCCAAGGGCGCGAACACCTACCGCAAAGCGTAAGCCCCACAACCACCCGCAAGGGTGGTTTTCTTTTTATTAGGATTTTAGATGTTAAACATCTAATTTCATTTTTGAATGAATATACAAAAAATTGTATAAAAATTTTTTCTTTTTATCCCGAAAAAACACTTGACATTTTTCAAAATTTATGCTATAATTAGTTGTAAAAAGAAAAAGGGAAGGAAAACCCTAAACCAGAAAGGGTCTAAAAAAATGAGCAAAGCCGAATTGGAAAACGCCCTCCGTCTTGAAATTCTGGAAGTGTGCCGCGCCGCCCTCGCAGAACATTTCGACCTTGACCCCGTGAAACAGATTGAAAATGTGAGCGCAGGTGAAATCACCTTGCCCCTGTGCGATAAGGAAGGAAACGAAAAATACCCCGTGTTGAAAGTTTCCATTCCTCGCGGCACTCGCAACGGTCGCGGCTATGACCCCTACGATGGACACGCCGCCGCCGAAGCCTATCGAGAAGAACAGGAAGAAAAGGCGGCAAAGAAAGCCGCCAGCGCCGCCAAGAAAGAAGCGGAAGCGAAAGCCCGCGAAGCACGGCGCGAAGCAAAGAAAGTTGTCAAGGAACTTAACGAAAAGGGACTTGAAGGGATGATTAAGGGCGAGTAATCGCCCTTTCCCTTTTTAGATGTTTAACATCTAAAATCTCCTCTTGCTTTTTTCTCCATACTATGCTATAATCATAGTGTAAAAAGAAAGGGGTTGTTAGTATGAAGTCCAGTTACACCGAACGCGCCGCTCGTTTCCTCCGCACTATTTATCCTCTGCTTGATGGTCATTGGAATAGCCCTTGGGAATGTAGGCGTATTATGAGCCTGTATAGTTGCGAACATTCTCGCAAGGTGTTTGTTCGTAGTGGTGTTTCTCGTATTGCTATTATTACCTCTGATTATGTCATCAAGTTTGACTATAATGAGCGTGAAGTCAATCGTGTCGGCGGTTGCGAAAGTGAAGTCGAATTTTACCAGTTTGCGAAGCAGGAAGGCTTTGGCTACCTTTTCGCCGAAATCACTCCTTTCATTTACAACGGACGCACTTTCTATATCATGCCCCGTGTTAATGGTGTTGGGCGTGTTGAATACTCTTACGCCGAAGATTTTCTTGAAGGTGAAGAACGAGCGTTCGCCGATGAATACTTGAATGACCTTCACGATGAAAATTATGGTTGGTATCATAAACGCCCCGTAATCTTTGACTATGCCTGCAATCAGTTGTGGCTTGATAATCATGGTTATAACAATAGTGATAGTGATTATTATTCCTCCTATCGCACTCACACAGAAGAAGTTAGCTAAAGCTAATTTCATTTTCAACTTATTAGATGTTAAACATCTAAATCTAAAGATTGACTTTTCCCGAAATTGTGGTATAATAAAGATGTTCCAAGGGGAGATGACGACCATCCCGAAGAAATCTTCGGCAGGGCGGTAAAGAAACGCATGCGGATAAGCACCCCAGAGGGTTGGCTTATCCGGAGAGGACATCAAAAAATTTTTTCAAAAACTTTTGAAAAACCCCTTGACAAATTCCCAAATCTATGGTACAATGAATACGCAATCAAGAGAAGGAAAACTCTTAAAAAACCAGAAAGGAAAAAGACTATGACTAAGAAAATGGCTCTGGAAAATGCTCTGACCGTACTGGAATCCCGCATCGCTTTCCTGTCTGAAACTGACAGCACCGCCGATGCCACCGAAGCCGAGGCTCTGCGTGCTTCTGTGGAAACCATCGAAGCCATGATTGCCCAGCTTTCCAAGCCCCGCACCCCCAAGTCCGAAGAAGCCAAGGCCAAGGCTAACGCCGTCCGCAAGGAAAAGACCGCCGCCGCTCGTGCGGAACTGCTTGCCAAGGTTGTGCCTGTTCTGCGTGCGCATCTGGCCGAGGACATCACCGCTAAGGCCCTGTTTGAAGCGACTAAGGCCGAACTGCCCGAGGACTTCTCTGCCGCTAAGGTTCAGAATATCCTCATTCGGGAAATGGCCCCCGAACTCGTTAAGACCGAAGCCAAGGGCAAGGCGAATACTTACCGCCTTGCCTAAGGCATCTACCACCCCGGATGGGGTGGTTCTTTTTTTGAAAAGATTTTAGATGTTAAACATCTAAAACAAAGTATTGACTTTTTTCAAAATTCATGGTAATATATATATGTAATCAAGGGAAGGACACCCTACAAACCAGAAAGGAATTGATACTATGAAGAAAACCTCTCTGTCCGCCATCTACGAAGCTCTGACCGCCATCAACTACGACAACGCCGAAGCTATGGAAGATCTCCGCAAGGAACTGAACCGTGGCGCGGAAATCAAGGCCAAGAAAGCCAATGAATACGATACCGCCAAGGAAATCGTGTTCGATACCATGCGCCGTATCGGCAAGCCCGCTACTGCTTCGGAAATCTTCGAGGGTAGCGAACGCGTTCTGCCCGAGGGTTTCACCCGTGGTCGCGTTCAGTATGGTTTGAACAACCAGTGGGCCGATGCGGTCATCAAGACCGAGGGTAAGGTTAATACTTACTCTCTGAGGTAAGAAAAGGGCGCAAGCCCTTTTCTTTTTTTATCATCGCAAATTAGATGTTAAACATCTAAAATCCACCCTTGACTTCCCGGGATTTTGTGGTATAATGATATTGAAAGTTGAAGGAAAACAACTAAAAACCAGAAAGGGACAACGATGCACAAAATGGTATTTGACACGGAGACTACTGGCCTTGATAAACCCTTCTGTTATGATGTGGGCTATGCCATCCTTGATGATGAAAGTGGTCTGCTCGTGGAGGAAAAGCATTTTGTGGTAGAGCAAACCTGGCACAACCTGCCGCTGTTCGAGAGCGCCTATTATAAGGACAAGCGCCCGCAATACGTGCAGCTCATGCGCACGCATAAAGCCATCATGAACAAGTGGGGCTATATCATGCGGGAAATGGCGCGTGATATTAAGAAATATAATATCACTGATGCTTACGCCTATAATAGCGCTTTTGATGACAAAGTGTTCACTTTTAATTGCGATTGGTACAAATGTAATAATCCCTTGGAAACTATCGCAATTCACGATATTTGGGGCTATGCTTCGCAGTATATCACCAATAAACCGGAATATATTGCTTTTTGTGAACAAAACAGTCTTTTCACCGATAAAGGCAATTATTCCGGCAGCGCGGAAAGCGTTTACCGCTTCATCCGCAATGATAACACCTTTACCGAAAAGCATATGGGCCTGTATGATGTAGAAATTGAAGCGGCAATTCTTCTTCACTGTATTGATAACGGCGCGGCTTGGGACAAGGATTATAAGGTCAACAAGTTTTTGACCCGCACCATCCCGCACCCCTTCACCATCAAAGTGAACGGCAAAGAAATCTATAAAGGCGAATACTTGAAAAAGTATGTGCGAGATAATCTCTATTCCTTCACGACCCCGGAGCAGTAATGCTCCCCCTCCCTATTAGATGTTTAACATCTAAATAACAACGGCGTATTATCGCCGTTAATCCTCCAATACCTTTTCCAAAATGTCATATGCTTCAAGGTCAGAATGTTCGCACCACGCGCAAGCCGCGTTAATCTGCTCTGTATCGGTTATAATTCCTGAATGAATATAACTTACAAGCATGTGATTCAGGTCATCTATTCTTTCAGCTTGCAGTCGTAAATCACGAGCGCGGTCTGTCATTTGTTGCAACAGCTTAAAGGTAAGAGAGGAGCAAGTTATAGTATCATCTTTTTTAATCTTCATTCTTAATCCCTCACTTTCAAAAGTATTATAGCATGTAAATATAAAAGTGTCAATACCAATTTTTAGATGTTAAACATCTAAAATTAAAATTTGACTTTTTTCAAAATTTATGATAAAATATATTTGAAGATAAGGAAAGGGGATTTGAGAATGAGTAAGAAAGATTGGGAAACTGATGGCTACCGCAACGGAGACCCCGTATACTGCCCCGTCAATGCCTACGGCGAGTGCCCCTACTGTGACCAGTGCAATATGTGCCACATTGCTGACCCCATTGAAGATTGCGATGACTTCGCTTCCTTCTTTGAAAGTTGGGATGATTGGGTCAATGCCGATGATGTTGACCCCGATGCTCCTGAATCGTTTGCAGAAGATGAAATTAAGTGGGCGGGCGATGTGTATGGATATGAGGACACGATGGAGGACAATGAAGAAAATGTATAAGCAAGTAAAATTCACTGACAAGTTTGATAGTGCCCCTCCCATCGGCGGCATTGGGGTCTTTGAGAATGACAAATTGATCGGCGTTATTTGCGGCGAATGTGGCGGCTTCATTGAAGCGGATGATGTGACGTGGTATGAGGTCATGCCGTGGATTGACATTTCTGACGCTATTATCGGGGAGGAATAATCCCCTTCCAATATAGATGTTTAACATCTAAAATCAATTCTTGACTTCCTTTTCAACCTATGTTATAATGCTATTGTTGAAAGGGAAGGAAAACCCATTAAAACCAGAAAGGAAGAAAAGACTATGGCTAAGATTTCTAAGAACATCGTTGACGCTGACCTTCGCGCTCGTATTTTCTCTACTCTCCTTGATGAATTTGAAAACGACTTTTTTGTCAAGATTAACGACCGCCAGTACGGTTGCATCTTGACGGACAAGAATGGCGTCGAGCGCTATTGTCGAGTGGGCGTCATCGTTGCCGAAGAGCGTGAGGACATGACCGCTCGGGAACTGATGGCAAAGGAAATTGCCGACTACAACGCCAAGCAGGAAAGCAAGGCGGCAAAGGCCACCGAACGTGCCAAGAAAGCGGAAGCCGACAAGGCACGGCGGAAAGCCAAGGAAAAGGAGAAGGAGGCATAAGCCTCCTTCTCCTTTTAGATGTTTAACATCTAATTACAATACTTGATTTTTCTTCTATTCTATGTTATAATCTATATGTAAAAAGAAAAAGGAGTTGAGAAAGATGACAGTTAAAACTTTGTATATTGCTTTTGACGATGAAGAATTTGAAAGCGAACAGGCATGCCGCAACTACGAAGCAAAAGCAGTTGAATGTGTAGAAGAAATTCTTGATACTTATTCTTTCTTTGATAAAGATATGAATAAGTATGAATTGCGGCAAGACAGTATTGAACATTTCTTGTCTGATTTAGAAGATATTTCAGATATTTGCGAATATATTAAAGTAAATCAAATTCCTTCTCGCACACTTCATAAATTTGTATATCAGCAAATCGGTTGTATTCTTCCCGAACAAGAAATTGGTTTATACCGATATGATTGGAATAGTAATAAATGGGTTATTCAATAACCCATTTCCCCAAATTAGATGTTTAACATCTAAATATCATTCTTGACTTTTCTATCATTTCATTATATAATCTTAATGTAAGGAGGGAAAAGAAATGAGCAAGAAGAAATCCGCAGCCAAGCCCCGCACTAATTACGAAGTATACCGCAGTATCCGTAAGGATTGGGGCACAATCAACCCTGTGACCAAAGTTATTCCCGACAAGCGCAACAAGAAACCGAAGCATAAGAAAGGATGGGATGAGGAATGACCCTTGAAGAACGCAAGGAAGAACGTAAAGAAAAAGCTAATTTTCATCATGTGTTAGTATCACTTCTTACTGAAAATACTAATAATGATGAAGATTTCTTTAAGCGCTTATTGTGGGCTTTGGAAAGAATTTCCTTGGAACTATCACGATTTGAAGAATAAGAAAGGAAGATGAAAAATGCCTAATTGCCCTTATTGTCATCATGGGTTGACCGATGAAGAAATGTATGATTGGACTGAATTTGATGAAAAAGCCATTTTCTATTATATAGGCGTATGCCCCAAATGCGGACGAGAATTTCAATGGAATCTTGTCTATTATTGGGATAATGAAATCAATAATTTGGAAGAAATAAAAGAGTTAGAGTAATCTAACTCTTTTTTATTTTAGATGTTAAACATCTAAAAATTCCTTCTTAGCGAAGGAACACCATCTTAACTTTCCAATGAAGGGAGGACACCGCATTATAAAAATCCGCGGTTGCTTGTGCTTCTTCTTGCGTTGCGAAATACTTATTACTTTCTACACCACTTTCAACGCATACAACTTTATACATAACTTTCATTTCTAACACCTTCCTTTCATATATAATATACTACAACTTGACTTAAAAGTCAAGCTTATTTTTTAGATGTTAAACATCTAATTTTGTCAAGTAGTTAGTCTTATCTAACTCACTTTAACGCATTAAAGTGTTAAATTGTTACAAAATTGTTAAACCAAATTTTTCCAATATCTCCAATTTTTAACACCTACCCCAGATTTTACCATAGCTGTAAAATTTTACCAGATATATGGACAAGCTGGGAAGCTGGACTTCAAGCTGGAAAATTTTGGAAGCTGGAAATATTTGACAAGCTGGAAAATTTATGTTATAATAAAAAATGAGAAGCTGGATATATGTATAAAAATACACAGATTGGGGATACTTTTGAGGATTATGACGTAGCCCACGAGAATATGTATGAAACTATGTCAGCTGAGAAATTCGCTACGAAATTTTTTGAAATCGTTTCACCGCGAGCTGGAAAATTTTTCCAATTTTGTAAATTTCTGGAAGCTGGAAAATATTTGATTTATTTTAAAATTTATGTTATAATAAAATGGGAAATATAAATATAAATATTATATCATAAATTTTATTTATTGTCAAGCTGGAAATAAGCTGGAATTGTATTTGATAATTAAATAAAATTATATTATAATAAAATGAAAAAATATAAAATAAAATAAAATATTTGACAAATAAATAAATTTATGATATAATAAAAGAAAAAATAATTTTTTATTATTTATAAAATAATTTACAATAATTCTTCCGCATTATAATCACTATTATTATGAGGTGATAAATATGACGCAAGCTGAAAAAAAACAAATCGTTAAACGCTTAGCCTAGTTCAAACAAGATTATAAATTTACAAGTAAAGAAATAGCAAAAACATTAGATACTACGGAAGCCGCAGTTAGTCATTGGTTTCAAGGTGATACTCTACCCCGGCCAGAAAAAATAAATAATATCTATCAACTATTTGACAAATACTGTATTCCGGGTATAATAAAAATCCCAAAGAATAAACATTGGAATGCCTGGATTTTTATACAAGTAGATGATATAAAAAATCCTTACGAGAGCTGGCACACTAATAATATATTTGGTGAAACAGCTGAACAAATGACACTTTGGGTAGAAGACTGGAAACAAGAATTTCCTAATCCAGAAATTTATAGGTAGTATGAAGCAGGCGCGCATGGCAGAGCCTTGGCATTTTTAGAATGTATAAATCTTAATACTACCATAGAGTTCAAAGATTATTTTATTGGACAATCTGATTTATAGAAAGCCTGCGCTGGAATAAATCCATCGTGTCTTGATTATGCATTAGTAAATGCTCTTATGCGTGGTGATGTTGATGGAACCTCGTAAGCTGGAACGCCGCGACACATTCGCGCAAGAAGATATTCTTAAATTAATAGAAGATAATGATTTATCTAATTATAACACTTTTCTTGTTTTAAACGGCGGCACGGGTGTTGGAAAAACTTCTACTATTATGTCATCTGTGCGCTTGAAGTTAGAGGAAAAATTTTCCAGCCCGCAATCTATGTTAGTGGTGGAAAGTCGTAGTGCTATGGTCGCGCAGCTTAATGAAAGTTATGTTGATGTGATTGAAAACTTTTAGGGTATTGATGTATGCTAGCGCTTAGGCTTCATGCATATGATAGAGCGCAATAATATTAATTACGATTGGATTGTAATTGATGAGTGTCATGGCCTATTTAGTGAAGCAAGTTTCGCAGACGACGCAGAATATATAGCAAGCTGGATACGCAGTCGCCGCGGCAATATACACATTATATTTATTACAGCTAATGATGAATACTTTGAAGAACTTTCGCGACAATATTTTCCTGGCAACTTTAACTTTATTTACCTATTTCCAGATTTTACCAAATATGTTAGTCATACCTATGTAAAAGAAATTCAGTTTATTAAGACAAATAAAGTTGAAGCTACAATATCCTCATTTGAATAGAAGTTTCGCACACAAAAAGGAATTATATTCTTGAAGCGGGCTAGCGATATTAAAGACTGGTTCTTTAAAATGTTGGCTGCGGGTATTCGTGTAGGAATGATTGTATCGCAAGCTAATGAAACATCCGCAACTTTGACTACTGTATAGTAGAAGGTCGCGCAAGACGCCGCAATAAATATAAGTAATGGATAGACCGGCCTGACAATGGCAGATTTGTGTTAGCTATATGATACAGTGCGCGAGTCACAAGGCAAAGAAGGTATACGCGCCGCAATTGTAAAAGAACGATTACCTGAGGATATAGATGTTTTACTTGCTACTGATACAATTCAAGAAGGAATAAGTATAAAGTCACCAATTAATTATATTGTAATTGAAGGCTTTACAGAAGTAGAGGTGCGACAAAAGTTGGGCCGCTTTCGTGGCAACTTAGACCTCCTATATATTATATTCAACCCTAGTTCTGCGCGTTCTCAAACAGTAGAAAAAGTCAAAATTTTCCAGCAACTCCAAAATTTGATAGCGGCAGATGACCAAGTTGGCTTAGCAGAATTTTATGGTCGCCAATAGGCAATGAAATCTACAATTTCATTTTTAAAGAAACGCACTGACCCAGAAACTGGAATTTCATTTTATTACCTAAATGAGCCCGCCCTTCGGAATTGTGAAGCGGAATTTCATTTATATACCCGCCTTATGAATGATACAGAGCAAACCGTATTAGAAACCTATACCTACCCCCTGCTTACTGGCACGCCGAAAATTTTAAATTATAACGATGATGTGCGTAATTTCAATTTGAAAGAACAAGTAATTTAGATAGCTGACAAATGGCGTGGAATACCCTTAAAGGGACCCGCACAAGAAGAACTTATTTAGGATTTTAAGGAAAGAGGAATTACTGACAACAAACGAAAATTAGTAATTACATTTAGAGGATGCTGTGCCGTATTTTCTACATATGATATAGAACTAAAAGAAAAACAAGCAACTAAAAAAGATATAGAACAATGGCCTCAATATCTTAATAAAGTGCGAGAAAAATTTAAAACCATAGAATAAATAGCCCCATAAAATGGATAGGTATTAAAAGTATTTTGCTCCATTTTATGGGGATTTATTTTAGAGATGGAGTAAAAGCCGTAGTTGAACTTATAATATAATAAAAAATCCCCGTAACTTGGAGCAACACTCTTATATATATATTTGCTCCAAATTGAGGGGATTTTTTTAATAAAGATTATTTTTAATAAAAAATTTTGTAGAAAATTTTCAAAAAATAGTTCATCAAATACTTGACTTTGCCTAAAATTTGAGGCGACATCTACATATTACCCCTATATTCTGGCGAAACACTACAAAATTGCTTTTCCCCTACCAAAAATTTTTCGCGCAATTTCCCCCGTTTAAGTTCTAATTTCATTTTTCTTTCTCTTCTTTTATTCAGCATAGATGTCTCAACCCTATAATCCCATAACTA
>Ga0265298_10003280_pt1 | contig 21558 bp, 16 predicted proteins | sample AusTroGonzalo_MG_3_FD_193486 | JGI IMG/M metagenome (GOLD analysis project Ga0265298, IMG submission 193486) | Bovine rumen microbial communities from tropical cattle in Woodstock, Queensland, Australia - Gonzalo_01 | ecosystem: Host-associated > Mammals > Digestive system > Stomach > Rumen ...
CTCCACCGTCATTTGCTTGGCGACATAAGCGAGCACGAGGTCGAGGCTGAAAACATCCAGCCGAGTGATCTCGTCCGCCTTTTCCCACATCAGTTCGTCCAGCGCCTTCTCCCGGCCCAGGATATCTTTCCTGCGCAGAATTTCCAGGATACGCGCTTCGTCGTCGAAGAATTCATTCTCATCCCCTTCGAAGACGATGCTGTCTTTTTCGCCGTCCAGCCCCAGCGTCTCGCCGAGCCAGCGCGCCTTGAGGTTGCGCAGGTGCCGGTCGTAGTCGAAGTACTCGCGGATGAAGCGGCTGCGGCTACGGCGCGCCTCGGCGAAGAAGTTTGCGTCGAGTTTATCCGCTTCGAATCCGTCCATCACAAAACGGATCCGGCGTGCGTCGGCCTCATCGCAGAGCGAAAGGATCTCTTCCGGCGAGGGCAATGCGGCGAGGATATATGCGTAATTATTCACCGAAAAGCAGTTTTCTCGTGACCGGACGCAGATATTCGGCGATCAGGGCGCTGAAACTCTCGTCGGAGAAATTGACATACCAACTGCCGTCGGCGGGGCCGATGCGGAATCCGCCCGCCATCTTCTTCGAGAAAGTGGCGCTGACACCCCTGTCCAGGGTTTTGGCCAGTTTCTCGCTTACCCAGTCCTCCAGCTCGCCGCGGAGATTCTCCGGCAGCACGAGGGCCAGGTCGCAGGGGGCTTCCGGGCTGAAATGCCGGGCCGTCTCGGTAATGACTTCCTGCAGCAGGGCCGTGTCACGCAGTTCGGCTTTCACCGGCGATTTGCAGGAGGCCTCCAGCAGGATGTTCTCGATGTCTTTGCGGGTGGCCTGCAGGGCCTGTGCGGAGGCACTCCGGATATCGGATTCCGCCTTCGTCTTCAGTTCCGCGGCATTCTTCTTCGCCGCCTCGACGATCTGCTCCGCCTGTTCCCGGGCTTCGGCGACGATGGCCTCCGCCTTGGCCTTCGCCTCATCCAGGAGGCGCTGGCCTTCTTCCTTTCCTTTCGACAAACCTTCGTTATACAGTTTGTCAGTCAGTTCTTGTAGTTTGTCTTGCATTGTACTATTTGTTGTTGATTTGCGCAAAACAGATAAAAGGAGCAGGGTGCGACGTTAGGGCACATTTACCCGGATAGGGTTGCGAAGCAACAAGTGCCCGCTGTTGCATCCTGCGACTTCTGTTTAGCAAATCAATCATTTATATTCCCGATTATTGAGCAGTTGCCGGACGAGCAGCGGGAAATTGGTGGTGATGACATCCACGCCGGCATCGATGACGGCCCGGATATCCTCCTCCTTGTTCACCGTCCAGGTATTGACGGTCATCCCACGCTCGTGCGCATCCTGCACCCACTCCTTGTGCCGGAGCAACTTGCTGTACTTATAGTCCAGTCCGTTGATGCCATATTCCTGCAGTCGTTTGGGAGCATAATACGCGTCGAGGAACTGATTGTAGAATTCCGGCGCCTCTGTGGCAAGGCGCTTGCAGATGTGCCAGCTGAAGGAAATGAACATCACGCGGGAGGGGTCGTAAAGCCCGTGCGCCTTCAGCGCGGCGAGCGATTTCTCCACCATCATGTCCTCCCGTCCGAAGTCCTTCTGCGGCTTGAGTTCCATCACCAGCATCGTCCTGGACTTGGCGCCCTGCTCGAGGTAAGCGTCCAGGGTAGGGCGGGATTCGCCGTTGGGCAGTTTGAAGGCCAGCAGTTCGGCATAGGGGGTGTCGCCGATTTTCATCCCGTTGATATCGGGATCGTGATTGACGATGACGACATCGTCCGCCGTGATGTGGATATCGAATTCAGAGCCCCAGAGACCGGCATCCTGTGCGGCCTTGAGCGAGGCGATGCTGTTCTCGCTGAAGCCGGCCGCCTCGCAGTTCCAGAAGCCGCGGTGCGCGGTAATCGCGATTTTCCCTCCGAAGGGATTGGCGGGGAAGGCGGGCTTGGTGTTGGTCATCGAGGAGATGACGTCCAGGTTGATTTCGCGGAGTTTCTTTTCGTCCAGTTTGACGACTTCCCGGTCGTAGGTCATGATGCCGTTCACCTCAGTTTCAACGTCCGTAGTCTGGGTATAGACGGCGGCGGCGCAGCCGGTCTTGATGAGGTCCTTGAGCATAGCGGCATAGTCTTCATAGTAGTCCAGCGCCTGTTTCGCATTCTTCTTGACTCCGCCGTAGCCCCAGTTCTTGTCGGTGACTTTCCAGAGATGACCTTCCACCGGTAGGCCGATGCCGCCGTATTCTCCGACGACATTGACCACCTTGCGCTCGAAGATGTTCATCATCGGCCGTGAATAGTGGTGTACGTCCAGGATGTCTCCGAGTTCGGAAAGGTCATAATTGCCGCCCGATGCGGGATTGATCAGGCGGGTAGGGTCTTTTTTGCGGGTGAAGCGCACGGCCTCCGGCGTATCGAACTGGCCCCAGGCTTCATTGAAAGGGACCCAGACGACGATGCTCTGGAAGCCCTTGAGCGCGTCGATGATCTCGCCCCACTCCTTGTAGTAGTTGTCTTTCCACTCCTGGGGAACGACGCAGTCGGTTCCGCCGAGCCAGGAATCATAGGACCAGACGTTTTTCTGTGCCTTTTGGAGTTCCTTGCTGCGGGTGGTCGCATCTTTGTCGTGGTCGCCGACGCTGGGCATATCCTGCCAGACCAGGATGCCCATCCTGTCGCAGTACCAGTACCAGCGGGCGGGTTCCACCTTGATGTGCTTGCGGATCATATTGTAGCCCCAGGCCTTGGTGCGCTCGAGGTCGTAGCGGAGCGCATCGTCGGTAGGGGCGGTGTAGAGGCCGTCGGGCCACCAGCCCTGGTCCAGCGGGCCGTACTGGAAAAGCGGTTCGTTGTTCAGCGCGATCCGGTGGTATTTCGTGGGCTTCGGTTCTTCGAACACGGATATTTTCCGCATGGCGGTGTAGCCCTTTACGGCATCGACGGTAGCGTTTTCGCGTTCGATGGTAATGTCGATATCGTAGAGGAAAGGACTGTCGTGGCTCCAGAGCTTGGGCTCGGGAACGCTGAACAGCACCTCGGCGCCTTCGCCTTCGGAAATGACGGCTCCGTCCGCGAGCAGGCGGGAACGGAGCACGTCGCCGCTCTGCAGGCCTTCGGCATCGATGCTGAGGCTGATGCTGCCTTTGTCAATATCGGAAACCGCATAGTAGCCGTTCACGTGCGCGCTCTGCACGGGTTCCATCCAGACTGTCTGCCAGATGCCGGTGACGGGCGTGTACCAGATGCCGTCGGGAATCATCCACTGCTTGCCGCGCGGCTGCCATGAAGTGTCCGTGGCGTCCAGCACCTTCACGCGGAGGCTCTGCTTGCCACTTTTGCGCAGCGCAGGGGTGATGTCGAAACTGAAGGGCGTGTAGCCGCCAGTATGTTCGCCGATTTTGGTCCCGTTGACCCAGACCTCGGCTTTCCAGTCCACGGCGCCGAAGTGCAGCAGGATTCTGCGGCCCTTCCAGGCGGAGGGAACGGTAAATGTGCGTTCGTACCAAAGCGCATCAGTATCGGTAACGGTGCGCGCTACACCGGAGAGCGAGGATTCTACGGCGAAGGGGACGAGAATCTGCCCTTCGACGCTGAAATCGGCGGAAGAGGCTTCGGTAATGCCGTAATTCCACAGGCCGTTGAGGTTTGCCCACTCGCTGCGGACCATCTGCGGACGCGGATATTCGGGCAGGGGAGCCTTGGGGTTGACCTGAGCGGCCCAGCGCGTTTTTATGTTGTCGCCGGCAGGTGCCCAAGCGCTGCTTTTTGCGGAAATATTTGTCGCTGCGAACATTAACGCAGCAGCGAAAAGGAGGGTTTTAGCCATGGAAAGTCGTTTTTGCGTTTTATGCATCTACAAAGGTACTCATTTTTGCGAAAAAATTGCGATATTAGCGCATCCTTTTTTGTTGAGAAGCCTTATGGAAAGACCGGTATTACAGGAAGAGATTCTGCAGTCCGCGGAAGCGGTGTTTGAGGTGATGCGTCAGCGGGTCTCCGCGGAGGATTTGCAGCGCATCGAGGATGCCTTCTGGTTTGCCGCTGCAGCGCACGACGGACAGATGCGTATGTCCGGGCAGCCCTATATCGTCCACCCCATCGCCGTGGCGCATATCGTCGCGGCCGAGCTGGAACTGGACGCGAACCCGGTCATCGCCGCCTTCCTGCACGACGTGGTCGAGGATACCGAGGTGACCATCGAGGACATCCGCGAACATTTTGGAGATGACGTCGCCTTTCTGGTGGATGCGGTCACCAAGCGGAAAAAGGAAAAATACCAGTACACCAAGCAGGTGGATAATTTCCGGCAGATCCTGGATTCTGTGCATTACGATATCCGGGCCCTGCTCGTCAAACTGTCCGACCGCCTGAACAATATGCGTACGCTGGACAGCATGCGGGCGGACAAGCAGATGAAAATCGCGGGTGAGACGGACTTCTTCTATGCGCCGCTGGCCAACCGCCTGGGGCTCTATCCCGTCAAATCGGAACTCGAGAACCTGTCTTTCCGCTACCGCTGTCCGCGCGAATTCGCCATGCTGGAGGACCAGCTCGCGAAGGATCAGGAGCGTACTGCCGAATCCGTGCGCGTATTTTCCGAGGAAATCCAGCGGCTGCTCGCCGAAAAAGGCATTACCGTCCGGATGGAGACGCGTTACCGCAAGCCCTACAGCATCTGGCGCAATATGAAGGAGCAGAACGTCAACTTCTCGCACGTTGATTTCAAGCACTACATCCGCGTCATCTACGAAGCGCCCAAGGAACCCTGGACGGAAAAGGACCTGAGCCTCTACATCTATTCCATCCTTTCCGGACATTTCCAGGAGCGGCCGGGCAGCATTTCCAACTATATCGACCATCCCAAGGACAACGGTTATCAGGGCTTCCACGTAAAGATGCTCAACCGCGCCGGGGTCTGGGAGGAGTTGCATATTTCCTCCGAGCGGATGATCCGCAACGCGCGTCTGGGCTGCATCGTTGAACGCAACGAGGAGTGGCTGGAACGCTTCAAGGGCGTCCTGCAGGATATGGCTCTGCACCTGGGGGATCTGGACTTCATGGAGGGCGTGAGCTCATCGCTCTACAATGAGGATATCATCGCCTATACGCCGAAGGGACAGGGCGTAATCCTGCCCAAGGGTGCGACGGCCCTGGATTTTGCCTATGAGATCCATACCGATATCGCGGAGCGGGCCAAGTACGCGCGTATCAACGGCATTCTCTCGCCGCTCAAGACCGAGCTGCACCGGGGTGACTGCGTCGAGATCGGCGTAGCGGACGATGTCTGCCCGCAGAAGCGCTGGTTGGAGTACGTGACGACCTACAAGGCCAAAAAGCATATCGCAGCCTATTTAAAGCATAAGGGCGAGCCGCTCTATTCGCGCTGCCAGCACTGCCGGCCGCTTCCCGGCGACGAGGTCATCGGCTTCAGGGATTCCAAGGGGCATATCACCGTACACAGCCGCCATTGCTCCGAAGCGGTCAAACTGGCTTCGGAGAACGGGGACAGCATCGTCGAACTGGATTTCCTGCCGGATCCGCAGCATCTCTTCCCGGCTATGATCCGCATCATCGCCATCGACCGCTATCATCTGCTCCGGGACATCATCGACTGCATCGTCGAGCGGCGGAAACTTTCGCTCTCGAAACTCTGTACGCAGACCGAAGACCAGATCGTCAATTGCGACATCCACTTCTACGTGCATTCCGCGGAGGAGTTCCGGCAGACCATCAGCGACATCGCCTCGATTCCCAGTGTGGACGAGGTGAAGGACCTGAATGCGGAATAAGGGGCGCTAGCGGTGCCGCAGCGCCAGTTCTTTCTCCAAATCTTCTATTGAGACATCCATCTGCTCACAGAGGACGAGCAGGTGATAGATGAGGTCTGAGCATTCGTAGATGAAGCGGTCGCGTTTGCCGTCGACGGCCTCGATGATTGTCTCCGCCGCTTCTTCGCCCACTTTCTTGGAGATGGCCTTGACTCCCTTGACAAAGAGTTTGGTGGTATAGGAGCCTTCAGGCATCTGTGCGTGGCGGCCGCGGATGACGCTTGCCAGGGTGCGGATGAAGCCTTCGTCGTCGCAGCTGTCGAAGCAGGCGGTGGTGCCGCGGTGGCAGGTCGGCCCGGCGGGCGTGGCTTTGATCAGCAGGGTGTCGTTGTCGCAGTCGGCGTACATCTCATTTACCGTCAGGAAGTTGCCGCTGGTTTCGCCCTTGGTCCAGAGGCGGCCTTTGCTGCGGGAGTAGAAGGTGACGCGGCCTTCTTTTGCCGTCTTCTCGAAGGCTTCTTCGTTCATATAGCCGAGCATCAGCACCTTCAGGGTGCAGGCGTCCTGTATGATTACCGGCAGGAGACCGTCTCCCGTCTTCTCCAATTTAAAATCACTGAATTTCATTGTTATTTTTTTTGCCAGACGCTGTGTTCGGAGATACCCCATCGCTCCTGCGACCAGACCAGCAACAACGGGCGCTTGTTGCTTCGCAACCCTATCCGGGTAAATGCGCCCTAACGTTGCTGGTCTATTCGCTTTAGTCGCTTAAGGGGCAACTTCCTCTCCATTATACGCGTCTTGCAAATATACAATTTTATGTTGATAATGTTGATGTGAGGCGTATTATTTCGGCGGCGACGGCGCGCGAGGCTCCGCCTCCGCCGAGGACTTCGCGCATGGCGGCGTAGTCCTCCTGCATACGTGCAGCCCGTTCGCCGCCCGGCGTGAGGCTCTTTAACTCTGCAATGACATTTTCCGGCGTGAAGGCGTCCTGGATCAGTTCGGTAAAGACCTGCTTGTCCAGGATGAGATTGGCCAGGGAGATGTATTTGATGCGGTCCTGGATGCGCAGGATGTGCAGGGCCACGAACATATTGAAGCCTGTGGTGGACCAGCAGACGACCTGCGGCGTACCGATGAGTGCGGCTTCCAGCGATGCCGTGCCGGAGTTGATGACGGCTTCCTCCGCAAATTTAAGGATGCCGTAGGTGTCGCCGAAGATGAGTTTGATCCTTTCGTTTCCCTGGATATAGGGCAGGTAGTCGGCTTCGCTGCGCGCAGGGGCGCCTGCGAGCAGGAACTGATGGTCTTTGAACTGCGGGTCGGCGCCGAGCCTGCGGACCACTTCCGTCAGGACGGGCATCATCCGGGAAATCTCGCCTTTGCGCGACCCCGCAAGCATGGCGATGAAGGGCTTGTCTTCCAGGCCGTGCGCCGCGAGGAATTCCGCTCGGCTGCGGTTGAGGGCGGGGGAGTCCTGGATGGCGTCCAGCAGGGGATTGCCCTTATATATAAAAGGTACGCCCGCCTCCGTGAAATAGGGAATCTCAAAGGGGAAGACGATGAAGAGCCGGTCGACATATTGCCGCAGTTTGCTGTTGCGGCCCTCGCGCGAGGCCCAGGTCTTCGGAGCGATGTACCAGAATACCTTGAAGCCTTTCTTGTGGGCGAATTTGGCGATGGGGAAGTTGAAGCCGGGGTAGTCGATGAGAATCACGGCGTCGGGCTTCCAGGCGGCGATGTCCGCCTTGCATTCCCTGAGGTTGCGCGACATCTGCCCGGCCTTCCGCAGGATTTCCCCGATTCCCATCATCGCCCCCTGGCGGTAGTGGGTGGTCAGGCCGCCGTCCGTGCCTTTGTCGGATTCGTCGTAGACCGCTTTCATCAGGTCGCCGCCGCGGAAGCGGATGCAGGCCTGCGGGTCCTCGGCGTAGAGGCCCCGCATCAGGTTCGAAGCGTGCAGGTCGCCGGACGCTTCTCCGGCTATGAGGTAGTATCGCATCGCTTAAAAGAGGGTTTCGAGCCTTGCTTTTTCCGCGTAATCGGTAGCATCGAGTTTCAGCGGGCAGATCGTGATGTAGCCGGCAGACATCTGACGGTGGTCGGCTGCGTCCGTGTTGCGTGCATCGTCGGTCAGGTCGCCCGCCATGATATATACCGTTTCTCCCGCTTCCGCCTCGGCAGGGAAGGGACAGTCCCGGAATTCCTTGGTCCAGTGTACCGTCCCCTGGTAGCTGATCCGGATGCCCAGGGGTGCCCCTTTGGGGAAGTTGATATTGTAAAAGGTCTGCTTGTCGCAGACGGGATTCTGCGTGAGGCGGCGGAATATTTCCGGGAACCATCGGGCGACTTCGCTGAAATCGGCATCCGGGCTGAAATCATCCACGGAGACGGCGATGGAAAGCACGCCGGCCAGCGCCCCTTCCTTGGCGGCGCCCACCGTAGCGGAGTACATCGATGCGGAAGCCGCGTTCGCTCCGTGATTGATGCCGCTGACGACGACATCGGGCAGACCGTCGGTAAAAATTTCGTCCAGCCCGTACTTGACGCAACTCGACGGAGTGGCGTCCACGTACCACCAGCGCACGCCGTCCCGGTCGGGGAGCCGCTTTACGGCGATGGGTACCTGCCCCAGATTTACTGCCATAGACATCGCGGACTGGGGAAACTTCGGCCCCACTACGGTCAGTTCCCCAAACGGCTTCAAGATTTCCACCAGCGCCGACAGGCCTCTCGCCCCATATCCGTCGTCATTTGTCAGTAAAATTTTCATAGATTGCAAAATTACGAAAAAATCAGTAAATTTGCGCCGCTTCAGTTGGTAGAAGTATTGTTGTTTAACTATAAACTATTAGAAATGGTAAAAATTGGTATTAACGGATTTGGCCGTATCGGCCGTATGGTTTTCCGTGCTGCCGTCGAGAATTTCTCGAAGGACGTTGTCGTCGTAGGAATCAATGACCTCCTCGATCCTGATTATCTGGCTTATATGCTCAAGTACGACTCCGTACACGGCATCTTCAACCACGACATCAAGGTGGATGGTAACTACCTCATCGTGGACGGCAATAAGATTCAGGTTTTCTGCGAGAAGGATCCCGCTAACATCACCTGGGGTGCCCTGGACGTTGACGTCGTCGTCGAATCCACCGGTTTCTTCCTCACTTCCGAACTGGCCGAGGCCCATCTGAAGGCCGGTGCCAAGAAGGTGATCATGTCCGCTCCTTCCAAGGATGCTACCCCGATGTTCGTCTATGGCGTGAACGACAAGACCTACGCCGGCCAGAAGATCATCTCCAACGCTTCCTGCACCACGAACTGCCTTGCTCCTCTGACCAAGGTACTCAACGACGCTTTCGGCGTAAAGCGCGGCCTTATGACCACCGTGCACGCTGCTACCGCTACCCAGAAGACCGTTGACGGCCCTTCCAAGAAGGACTGGCGCGGAGGCCGCGGTATCCTCGAGAACATCATTCCTTCCTCCACCGGTGCCGCCAAGGCCGTGGGTAAGGTGCTTCCTGAACTGAATGGCAAACTGACCGGTATGAGCCTCCGCGTTCCTACCAGCGACGTGAGCTTCGTCGACCTGACCGTCGAACTGAACAAGGAAGTTTCCTACGAGGAGATCTGCGCTGCGATGAAGAAGGCTTCCGAAGGCGAACTCAAGGGTGTTCTCGGATATACCGATGAGGCTGTCGTCTCCACCGACTTCCGCGGTGATGCCCGCACTTCCATCTTCGATGTGAAGGCCGGTATCCAGCTCGATCCTACTTTCGTGAAGGTTTGCGCCTGGTACGACAATGAGTGGGGTTACAGCAACAAGGTCCTCGAGATGGCCAAAGTGATTACGAAATAATCTGTTTAACCAAACTAATACTACCAATGAAAAAGATTCTTGCAATCCTTCTCGGTGTCGCCCTCGTGGCCGGCGCTCTCTCCCTGACTTCCTGTCAGAAGAATGTCGACAACGCCAAGTCCCTGATCAATACTGTTTGGGGAGCACAAGATGGCGCTGATCAGTATTTTCTGGAATTCACTTCCCAGATGGGCTGCAAAATGAGGATTAACGACCGCTCTCCTTACGAGGGAACTTTCATCATCCTCGGCAACAAGCCCAGCCTGAAAGGCAGTTCTATCGAAGTCGTGTTCACGGACTGGGCGGAAAAGGTCGAAGCCCTCGTGGGTGAGTTCAAGAGCGAAGATGAACTCGACCTCGACCACATGATGTTCTACAGATTGCCCGTAGACGCAAAGTAGTTTTCCCTACTCAATAAAAAAACCGGACGCCGCTCGGCGCCCGGTTTTTTTGTATCCTTACGAAGGGAACAGCGCAGCCATCCGGGTCCTTCACCAGATAGGCGCAGAATCAGATTTACGCCAATCCGGGTTTACAGGGCTTCCCGATGCTCCTGCGCCAGGCAAAATAAAGTTCCTCAGTAGCCAGCGCGATTTTTGTGACGGAGCAGTCCGGTACTTTGGGATAGGTGTACCAGGTATCCGTGAGGGTGTTGAGATCTACACAGTCTCCCCATTTGCCAAGGTAGTTGTATTCGATGTGTACGGAGTAGGCGGAGGGCACCGGAATCTCCATCTTGTACTCGCGTCCCAGCAAATCTTTGACCCGTACGCGGAACCCCTCCATATCGTGTGTCATCGTCCCTTTGCCTAAAGGAATGAAGCGCTTGGAATTGGGCAGTGAGCATACTTCTACGGGAAGATCTCCGCTGCTGTAGGTTCCGGCTTCCACTTCGGCGCGCACCTGCGCCCGCTCCCACTCGTACCAGTCGGGAACGTGCGGAAATTCGGTCTTCCCCTCGAGGGCGAACAGGGTTCCGTCCGGTGCCATTTCCCAGCGCTTGCCGCAATGCTTGCAGATGAGCTGATTGCCCTTGGAAGTCATTTCGTACTCTGTACCGCAGTGCGGGCACTGATAGAGCACGCGGTGGAGTCCCTCGGCGCGTTTATCATAGTGCATCTCGAGTTTCTTTTCCTTCAGCCAGGCAAAATCGTCATACTGGAAGGAGCGGACGAGCCCCTCGTTAATCTCATCGACACTCAGTGACTCCAGTTGTTCCGGTGTGTAGAGAAGGTTGAAATCTGCTTCCGTGGGCTTGACGCCGCGGGGATGCAGGTTCCAGAACGGGGAATTGACGTGGTGTCCGTGGCAGATGAAGGTCGTCACGGGAACCTTGAGCAGTTTGCAGAGTTTGCCGAGCGATTCCGGCAGAACCGCCGTCGTGCCGCAGAGCGAGTAACGGGCTTCGGGATAGATGACTGCGATGTCTCCGTTATCCACCACGCGCTTCAGTTGCCGGATCAGCGTCACGTCTGAAGTGAATTTGCGCTTGCAGATGGCGCCGACGTTGCGAAGCAGCCATTCGCGTCCGATGAATCCGTCAATAGCCACCACATAGTTGGCGCGGCGGGGGAAAATGGCCTTGGTCAACACCTTGAAGTCCATAAAGGCGTTGTGGTTGCTCAGCAGCAGAAATGGCGATTTGAGATCCTGGGTGCCTTGGTAATGGACCTGCACCTTGTGGGCGATAACGGTGGGAAGGCTGAGCAGGTAGGTCAGCGGGCGAAGGAACCAGCGTGTCCGCACCGGCGGATTCGCCATATTAAAACGCTCAAAATTATCTGTCATATGGAGGAATTATACCTTCAACAATGCGTAAAGCAGGTTCTTGAGGATATAGAGGGCGAAGGAGAGCAGGACGGCCAGGGACCAGTGGGCCCCGAAGACCGCCACAAGCACTGCGATCACGATTACTTCAAGGACAAAAAGCATACGCTTGTAGAAGAGCGCGTCACGCGTCTTGAAGGCGGCGGCGGAGAGTTTCATCGAGAACATCGGCAACTCGCTCACCAGCAGGGCGCTGAGGCAGAGGCTGAGCACGGGGATGAAGACCACGCCGGCACTCCAGATTGCGGGCAGCGATGCCGGCGCGTAGGCGACATAATCGCAAAGGGCACCGCAGAGCAGGGCGCAGGCGGGCGTGGGCAGCCCGAGGAAATTCTCGTGCTGGCGCTCGTCGATATTGAATTTCGCCAGCCGGAGCCCGCTGAATACCGCGATGAGCAGCGCTGCGAAGCAGAGCGGATTCTCTCCGAAGGAGCAGGTGCGCATCAGGCAGAAAAGCATCATCGACGGCAGGACGCCGAAACTGACCATATCGGCCAGGGAATCCAGTTCCCGCCCCATCGGGCTGTAGGCCTTCAGCGCGCGGGCCGCCATCCCGTCAAGGAAATCGAAGAGCGCGGCGGCGAGCATCAGCGGGAAGGCGACCTCGAAATGCCCCTGGAAGGTGAAAACGATGGCCACGGCCCCGCAGGCCAGGTTCAGGCTTGTGATGAAATTCGGAATGTGTTTTTTCATTTACCCATCTTTTTGAGCAGGGACTTGGGCAGGGCGGATTTGTGCACGATGACGCCAAGGCTCTGTCCCTTGACGAATGCGGGCGTCACATACCAGATGCCCTTATACTTGCCGGCTTCGCCCCAGGAATTCTTGGCCATGTAATACTTCTTGCCGTCCTGGTCCTGGGCGATACCGTAAAGCTGCATGCCGTGGTCGTCGGTCATGGTCTTGTTGTCATACTCGATCTGGCGGCTCTCCTGCGTGGGAACCTTCTCGACGACGACGGACAGGCGATCGTTCCCCTTGTCGGCGGACTTGCCCACCCAGTGCTCCTGGTCGGAACCGGCGCGGCTGCTGGCATCCATATCCACGAGGATGCCCAGACCGTCACGGGTAAAGCCCGGATCGCTCACGTCAGCGGACCATTCAAGGGTGTAGCCATTCTGCAACGCATTCTCCACGATCTCCATGAATTCGTCGATGGGGACGTTGAAACTGAGGTCGGAGCGCCAGTTGTCGCAGACCTCCACGGCGAACCAGCTGTAGAAAGGATGATGCGTGTAGGAGGTCAGGCTGATATAGTCGTCAGGATTGAACTTCAGGGCGTCGCGGTAAGCGGCGGGCGTGTATTCCTTGCCGTCCACGCTGAACTTCTCCGGCCAGGGACCGAGGTAAGCGTCCAGGATGCCCTTGAGACCGTTCTTCCAGGCAGTGGTCAGGGTCTTGTTGGGATTCTTGACAATCACGTCCACATAGGCCTTGAGCACGCCGTCCAGTTCCGCCTGTACGGGTTTGTCCGTGCCGTACTGCATACCGGTCATCTCCGCCTGCGGAACCAGGCCCCAGTCGCGGATGACATCCAGGACGTCTCCGCCCTGGCTGCCTACCCGGAAGCCCATATGCCCGTCCAGGCGCACGTATTTCTCCGCCCGCTCCAGATAGGAATGGCTGACGATGAAGAATTCGGAGAAATCAGGATACTTCAGCGTATCCTTGATGCCGTTGATACGGATGACCTCGGACTCCACGAAGCCGATGGTGGAAAAGGCCCAGCAGGTGCCGCTGCGGTATTGGTTTTTAATGGAAGTGATGGGAGCCGCCTTGACCGTGGTGAAACTGTATTCAGGGAAATTGGCTTTCACCTTGTTCTGGGCGGAAGCGCCGCAGAAGCAAGCCAATGCCGCGGCGATGAGGATAGTTGTCTTTTTCATAACTTGCGAATGTAGCAATAATTGTGGATATTTGTGCTATGAAAAAGAGATTCTTTTCCATTTTGCTCTGTGCTTTTGCGGCTGCTTGCGCCATGGTTGAGCCGTTTATCAGCGATTTGAACCTGACGCTGTCCCGTGAAGGCACAGTCTTCGCTCCGGATCCCGCATGGACGAGCGGCGATGCGGTCAAGGTGCTGAGTTCCACGCGCAGAAGCGGAAAAGTGTTCCGTCTCAGCGCCGGAGCGAAGCAGGAGAGCGGAACTTTCAGCGGCGAAAAGCCCGGCAGTGCACCCTTCATCCTGACGGCGCCGGAAGCCCTTTCCGTCGAGTACAAGACGGCATCGACCTTCTACGCCACTTTTCCGCAGGTGCAGCGCTATGTCGCTGACGGCTATGATGCCGATGCCTGCCTCTATGCCGCTACCGCCGATGGCAGCGTCGCTACCCGATTGCGCTGTCCGATGGCCGTGCTCAGTTTGCCGCTGAAAAGCCAGTTGGGCATTACTTCCCTGACTCTCACGACTCCCGATGAATACCCGCTCTGCGGAAAGGCCCTGGTCCGCCTGGGTGCTGATGCTGCCGTTACTTTCGAGGGGGAGGGCGCCTGCAGCCTGGTCCTGGATTGCGGGAAAGGCGTCACTCCCGGCACCAGCGCGACCGTTTTTCGCTTCGTGCTGCCGTCCGCAGCCCTTTCCGCCGGTGCTGATTTGAAAATTTCCGATGCCGAAGGCGGGGCGATGTACCTTTCCATCGCGCCCATAGCCCTCGCGAACGGCGACCTGCTTACTCTGCCGGAAACGCAATATGCCCAGGAAGCGCCGCCTTATCTGAGCACCTCGGTTCCGGGACTCTATAGCATTACTAATAAAGGTATGGTGACACCGGACTTTGCCTGCGATGCGCTGCGCGACCAGATCGGACTCCTGGAATCCAGCGATGCGCTCGAATGGCGGCTTCAGCGGCTTTCCGAAGGCAAGCTGCTCCGGGTGAGCCTGCCGAAACGGCGGGGGACTCTCTTCGATGCGGAGTTCTCCTCCATCGGCCTTTCCACTTCGCTGAAGGGAATGGTGCAGATGCGTAGCGTCCAAAGCAAGGACGGACTGGTATGGTGCCTCGACGCTACAGGTAATAAACTCCTCATTTTCAATACGGCCCTATGAAACGACTGCTGCTTTTGCTCTCCGCCTTTGCGGCGGCCATCGTGCTTCACGCTGTGCCTGTCAGCGAGCAGCGTGCCCGTGAAGTCGTCCTGGCGTTTATGCCCGGAGATGCGGATTGGGAGCGTTTGAGCGAGGCTCCCGAGGGCCTGCATATATTCAACCGCAAGGGCGGGGGATTCATCATTATTTCCGCGGATGACTGTGCCCTTCCCGTCCTGGCTTATTCGTACGGCGGCCGCTTTACGCTGCGCGATGCGCCGGATAACCTGCGGGCCTGGGCCGATGCGACGAGCCGCGTGATCCGTCAGGTAGTATCGGCAGGAAAAACCCCGGACAGCCGCCTCCTGGCCGTCTGGGACGCTCCCTCCGTGCTCAGCCGCGCGGGTGCCGGAACGCACTTGATCAATACCGCCACCTGGGGACAGGGAAGTCCCTTCAACTACTACACTCCGACGGTGGACGGAGAAAAATCCATCGCCGGCTGCGTGGCCGTTTCCATGGCCATCATCATGCGCCACTATGGCTGGCCGAAGGCGGGCTCCGGCATACTGCCGGCCTATACCTATATGACAGCCAAGGGGAATACGCGTACCCAGAGCGGACATGCGCTGGGCGACAACTATAACTGGAGCGATATGCCCCTGAACCACGTTCCGGAGGATAACCGCAGCGTGGCAAAGCTGGTCTATGACTGCGGCGTGGCCGTACAGTCGTCCTTCAATGCGGGCGGGACCAGCGCTTTCCCCAGCGATGCGCCGGGAATGATGGCCGCTTATTTCTCCTATTCGCTTGCAGGCCTGATGGAGCAGCGCGCATACTATTCCACCGCTGCGTGGTTCGACCGCCTGAAGGCGGAAATCGATGCGGATCACCCCGTCCTCTATTCCGCCTACTCTTCCAATAACGGACACGCCTTTGTCGTGGACGGTTATGACGATTCTTCGCGCCTGCACGTGAACTGGGGCTGGAAGGGCGAGTGCAACGGATATTTCAGTGTCGACTGCTTCTTCCCTTACAGCGGGGATCCGTCCAAGGAAGCCGAATACGGCTATTATTACCAGCATGCGGCCGCCTTCAACCTCGTGCCCGACAAGAACGGCAGCAGCCGCCCGAGAACCCTCTTGTGCCTGCGTCGCTCCGGCGATTATGAAGGGATGCGGCTGAGTTCAGGAAGCATCGGAAAGGGCACACCCTTCACGCTGGATTTCGGCCTTTGCACCAATAGGGGACTGACGGACTATCAGGACGGTGCCCTGCGCATCGGACTGGTGGACAGGACGGGTACGCTCCGCGAATTCGTGGGGGATCCGCTCGGCATTATGACCCTGGAGCCGAACTACGGCACCATCGTTCAGGATTACACCTGCCGGATTACGCTGGAGCCTGCCCTGGGCGACGTGCTGAGGGTATTTTACCGTGTCGGTCAGGAGTGGCTGCCGATGTCTTACAGCCTGGACGACGGTACGGTGGGCTTCCTTTCCGCCGGTCCGGACGTCTACTTCATTTCCGAAGAAGCGCAATACATCGAAGGACAGCGCTGGCAGCCCGAAGTCGTCTATGGACAGCGGCCCTATCTGAAATTGCAATGGTACCTGGACGGCGTTCCTTTCGAGCAGGAGACCCCTGCGCTGACCTCGGGACGTCACACCGTAAAAGCCGTCCTTACCTACGCGGACGGTTCAAAGGAAACGATAGTGCGGGAACTGGAAGTTAGATGATAGAATTTGCAGCGAATTCGGCTTACTCTAACTTCCGATAGATTTCCAGCCCTTCCCGGATAATGCGGATGGCCTTCTTCAGGGCCGGAACTTCCAACACATACGCGATACGTACCTGGTTCGTACCCTCGCCCTTGGTCTTGTAGAAGGGTGCGGCGGGGGTAATCATCGTCGTCGCCCCGTCCAGTCGGAAATCCGTCAGCAGCCATTTGGCAAAGTTCTCGGCATTGTGCACCGGCAACTCGGCGACGGTGTAGAACGCTCCCATCGGCATCGGCGAAAAGACACCGGGAATTTCATTGAGGGCCTTGACGGTATAGTCGCGCCGGGCGATGTACTCCTTGCGCACATCCTCGTAATAGGAGGCCGGAGCGTCGAGGGCTCCGTAGAGCGCCGTCTGGCCGAGTACCGGCGGGCAGAGACGCGCCTGCGCCAGTTTGGTGATGAGCCCCAGCACGTCGCGGTTGTAGGAAATGATGCAGCCGACGCGCGCGCCGCAGAGATTGTATCGCTTTGAGGCGGAATCTACGAGGATGATATTGTCCCGCAGGTTGGGAATCTGCATCGCCGAGAAATAGGGCTCCCCGGTGTAGCAGAACTCGCGGTAAGCCTCGTCGGAAACGAGGAAGAGGTCGTGCTTGCGGCAGAGTTCCCCGATGGCGAGCATTTCCTTCTTGCTGTAGAGCGTGCCCGTGGGGTTGCCCGGATTGCAGAGCAGGATGGCCTTGGTCCGCGGGGTGATGGCCGCTTCGAACGCTTCCATCGGCGGGACCTTGAAGCCGTCTTTGATATCGGTATGCACCGCAACCATTTCCACCCGGTTCATCATCGTGAAGGTGTTGTAGTTGCAGTAGAAGGGCTCCATCACGAGCACTTCGTCGCCCGGGTCGCAGGCTGCCTGGAAGACCATGGTCAGCGCTTCGGACCCCGCCACCGTCGCCAGGATGTCGTTGACGGTGATGTCGATGCCGATGGGCTGGTAGTACTTCTCCACCAGCGCCCTCCGCAGGGCGAAGGTGCCCGCGGAATTCGAGTAGGGAAGATGGTCGAATTCAAAGTCCTTGACCGCCTGCACGGCACTTTCCGGCGATTTGATGTCCGGTGCACCGATGTTCAGGTGATAGACGTGCACGCCGTCCGCCTTCGCCTGGTCGGCGTAAGGGGTGAGTTTGCGGATAGCCGATTCCGGCATGATCCGGGCGGTATTGGAAATCTGGGGCATATGGCTTTTGTTTCGGCCGCAAAGATAGACATTATTGCGCCTATTTTACAAATAAATTGGTTGGAATGTTACATCGATGCTTTTCTATACTTATTTAATTTGCAATATGAAAGAAAATGACTACCTTCCCCCAAAGTTAGCGGCAATCGTTGTGGCTCACCAGAGTTATGTTTGCGCATCCATGAACGTGGACTTCAGTACCTCGAATGAGGATTTTAAAGTAGATATTGTTGATTATTAAAAATTTAATCTATATGAAATATTCACATTATCTTTTTGCTGCCCTCGGCATCGCAGCCTTGGCGGCGACAAGTTGTAACAAGGAAAAGGAAGTTGTCCCTTCCGATATCCCCGAAGGATTCGTGAAGATGGAGATTACCGCAGGGAACGAATCTGCCAAGACATCCGTGAGCGAAGAAGGTGTCGTTACCTGGAACGCCCTGGACGAAGTGAATTTCCTCTATGCAGGCGGTGAGTACGCAGCAGCCACGGCCAGCGGTGGAGCCAGCGCCACTTTTTCGGCCATTGTGCCTGACAGTGGCGACCTGTATGCCGTATATCCCTCTTCCATAGGAACCCTGATGGATGGGACCATCGGCGTTTCCATCCCTTCGACGCAGAACGGTACTTTTGCGAAAGGAAACTTCTCTGCCGCCAAGGTGAACCGCAGCACCAATTCCGCAAGCTTCCAGAACATCACTGCCTTCATCAAGTTCACGGTTTCCAATGCTTCCGTTAAGCGTATTGACGTGGAATCGGCCGATAGCGAAGGAGCGCACTTGACGGGGGATGTCGATGTCACTTTTTCCAATTATGACATCTCTGTAGGCGAGGAAAGCGGCGGTGGCGGTCGTGTCAGGCTCAATATTGACGAGCCGGGAACCTATTATGTGGCCGTGGTCCCCGGAGTTACGCACAGCGGACTCACCATTACTTATTATACGAAGGAAGGCGACGCCTATACGGCGCTCCCTCCGTACTATTACAACAAGTCCATAACCTTTACCCGCAATCATATCAAGGATTTCGGCGATCTGTATCCCAATCCGGGTCACCTGTATGTGAGCGTCAATGGTTCCGGTACCCAGAGCGGATTCACCGCAGCCAACGCCATGAGCTTCGAAAAGTGGAAGACGCGCGTCATCAGGACTTCTGCGGATCAGACGAATGAGAATATCGCCCAGCGAAAGGCCCTTCTTGGCGTTACCTTCCATTTTGCGGCGGGCACATATCCGTTCACAAGCACCTCTCCCTTAATTGTCGGAGGTTACTATGGATTCCACTCAGACGATTCTTTCACCATCTCAGGTGAAACGGGAACGATTTTCTCCGGAGAGGAATCCGGTGCAGCCACCGGCAGTATGTTCGACATGAGGGCGGGTACGCTCTATATTGAGAATGTCATCTTCGAGTATGCGGCGGCAACGGCCAATACGACCAATGGCGCCATCTATGTGAACAACGAATCCGCGACAGTCGATCTCAAAAATTGCACTTTCCGCAATAACGGTAATGCTTCCTTCATAGGAGGAAGTATCGATATGAAGAAGGGAAACGTCATCGCAACAGGCTGTACTTTCTCCGGCAACGACGGCAAGCAGGGCTCCTGTCTGGAGATGAATTCTTCCGCCGCCAACGCATCATTTACTGACTGTACTTTTGAAAATAATACGAAGCAGGCCATCCGTATCAAGAACGGTACCGCCTCATTTACCAACTGCACCTTTGCCGATAACCATGTGTCCGGCTATAGGGGGGCTGCGGCTTCCCTCCAGCTGGAGAGCGACCAGACGATTTCCTTTGTAGGTTGTACTTTCAGCGGAAACTATACGGAGTCGACCGGAGAAAGCAATGCCGGCGGCGCCCTCGGCCTCGAAGGTTATGGTATATATGATTTTGACGAGTGTGTTTTCACTGGGAATCATACCGGGACCAGTTCTTCGTCCTACACTTCTGATTACGGTGGGGCAGTGACCGTTCGCGGACATGCTAAGGCTCGCTTCAACAAATGCCGTTTCGACAGAAACTATGCTACCAGCGGTGGCGCCATTGAGGCCAGGTCCGGAACGGCTACGACGTATTTGAATGCTTGTGTCTTCTCCAAGAATTATATCACCTACCGTTACGGAACGACCATCGTCGCTACAGCAAATGCCGGGGTAATGTGCCTGAACAACTGTACTATCCAGGACAATACCTATGGGCCCAATGTCAATAAAGGCACTCAGCTCTGCTGGATTTGCCTCAAATTAGACGGAGACGACCAGTCGCTGCTCATGAGCAACTGTACTCTCGTCGGAAACCTTCACAAGTCTGAGGCTGGAAACGACTGGAGTGATGCTGGCGCAGGTCTTCTGCGTTTCGATGGCGGAAGTGGTCCCGCATACCTGATTAACAATATCATTGCGCCCAAGATAAAAGGGAAAGACACCAAGGCGATTATCGGAGAAAGTTCCTCAACCGTGTCTATCAATGCAATCTCGAATAAGCAGTACGCCTACACCCATTCCGGTACCTATACTGCCTCCGGCGAAAACGCCATCGATTTCCACGGTACTGCTGATTATTTCGGTGAACTGTCCTACACCTCCGGTTCTTCCTGGAACGACAGCTACTGGGGCTGGAACGGCACCCTTTCGGGCGGCAGCAATCTGAACAAGGCCTCGCTGTCGGACGTCAATGCAGCCATTCAGAGCGCCAACGCCGATTTCTACTCCTGGCTGGATTCCATTGACGCCCTTAACAAGGACGGCCGCGGAAATGCCCGTGGTACTTCCACCTGGCCGGGTGCTTATGATGGTACGAACAACTAGTATTTGACTGTCAATGAATAGACTTCTTGTCGTTCTTCTATGCGCGATCGGGATAGTGCTGGGCACCGTCCCGATGCACGCGCAGCAAAGTTTTCAACTCGAAGGGAAGGTCCTGGACAGTGTCACCGGGGAACCTGTCATCGGCGCTTCGGTCCTGGTCAAGGGGACGACGACCGGCACGGTGACCGATCTGGACGGACACTTCAGTTTCTCCGTAACGGAAGGGACTGTCCTGGAAGTGAGTTCGATCGGCTATGAGGCCATTCAGTGGAAGGTCTCCAGGGATGAGCGGGAGATTACGATTCCCATCAAGCCTTCGGCAGAATTTCTGGACGATGTCATTGTCGTAGCCTACGGTTCCGTCAAAAAGGCCAACCTCACGGGAGCTGTGGACCAGGTATCGGAAGAGACCTTCCGGGGCCGTCCCACGGCCAATGCCACGCAGATGCTGCAGGGCGCCATTCCCAACCTGAACATCAATATCGAGAATGGTAAGCCCGGGCAGAGTGCCGATTACAATATCCGCGGTATGACGTCCATCGGCAGCGGCGGCAGTGCGTTGGTGCTCATTGACGGTGTCGAGGGCGACCCTGCGCTCTTGAACCCCAATGATATCGAGAGTGTCTCGGTCCTCAAGGATGCGGCTTCTGCGGCTATCTATGGGTCCCGGGCAACTTTTGGCGTGGTGCTGATCACGACCAAGAATCCGGAGAACAGCAAGGAGAAATTTTCCCTGACTTACAGCGGTAATTTCTCCCTTCTCCAGCCCACCAATATCCCCGACATCGTCGATGACGGCTATATCTATTCCCGGATTTTCTACGAGGCCTATACCAATTACAACAAGACCTCTCCCACCGGAATCAACAAGAGCCAGCCGTTCTCGGTCAGTTGGATGGATGATTTCCGCCATCGTAAGCTGGATCGCAATCCCCGTATGACGACCCTGGATTCGGACGGATCCTATATCTACTACGGCAACACCAACTATTACGATGCCATCTACAAGGACAACGTCTTCGCCCATTCTCACAACCTCTCCGCATCCGGGACCACGGGCCGTCTGAGTTACTACCTCTCCGGTCGCCTCTACGATTACAGCGGTCTCTTCAATTTCAATCCGGATGTGTACCGTACTTTCAATGTCCGCGGGAAAGCGTCCATGAAGGTTTTCTCCTGGCTGACGATTACGGAAAATATGTCGTATGACTATGATTCCTATCATATCCCCAGCAGTTGGAGCAGTGAGGGAAAGGGTAACTTCTGGCGTTCCATCAATGACGAGGGGCATCCTTCGTCGGCCCT
>Ga0265298_10003281_pt1 | contig 21555 bp, 15 predicted proteins | sample AusTroGonzalo_MG_3_FD_193486 | JGI IMG/M metagenome (GOLD analysis project Ga0265298, IMG submission 193486) | Bovine rumen microbial communities from tropical cattle in Woodstock, Queensland, Australia - Gonzalo_01 | ecosystem: Host-associated > Mammals > Digestive system > Stomach > Rumen ...
TCTGTGCCAGTCGCTTGTAGCAGCGGCCACTCTTCTGGAAGTCAAGAATCGCCTCCTGGGCCTCAAAGACCGTTCGCTGAGCGATAGCTATCATGCCCAACTGATAGAAAGCCTCGGCAGTAGGCATAGGACTGATAGCATCACGCTGGACTTCGGGCAGAAGGCCTGCAATACCGTTTTGGTTATATTCAAACAGGTGGTCGGCCAACTGACCATGCATCGCCAAAGCCAGGTTCTGTACCGTCACACCTATCTGATTATTAGGTTTTTCAGCAGTAGCTGTGGCAAGGATGCGATTCCATTGCTGGTGACAGGCCATAAAGTCATACTGCATCACCTTCTCTGCCTTGAAATTGGCATTGTTCCAAACGAGGAATCCCATACCAACAGCTACCAAGGCAAAAGAGATAAGAGATAAGAGGTTGGAGGTCTGAGGTGAACGCTGAAAACGATGTATAAGACGGACAATAAGTGGAAGGATGATGGCAGACAGCCATGCGACATAAAACAGCGTAGGAACAGCTGTCGGGTATCGATGATAATGGCTGCCATTCCAGTCAGGCCCTACCATCCAATAAAGAATAGGAAGACCAACCACAAACACGACATATCGCATCCAACCCTTTGGAAAAAGAGTAAAGCCCCACACAGCAAGTAGCGTAATCACGACAGCCCACACACTACCCAGCAATGCATTCTCGTCAAGCAGGAAGAGCCAGAGCAGAAACGAAGGAACAAAACTCAACCCATAAAGCCAACCCCATCGAGCCAAGCGGAGCGTCAACAATTGTAACACTGAAAGCAGCACGGCAATAATCAATGCTCCCACCCATGCAAAAAGGAAGAACTGGGTACAGAAACGTCCCAACAAATCGGCTACACCACCAGGCTGCTTAACAATCTCCCATACATAGGTGGTGTCGAAGAGAAATAGCTGATACTGTTCCTGATAATGCAGATGGTGCGGATAGGCCAGTCCGAAAAAGAGGAGGACAGCCACACCGAACAGAAGTGTATATATCAGATGTAAATGCTTCATTCAAATACTTTACTGAACTCGTCGACACTGATTTTGACAGGTTCCACCATGAACTCAGGACGGTTATAGCTCTTCAACAGGAAGGTATTATGTTCAGGATCCTCCTGTGGAAGAAGGAAGGCCTTCCCCACCTTTCCATTATTGAAATAAGCAAAATATACACGACTGTAGTTATCATCATCACGACGACTGGCAACCATAATCCAATGCCCATTACTTGACCATGACGGATAGCTATCAGAATAGCCATCGCTATTTAATAAGGTGAGGTCTACGGGCGAAGATGTTTCTGCAGTGAGTCCGACGCCAGTATATTGACTCATTGGGATACAAACAATGTCGGCATCACGATGTCTGCTATGGAAACAGCCATACTGTCCCAAGGCAAATAGCAGATAGCGACCATCGGGACTGATGCGTGGCAAGGTTACGCTCTTGTCTGCCGAGGCTGCATCATAGACAAGTTCCTCGTCGCCAAAGTGATGTGACGATACGTCAAACGAGCGACGATAGAGGTTATATTGCACCTTCTCGTAGGTAGTTCTTATGTCCTGACCATTCATCTCCTCTGGGAGGGGAACAGACTTACAATAATAAAGGAACTTACCATCGGGCGACCATGTGGGATACACTTCCAAGAGCGTGGAGTCGTTGCTAACAATGCTCACCGAGTCCGTCTCTACATCATAGAGTATCATATCACTGGCAAGATCGTACACCTCAATCTTATTGGGATTGGACGTATGGAATGCCTGACGCGTCAGGTTTGTCGAGAAGGCAATGAGCTTAGCTGTGGGATGCCAGGCGGGATAGACACCCGAAGAGATGGTATAGTCACGCTTCAGGTTAACCCTCGAAATCTTGCCATCGTTAACAATGACGGTTCCCGCATTAGAGAGACGTACATGGAAGAGCATATTGTCCGTCTTGTAGTTCTGGTAGCTGTGGCAGTTGATGCACTGGCCCTTTTCCCTATTATTACTGGTAATCTCGTTGTTGAATATCTGTGTTTCTTCGAATGTGGTAAGGTTGCGTTGGGCAATCTCCATAAAGGTCCACGCGACATACGAAGGTTCAATGAGACGATACGACAGATATTCATCGATAGGCTCTTGGGCTACCTGTATATCAAAAGGAGTGAACGACAGCCATTTGCCCTCTTTTTCTCCCCAGACCTCTACCTTGAGGCTCTTGCCCTTCGAGGCATCAAGCATAGCCCGCCATTCCTTCTCGGGTATCTGTACCTTCATGCCATTACCGTAAGTTTGTTGCTCACCATCGGCCATGGTGAAACGGGCTATACACGCTTCATACTGGTCTGCAGGAAGCATGAAGTTGAGGGGTGCAATGTTGCAAGGAACAGTGACATTGCAATAATCTGGATAAATGGGCGGCAGACACTTGGCTTCTTTAGATGAAGAAGGTACATCGGGGTGACCAACACACGATGACAGGAACAACAGAACTGCAGCTAAAAGCAGTATATAGGGGTGAATATATCTTTTCATGTTTTTCTTATGATTGTAATTCATGACCAACAATACCGTGTACATTAATAGGTTTTCTACCAAAAATGTTATACCACCAATAGGTATCTCCGAAATCCTTACGCATTTCCTCACCTACCCTTTCAACAGTCATACCAGGCTTAGCCTTAGTTTCCAGTGTAGCCCAGAACTGTTTGTAACGTTCGTATACGGATTTCTCGACAGGGAGCATCATACGTTTCTCTTCTGGAGCCTTATCCATATACAAGATATAGGCTTCCATTGCATGTAGAGGGAATTGCTCATCCATGTGTAACTTCACATAGTTTCGCAGCGCCTCCCAAAAACGTCGTGAATCACAACGCATCATGGCATAGAACAGCGCTTGTTCTGAAGCCACCTTACTATCTGAGTCATACCATAGGCTGATGCCGTTGACAAGATAGCTATCGCTGTTCTCGACACCTGTAAGTTCATCGGGATAGCATTTCTGCAGTTCATTAACCGTCTTAGTGACTGGTGCCGGCTGCCACTCACCATAGAATGGACGTTGGTGTAAAATAGTGGTATAGCGTTCTACCAGCTTCTTATCTCCTTTAGCCAATGCACAGCGGGAAAGCATCTTCAGATAGAAGGGTGAGAATCCTGCCTGTATGGCATTTTCAAAACTCAGTCGGATGGCCTCATTGATCATGCCATAGTTGTAATAGACCAGAGGGGATGCGATATCCAATAGCGTAACATGGAGTGTATCGGGGTTGTAAATATTTTCGGCATCATTATTCAATCGGAACGAGCGATCAAGTAAGCCCCCTTCATGCATCAAGGCTATATTCTTAAGAAATACCATGGTGCTGGTTGGCCTCTTATTGACTTCGGCCATCTGCAGTACTTCCTTCCAGTTGTCATCGGAAGCATAGCGTACCATACGCATTTCCTCAATGTAATTCTGGTCGTGGAACATCTGGGTCCATGTAAAGATGATACCGACAACTGCGCATAATACAGGAATCATAGCTTGGCGCAGGAAACGATTACACAATGGAAGAAGAACAGAAACCGTAGCAAGGACGATGAACGGTATGGATAGATGCTCGGTTTTGTCACTAGCAGTGATGAAACGGGGGAAACCTGCCAACACCACATCGTCATATTTCAGATTCGAATATAGTTGTGTATGCCAGATGGGAATAGCAAATAAAATCAGTACAAGGGCTATAAGCTCACGCCATGTCGGCTTTTCAGCAACAGCCAGACAGACTATAAACAGTAAAGCAAACCATCCTAGTATCGGATAAATACAAACACCTAACAAATACCAGATAAGATGCCATTTACGCGGAGTGCAACATGCTATCCACAAAAGCAACAGCATGACGAGGTAAGCTACTGACTGCGAGAACCAATAGCCTCTGATGGGAGATATATAGATCCAATATCCTAAATCAACAACCGATGTGAGCAGACAGGCTACAGGCAAGAGCATCAGTGCAGAGGCACTTCCCTGTAACCGGAATGCTTTAGTACCCACAACGAAGATAAGGACCCATATCATCACCAATACACCAGCACCAACGGCAGGCCGACAGAAGAGTTGGGTGAGCCAGGCTCCCGCATACTGCATCAAGCCAAAGGGTTTAGACAGGAGTGTATGAAAAAAAGGAGCTCCAAAGATAAATTCAGAGCGGTCATGTGCCGTATAGAATACCTCTTGATTGATGTATAATATATATACAACAAATGCAATGAAAGCCAACAGACTTACATAAAGGACAGCATCGGATATTTTATTTTTACTAATCATTTTTGGGGTATAAAAGGCTGACTCAACTAAATGTGAGTCAGCCTATTATTGATTATCTATGCCTCACTGCCATATAGACAGCTATTATAATGAGACACTATCATTTCACATTACTTAGTTACAGGTCTGATAGACACTCCGTAACTGGTGCTCAGATTGTTGTAGACGCCTACGCCATTAGCAAACTGGCCATGCTGGAAAATCAGCACGTTAGGCATGTTGTCTTTGCCACTGATTTCTCCCTTAGAGCCATTAACCTGTTCTACCATTGATGGGAAGTGGTATGTACCTAAGATCTCGCCAGTAGCATAGTAGCCAGCATTTCCATTTCCGTACCACTTCTCACCGAAGCGATAACCAGCGGCAGGCAGGAAAATACTATTACCATTAGGACCGGTAACCTTATAACCAGAATTAGTGAATTCCCATGTGCACTTCTCAATCAACTCCTTAACCTGTTCAGTTGATGGCATCTTCCAGCTGTTACCCCAGTTTTTGGTAGCGGGGTCATGGTCTACATCTGCAATAATGCTATAAGCAGGAGATGCTGCAATGTCACCACCCGTATAGTCTTTACGCATTACAACACCAAACTGGTCTTTGATTTCAGTGTAATTATTAGCCGAGGGAGACTCAAAATAACTGACTGCTGTAGAACCCATCACGTCAATAGCGAAAGTTGAATTACTTGCGTACTCAAACTTCTTGTAATAGTCAAGTGTATCCCTTTCAGTCTTCTGTGCTGGGATTCTCTCAACAAACTCTGACTTGGAATCATCCCAATCAATGATGAGAGCAAAATCTTCATTGGTAAGAGTTGCCTCAAGGAAACCAGGATTTGAGTTCTTAATGAAGGTCAGCTTATTCTTTACGAAGTTGTTGATGGTGTTCATCTTCTGAGCATCAATCGTAGCCCTTGTAAGAGAGTCCAATCCGATGGTATCACCAATGAAAGTCAAGTCTATCATCATAGGCTCAACAGTCTTAATGACATTTGTGGTGTCACAAATGGTTCCAGTCTTCGCATTTGAGTCTTTATACAAATCAAACAAATCATCCAGTGACGTAAGAGCTGTTACATCTGTATAGGATGTAGGAGTAGTTGCTTGCATCTGAGTTCCTGTAACATCACCCCATACAAAGAGGATACCATTCTCAGATGGTGAAGATGCTCCAACATTCATGTCAGCCCACTTAGTACCACTGGGAAGTCCCAGGTCTACAGCCTGACCAACAGTCTTGATATTACCAACATTTGTCACATATTGGGCATCGCATGTAGTTTCGCTAATCTCATCACTACAAGCCACAAATACACTTGATGCAATAAGTGTGGTAATTGCGAGCTTACTATAATTCAAAAAACTTTTCATTATAACTGATGTGTTAATATTATACATATTCATATAAGAATTTACTACTCCTCATAGTAAACAGATTTGAGAGTCATGGAGCCGCTATACAGCATGAGGTCGAGGTCACGACCTTCACCACCCTTAGCACACTCATCAGCCATTGTCTGAGTAATCTGAAGCTCGTTCAGACCTGACGTCCACTTTACGTGATCGTAGTAGGTATTACTCCACCAACCATTCATGACCTTCAGATCAAAGTCTGGAGTGACATCTGATACGTCGAAAATCAGGGTCTTCAGACCGAAGTAGATATCATCTGAGATCGTGGGCAGATGTGCACCTTCAGTAGAGCTGAAACGCATAGCAGCAGCATCCCAAGCACCTGGCTTGAAGGGAGCCTCTTCTGTTTTTGCAGGATCACCATAGATGTAGTACTTCTGAAGTGGGTTGGTAATGACATCACACGTCATAGGGAACTCAGCTTTCAGCTGGGTACCATCAGGACAAATAGCAGTGAGAATGATGGTATAATCAGTAGGTATATAATTACCATCCTTATCCCAATTAACCTTCATCTTCTTCCATGCATGGTTACCGACGAATTCCTTACCACCAATATCCCACTTTGCATTTACAGGAGCTGAGGTCGAACAAGTAATAACATTGCCATTCTTGCCATTGGCGTCTTTATCAACAGTGACAGAAGACTTTGCCTTCAGCTCATCAACAGAGATGTGTCCGCCATTGCTGATATCCTCATGAACAGGATCGCAAGCAGCGAAAGTGCATACTGCGGCAACAAGCAAAAATAATATCTTTTTCATTTTGTTTACTAATTAAATATTAATATAGAACTTTATATGTCCATTCTGAAGCAGGTGTCTTCTCATCCCATCCAGGGTTCTGCTTCATCTTATTATTCATCAGAGTAATCTGAGCTTGAGGCTTAGGCAAGAAGCCCTTGGTATCAGCATAACGCTTAGACCATGAACAAGTCATGTGTTCCATAGAACGCTTAGCACTCTTCTGACCAAGGCAAACAATCTGCTTACCCTTCTGTGCCTGCAGAGCCTTAGCAGCGTATGAAGACTCACTGTGATTATCTACACCTGACCAACGACGCATATCGTTGAAGCGAAGACCCTCTAACGCGAACTCCCAACGGCGCTCGTCCTGAACAGCCTTCAGAGAGTAAGCTGTCTGCGGAACACCAGCACGCTTCTGAACCTGGTTCATGTACTGACGATCACCAGTGAGCTCAGTCAGCATCAGCAGGACATCAGCATAACGCATCAGATAGTAGTCCTCAAAGTGGTCACCCTGCTGTTTGTTGTCCAATGAGCTAGAGGTATAACCTGGGCACTTCGACCACCATGAGTCGTTATCAGCAGCACAAGCGTCAAGGTTTACATCTGCATACTTCTTAACACCATAGCCAGACTCCTCACAGTCATCTTTCTCATAGGTATAGGCAGCAAGTTCATGCTCAAGGTCAATCAAAGTACCGAGTTTACGGATGTCTGAATAGTTACCATTTGTCTCAGCTTCTTTCCAATCATCCCAAAGGTTACCTGAAGGAGTACCCTGACCCCAACCCTGGTTGAATGGATAAGTCTTATCACGCTTACCATTATCATTGGTAGCACCATTACGAAGACCCCAGAAGCAAGACAGATAGTTAGAATACATACGTGGATTGTTGTATGTACCGCTGATAGCCCACTTAGAAGCATTCATAAACTGAATCTGGAAGATCTCCTCAGTATTACCATTACCCATACCAGGCTGGTCAAAGCAGTTCTCACGCTTCATGTCAGCAATGAACTCATAAGCATGACCCTTACCGTCGTGAGCCTCATCCCACAGCAAGCTGTTAGAATACTGCCAGAGTGAACGGAAGTCCTCGCAGAGTTTGTAACCACCATTATTAACAATGTCCTTCAGGAAAGTTACAACATCAGCCTTTGAAAGAGTACCACCAGGGCATCCCTCCTGAGCTACAAGATTAATAGTCACGTCTTGATTAGCGAGCTCACCAACCTTCTTATAGAAACCTGCCCAGAACATATAAGCACGTGCAAGGAATGCCTCAGCAGCAAACTTGTCAGCATGACCGGAACCATTAGCACGTTCTGCCTTCATAAGGTTCTTTGCAGAAATAAAGTCAGAGATAATCTGAGGATAGATAGCTTCCTCAGCGCTTGCCTCTTGCTGCATATCGTCAGTGATAACAGTCTTGGTAATCAAGGGTACATCACCATACAACTGAGAAAGCCACATATAATAGAGACCACGCATGAAGTAGCCCTCACCAAGCAGCTGATTACGCTGTGCCCTCTGAGCTTCAGTCCATTTTACATTATCGATAGTCTCAATCTGGTTGTTAGCACGTGAAATACCACCATAGAGCAGAATGAAGTCCTGTTCATACTGGTTAGAACTTGCAGTAGTGAAATGATGCAGTGACTTAGCCACATTATCCTGCAAACCGCCACTTCCGTAGCAGTCATCCGACATAAGTGACCACCAATAGAAAGGATTATTTAATATACCACTTTGGTCACCACCACCCAGTGTATTCATGATACTGTAAGTAGCTGCATTCAATGCCTCTACATCAGCAGGCTTACCAGGGAAAGTAGCTGTGGTCATGTCAGTCACACGCGGATCTGTATCCAGCATGTCGTTACATGCTGTAAACAAAGTTGCTGACGAAACAACTAATGCTGATAAAATATATTTCTTCATAACGTTTTTGTCGAATTAGAATTTAATACTTGCACCAACCAAATATGTACGAGCGGTTGGGTAAAGACCCAGGTCAATACCAGATGCCCAGCCTGTGCCACCACCTGAATTACCTACCTCAGGATCGAGGCCAGTGTACTTGGTGAAGGTATGGAGGTTCTGAGCCTGTACGTAGAGACGGAGCTGCTGGAATGGGCAAGACTTCCACAAATGCTTAAAGTCGTAACCCAGGGTTACAGTCTTAATCTTGAAGTAGTCTGCATCCTCCATGTAACGAGTAGATACCCAGTTGGTATTCTCGCTACCAGTACTTGAGATACGAGGCTGAGTGTTTGAAGAGCCCTCACCAACCCAACGATCCAGGATAGTGGTATCATAGTTCTGATAAGGAGCATCACTGAATGAACGGTAAGAACGCATGATCTGATGACCAAATGCGCCAGCACCATTTACAGAGAAATCAATACCCTTCCAGTTAATACCGAGGTTTACACCCAGAGTTACATCAGGATTAGGATTACCAATCTCGTGACGGTCAGAACTTGCACCCTCAGAATAGGTAATTACACCATCACCATTCCAGTCATCCCAGATGCAGTCACCAGGCTGTGCATTATCAAGAACGGCCTTTTTATCCTTACGAGCCTGTTCAATCTGCTCCTGACTCTGCCAGATACCGCTGTATGACATACCATAGAAATAACCAATGGGTTTGCCTTCCTCAGCACGGTATACATACTCAGTACCCTGTGAGAGAACGCCTGTAGGACCATTGATGTAGTGGTTCTCATTGGCGATACGGGTTACCTTATTCTTATTGGTAGCAAAGTTTACGCTTGCATTGTAGCTGAAGTCCTTACCAATCTTGTCATTCCAAGAGAGAGCAAGTTCAATACCGGTATTCTCCACGTCACCACCATTGATGGCAGCAGGGTTAGTACCATAGATTGCGATATTTGGACCAGTGATCAGCCAGTCCTTAGTGGTCTTCTTATACCAGTCGAAGTTAACACCCAAACGGCTGTTGAGGAAACGAGCATCGAAACCGAAGTCGAGCTGTTCAGAAGTCTCCCAAGTCAAGTCAGGGTTAGGTACGATGTTTGCATAAGCACCAACATTTGGAGTACCAGCAACAGAAGAAGCCATATCAGAAGCAAACTTGTAACCACTGTCATAAGCCTCGCCAGACAGAGCGATAGTTGCAAGATACTGGTACTTATCGATAGCACAGTTACCATTCTGACCCCATGATCCACGAATCTTGAAGAAGTCCATGAAGCTCTTGGTACCTTCCATAAACTTCTCATTACTGATTACCCAACCTGCTGATACAGAGGGGAAGGTACCCCAACGCTTACCATCAGTGAAGATACTTGAACCATCATGACGTAAGGTTACAGTAGCCATATATTTCTCATTCCAGTCCCAAGTCAAACGACCGAACCAAGAAGCGAGATACTCTTCATCATTGGGTTTACCAGTCAGAGTAGCATCGGTAGCATTCACCAGTTTGATGTTATTCAGGTATGCAGAATCCCAACCTTTCAGTGTTGCGAGCTGCTCACCGTTATTAACCTTGTTAGAACCACCAACGTTTACGGTCCAAGCACTGCTCTGGAAGCTCTGACCAACCATGGCGCTAATCTTATGACCAGCGATAATAGGAAGATCATAGGTAATAGTATTCTCAAGAGAGAATGAAGTGTTCATCCAAGCGTTCTGGCTAACATTATATATAATAGTGGTAGCATTACCATAACCTGTAGAACGTGGCTCACCATAGTTACGATATGAACCTGCGCCCAAGTTGTAGTTGAACTGAGAACGGAACTTCAGGCCCTTAATAGGCTGAATAGTTACGAAAGCAGTAGCATTAGCACTGATATTGCGGCTCTCTGCCATAGAGTTGAAGCCACCCTTAGTGAGGTTCTCCCAAGGATTGCTGAACAAAGAAGAGTTCCAGCCCTGTCCATAGGCAATCTGGCCTACAGCATCAGGAGTCTGGTAATAATAAATGTCGCCATTTTCTGCATAGCGTGGCATCATAGGACAAGTCTGAAGCAGGCTGTGGATATAGCTCCAGTACATACCATCCTCAGCAAGGTCATGACTCTTGTTATAACCAATAGAGATATTCTCACCGATGGTGATGGCATCGAAGTCCTTAACCTTCAGAAGTACGTGATCACTATTAATACGAACAGTATGACGCTTGTAATAAGAAGCCACATTAGCACCCATAATACCTTCATTACCAGTATAGGTATATGACATAGCGAACTTAGAACGGTCAGTACCACCAGTCAACGTCACAGAATGGTTCTGCTGTACAGCATTCTTGTTTTCGAATGCACCCCACCAGTCTGTTCCCTGCCAACCGCTCTGAACCTTTGTCAAAACGTCCTGAGGAACAAAACCAGCCCAGTCCATCTTCTGACCAGAAGTATTGAAGCTGTATTCATCAATAATGGTCATGTACTGCTGAGCATTGAGGAGCTGTGGACGCTTATAAGCGTTTGACCAACCCATAGAACCATTGTAAGAAAGTTCAATCTTACCAGCCTTACCCTGCTTTGTAGTAACCAGGATAACACCGTTAGCAGCACGAGCACCATAGATGGCTGCCGATGCAGCGTCCTTCAGAATATCGATGCTCTCGATATCGTTGGGGTTGATATCGTCAAGGTTACCACCTGCTACACCATCAATTACATAAAGAGGAGTAGCATTACCTGTAGTACCGATACCACGGATGTAAACCTTGTAGCCCTTACCAGGCTGCGAAGATGACTGGGTAATCTGTACACCAGGCGTGCTTGACTGCATAGCTTCGAGTGCATTGGTAGTGTTCAGCTTGGCGATGTCATCACCCTTGACCTGAACGGTAGCACCCGTTATCAGCTTTTTCTTCTGGGTACCATAACCAATGACAACCACGTCGTTCAGCGTGGTGTTGTCTTCCGCTAAAGTGACGGTGATGTTTGTCTTACCACCAACCTTCACATTCTGAGTAACATAGCCCACATACGAAATAGTGAGCGTAGCATCAGAGGAAGCCTTAACGGTGAAGTTACCATCCAAATCGGTAATGGCTCCTTCATTGGTTCCCTGCACTTTGACGGAGGCGCCAATTACTGGTTCGCCAGTCTCGTCGTTAACAGTTCCCTTGATCGTGCTCTGTGCAAAAGACATTCCGAACGGAATCGCGCAGAACAAGAACAACAAAACTACATGTTTTTGTAGTGACTTAAAATTCCACATACTTTTGTTTAACAGTTAATAATTAGGTTTGATATAAAAATAAGAAAATTTTTAATTTGTTTGGTTAATATGCGCTGCAAAGGTATAAAATTTTACAATTCAACACTTTATTTTATGTAACAAAAACTTTGCGAGATTGCTCAACAGTTACACAAAACAAAAATGCCCTCTTGTTTTGAGGGCACAATTGACATATTATAAAGACGCTTCAAGAGCGCGAAACATTCTTTAACAAATCACTGATCGGGATTCTCAACAAAGCCTTGATATTGGGGGTCAAGGGCTGACATGACACTATCATATGCCTGATTCATGGTTGCCTGGATGTTCTGAGCACCCTGCCCTATCGGATAGACAGGCTGGTGGATGGTCAGCGAGAGCGGATGCCAATGGGCAAAGTGCCAGTCACGCATACGAGGCATGATATCAAAAGAACCATTGATGGTCAGCGGGACAACAGGCAGTTGGAGTTCGTCAGCCAATGCGAAAGCTCCCTTCTTGAAAGTTCCCATGTGACCCGTAAAAGAACGGGCACCCTCTGGAAATACGACAACAGAGCAGTTGCCCGTCTGAAGTATATGACGGGCTGCCTCGTAGGTAGCCTTCACTTTGCTGGGACCGCGCTTGTCAACGAATATCTGGTGTGACTTGCGACAAGCATAGCCCACAAACGGAATCTTGTTGAGCTGATACTTCATCATCCACTTGAAGTTGCGGCCCAAGAAGCCATAGATGAGGAAAATATCGAAGGCACCCTGATGGTTGGCCACAAAGACATACGACTGATTTGGCTCCAGATGTTCACGACCTTCCACCTTTACAGGTAATAGGAACACGCGCGTAATGACACGTGCCCACCAACGACCTGGGTAGTAACCCCAGAAGTGACCATCGCCAATGGCACAACCTACGCCCACTTCAATGGCGGTGATGATGGTGATGAGCACTGTGACAGGCAGCGCAACGAACAACTGATAGATGTAATACAAGTATTTCATTTCTTTCTAAGTGTTATAACAACGATTTCTCTAGGTTGATTCAAACGGAAAGGGACGAGGGAGCCAGCACCTGTAGACACATAGAGGGCACGTGAGCCTTCATAGACCATACCCTGCCAGTCACGATATGACATTGCTACGGGCGACCACCCAAACAACGAGAACTGTCCACCATGGGTATGACCACTCAGCGTCAGCTGGGCATTACACTCAGACAGTATCTTCTCACGCCAGCATGTGGGGTCGTGCTGAAGCATGAGAATAAAAGGACAGCCACTTCCACCCTTCCCAAAAGGGGTGAGGCTTTGTGAGGAAAGATTTAAACCTGCTAATGTTTTGGAAACATCACCATTCTTAGGCATACGTTCAGCAAGCCCCCAGTTTTCCATGCCTGCCACGATAATGGAGTCAGAATCGCGACGGATAATGCGGTGTTCGTTCAAGAGCAGATCGAAACCCATCTTGCGGATAACATCCTTCGTCTGCTGACAGTTGCGCACTTTCTCCGCATCGGTGCATTTCTGATAGACAGCATAGTCATGGTTGCCCAATACGGCATAGACACCATCACGGGCATAAAGCTGGCGGAAAGAGAGCATGGGCGGTATGAGTTCTTCGGGCTGTATGTTTTGCATGTCACCCGTAAAGACAATCATGTCAGCAGCCTGTCCGTTGATGCTATCAATGAGTTGTTGCACCATCCCCTGGCGCGAACCTGTCATGGTTCCCACATGGGCGTCGGAGAACTGCACGATGCGGTAGCCATCGAAGGCTGCTGGCAGGTCAGCGCTGGCATACTCTATCTGTCGTACTTCCAGTTGACTGAAACCTGCCGTCATACCATAAGCCACAAGGGCAATGATGACAGCAGCAAGCCCAATTCCCACCTTACGTCCATAGCGTTTGGGCATCAGCCAGCGACAGAGCCCATAGGTGATGGCAGGCAACAGCAGGAAGCCTACAAAGAGGAAGAATGGTATGGCGAAACGAGCTATCATGGAAATTTGAGAATTTAGAGATTAGAAGTTAGAAACTTGCGCATCACTTCTACTGGCAGACCACGACGACGGGCATAATCCTGCAACTGGTCTTCACCAATGGTACCCAACGAGAAATAATGCGCCTCTGGATGGGCCATCATCAGCCCCGACACACTGGCATGAGGTTTCATGGCCCCACTCTCCGTCAATCGGATGCCTATCTGATGGAAGTCGAGCAACTCGTTAAGCACGAAGTTGAGACTGGTATCAGGCAGCGACGGATAACCAACAGCAGGACGGATGCCCTGAAACTGTTCAACATGCAATTGCTGCATGGTGAGTTGCTCATCAGGCGCATAGCCCCAATAAGTCTTACGAACGGCCTCGTGCATACATTCTGCAGCAGCCTCTGCCAGACGGTCAGCCAGCAGTTGTACCATCATTTTCAGATAGGTATCGTTATCAAAGTCCTTTTCTAGCCCCATATCAACAGTGGTGGCAAAGAGGCCGATGCGGTCATGTTCAGGATGCAGGAAGTCTGCCAGACACAGACACTCACTACCTGGCTGTTGCTGACGAAGCAGGGGAATACGGTGACCGTCACCTAACACAATGTCGTCACCCTCACTATGGGCATCCATCAGCAGAAACAGTGCATGAACCTTATATTTGCCTTCGAGACCGGACAATACAGACATGGCCTCCTCTTGCAACTTCTGGCGCTCGCTCAAGGGTTTATTGTGCATGCCCCAAGCATAGAAGAAGTAGTCCCAATTGATATAGGGCGTGAGTTGGCGGATGTCGTAGTCGATAATCATGAGTGAGAGAAAGTGATGGCCTCGCCAAGAACATTGGCAGAGACCTGACCATTGGCATAGACAGTCTGACCATTACACAGCGTACGTTCCACACGCCACTGATACTGGTGCCCCTCCATAGGACTCCAGCCACACTTGCTAAAGATTGTATCGCTAGTGACTGTCCACGGACTCTTGGGACGTACGATGGCGATGTCAGCACGATAGCCTGGACGCAGGAAGCCACGCTGCTGGACACCAAACAGACGGGCGGGATTATGGCACATCAGTTCAACCAGTCGCTGGATGGTAAGCACACCCTCATCAACGAGTTCAAGCATGGTGACTAATGAGAACTGAATCATAGGCATGCCTGAGGCAGCTTTGGCACACCCACCCTCTTTCTGAGTGAGCAGATGCGGTGCGTGGTCAGTGGCAACAACGCTGATACGTCCATCGGTGAGCGCCTCACGCAGCATGAACTGGTCGACAGGCGTCTTGATGGCGGGATTCACCTTGATACGTGTACCCAAGCGCTCGTGATCGAGCTGAGTAAAGAACAAGTGACCTACACAAGCTTCCGCGGTAATATTTGTCGCAAGAAAATCGCGACAAGCAGGAAATAGTTCCAGCTCCTCGGCTGTAGAGATATGCGCTACGTGCAGGCGCGTACCATATTTATTAGCAAGGTCTACGGCCTTGCGTGTAGATTCCAGGCATGCCTCCTCCGAGCGTATCATAGCATGCAGGCTGACGGGAGGGTCTTCGCCCCACGCCTCCTTGGCACTGGCCATGTTTCGGTTAATGATGTCCGTATCCTCACAATGCACCATCAGAGGTAACTTGCAATTTTTGAAGATACGTTCCAAGACTTCTTGGCGATCGACCAGCATGTTACCCGTCGACGACCCCATAAAAAGTTTAATGCCTGGTACCTGTGTAGCGTCGAGCTGGCTGAAAGTATCGATATTATCGTTGGTAGCACCATAGAAGAACGCATAGTTAACATGGCTCTTCTCACGGGCCAGCGTCTGCTTTTCTTTCAGCGCCTCGATAGTGGTGGTCTGCGGATTGCAGTTAGGCATGTCGAAGTAGCTGGTGACACCACCAGCGGCAGCAGCACGGCTCTCTGTATCGATGTCGGCCTTTTCCGTCAGTCCAGGCTCACGGAAATGTACGTGGTCATCAATGACACCTGGTAATACGTAGCAACCCGAGGCATCTATCGTCTCGTCGAATGATGCTTCGGGTTGCTGTTTACTTATCTCGATGATATTGCCGTCTTCAATGACGATGTTACCGTCAATAACACGGCCTTCGTTGACGATATGTCCTCCCTTGATGAGTATCTTCATGGCTGTGGCACATTGGTCAGTGGAGCAGCAGGCTGGACAGCAGTCGAGTCAGGCAACGGTGCCGCAACATCATCCATATCCTTGGTGCCGTTCATGCGTGCCTCATTCTCTTGAGCGGTATGATAGTAGTCGCGCACATAGGGGTCGTTCTTGAAATGATCGGTAGCCTTCGACATAATCTCTTCAATCTGAGGAGTCAGGATAGGATAGCGATACTGACTGGTAATCATCATGAAGATGCCAGGGCCCAGCACGTTGTCAAAGTTATCACAGATAAACTTGGTAACCAACTGATCTTCCTCGGCAGCAATCTCGTTGGCCTCGACAGAGAGCTGACGGTTAATGACATCTTCGTCAATACCATCAAGCAACATCTGGCTCTGACGGTGTGAGAGCTCAGCCATGCGGTTCGACAGTTGGTTATGCTTGTCAACAAACACATACAACGTATCGTTCAGTGGAGTACCACTGACACTCTGTACGGCATTCTCAATGCGAATGACGATTTCACCCTCTTCCAATACCAGGGGCATGATGCTCTCATCGTCCATGAAAAGGCTGACCATGCGGACGGTATCCAACAGACCAGCGAAATGGAACTCACCATGTACAACCTCACAAGAGTCAATGTTCTTAAGGTCGTTATTCTTCACAGCTTTCAGATAGAGCTTGCTGCCATCCATTGCAGACACAGACGATGTGCCCCTCACATTGTAGGAGCTGGCGCAAGAGGTTAACAATGCCGTGACAACGGCCAGAATCGTGTATATACTTTTACTCATAGCTATCGCTTTCGTCGAATTCAGACGCAAATGTACGATGATATATTGAAAAAAGAAAAATATTTGCGCAATTTTAAACTTTTGCGCAAATATTTAGCATTTATTTGGTGTCTTTCTCCAGTTCGTTGGCAATACGGTGACTGGTGTATAGCTGTAACACTGCCGCCACCAATAATACGACAACCCAGTTATTATGTACATATTTTATATAGCTCAGTTGGTCGATAGGCAGGAAGTTCGACTGGTTGGCAATCATCAGCAATCCCGCAAAGAGAAACAACACGTCGCTGATAATCTGGATGCGACGCAGACGACGGATAGTGAAGTCCCTACCCTCGTAGCGCTGACGAAGCTGCATGGCGACGAACAATAGTGAACCTGGGGCAAACACGTAGGGTGCCCATGAGCAGAACAGCACATTGGCACCAGCACCAACGACCATCAACAGGCCGCCCAGCAACATTACATAAGCTTCCCACTTACTTAGCTGTCTCATCGTCGAATATGCTTTTACCTGTTTTCTCGTCGTCGCTGAGCACAAAGATGTCCTCATCGTCAGCCTTCATGAAATAGCGCTCACGGGCAATCTTCTTGATAGCCTTCGGATCACTATCAAGCACCTTAATCTGCGCCTGGTCGCTCTTGTTCTGGAGGGTATAGCGGTCTATTTCATCCTGTAACTCACTGATACGCTGTTTGTTGACCATGTGATGCCAGACACTGTTCTCATCAACAAAACCAATCACGATAATACCTATCAGTGTCACGACGATATACTTCAACGCCTTGACATGATAGATTCGGAGCAACCATGATTTTATCTTTTTCATACTTTTCTCTCTATTCGCCGACAAAATTACAAAAAATTCTCAATTCTCCATTCTCAATTCTCAATTATTTTGTAACTTTGCACCATAATTTTCAAAAAAATATGGAATACATTGTATCAGCACGAAAATACCGCCCGACGTCGTTCGACACCGTGGTAGGCCAACAGGCGCTGACTACCACACTGAAGAACGCTGTCAGCAGTGGTAAGCTGGCTCATGCCTACCTTTTCTGCGGACCACGTGGCGTTGGTAAGACCACCTGTGCACGTATCTTTGCCAAGGCCATCAACTGTATGTCTCCAACAGCCAACGGCGAGGCCTGTGGACAGTGTGAGAGCTGTCAGGCTTTCAACGAACAACGCTCGTTCAACATCTTTGAGCTCGATGCCGCCTCTAATAACTCTGTGGAGCACATCAAGACACTGATGGAGCAAACCCGCATACCACCGCAGGTAGGCAAGTACAAAGTATTCATCATTGACGAGGTGCACATGCTGTCAACGGCAGCCTTCAATGCTTTCCTGAAGACGTTGGAGGAACCACCCGCACATGTCATCTTCATCCTGGCGACCACCGAGAAGCACAAGATACTGCCTACCATCCTGAGCCGCTGTCAAATCTACGATTTCGAGCGTATGACGGTGCGCGACACCATCAATCACCTGAAGCAGGTAGCCGAAAAAGAGGGTATCACCGTTGAGGAAGAGGCCCTGGCAGTTATCGCCGAGAAGGCTGACGGTGGCATGCGCGATGCACTGAGCATCTTCGACCAGGCAGCATCGTTCTGTCAGGGCAACATTACCTACCAGAAGGTTATCGAAGACCTCAATGTGCTGGATGCCGACAACTACTTCCGCATCGTAGACCTTGCCTTGGAGAACAAGGCGATGGACATCATGGTTTTGCTGAACAATGTCATCAATAAGGGTTTCGACGGTGGCTTGCTCATACAAGGTCTTGCCAAGCATGTGCGCAACGTGCTGATGGCTCGCGACGCACAGACACTGCCTTTGTTAGAGGTCAGCGACCAACAGCGCCAGCGTTATCAGCAACAGGCACAAAAATGCCAGATACCGTTCCTCTACCAGGCTCTGCGACTTATCAACCAGTGTGACATCAACTACCGCCAGTCCAGCAACAAGCGTCTGCTGGTAGAACTGACCCTGATTGAGATTGCACAGATTACCCAGCCTGACGACAGTGTTGGCAGTGGGCGTAAGCCCAGAAGATTGAAATCCCTGTTTAAGCAACTGACACAGTCCGTTCAGCCCCAGAAAGCAGCCCCGCAGGTAGCTGCTGCTGAACGCGTGGTGTCTTCTAAGACTAGTGACACTAATTCGTCTAGTGAGAATAGTCATAGTTCTACGAGTCCAACCAGTACCCCTAGCCAGTCCGCCTCTAAGCGCCCAACGCTGAAATCGGCGGTCAGCATGTCATTTAAGAACATCCTTGAGAAGTCGAAACCTAAGAAGATGACGGTTATCCCCGGCACCTTCGATGCCTCTGACCCCAATGCAACACCCAAGGACGAAGAGCATTCTTTCAGCCAGCAAGACCTGGAACTGCAATGGATGCTCATGTGCAACCGTATGCCACAGAAGCTGAGTGGCATCGCCACGCGCATGAAGAACATGAATCCTATCATCACCGACTTCCCCAATGTTGAGGTGACGGCAGACAACCAGGTGGCCTTCGATCAGCTGGAGCAGATAAAAGGAAGCATCATTGCCACCCTTAAGACGTATCTGCATAACAAAGCCATCACTCTCAGCCTGCGTCTGGCAGACAAGGAGGAGATAGCACCTATCCTCTCGCGTCGCGAACAGTATGAGATGATGGAAAAAGAAAATCCCTCAATCGCTAAATTGAGGGAGCTTCTAAGTCTTGAATTGGCTTAAATCAGCGTCATTCCAAGTTTCTTACACTCAACACGCATGTCTTCAGGCCATATAGAGGCTTGTATCTCACCGATGTGTCCTTTGTGTAACAGCACCATACAGAGACGACTCTGACCGATACCACCACCGATGGACAGTGGCAACTCGTCGTTCAACAACTTCTGGTGGAAATAGAGTGTCTTACGCTCTTCCTTGTTTTCAATAGCCAACTGGCGCAACAGACTCTCCTTATCCACACGGATACCCATGGATGACAACTCAAACGAACGTCCCAGCACAGGATACCAGATGAGGATGTCACCGTTCAAACCCAGGAGGCCATTCTCACCCACCGTCGACCAGTCGTCATAGTCTGGTGCACGACCGTCGTGCTTCTCACCATTCGACAGCTTGCCACCAATACCTATAACAAATACAGCGCCATATTTCTCACAGATGGCATCCTCGCGCTCTTTGGGCGTCTTGTCAGGATACATCTGCAGCAGTTCCTCAGCGTGTATGAAGTGAATCTCCTCGGGCAGGAAGGGCTTAATCTGTGGATAGGTCTCGCAGGTCAGATATTCTGTACGACGAATAGCTGCATAGATACGGCTCACCACATTCTTCAAGAAGCTGATAGTACGCTGTTCTTTAGTGATGACAGCCTCCCAGTCCCACTGGTCGACATACAGCGAGTGCAGGTTGTCCAGTTCCTCATCCGCACGAATGGCGTTCATATCGGTATAGATGCCATAGCCAGGCTCCACCGCATACTCCGCCAGCGACAAGCGTTTCCACTTAGCCAGCGAGTGGACCACCTCGGCACGAGCATCACCCAGATCCTTGATAGGGAACGTCACTGCCCGCTCCACACCATTCAGGTCGTCGTTGATGCCTAATCCCTTTAATACAAAGAGTGGAGCCGTCACGCGACGTAGGCGCAGTTCGGTAGAGAGGTTCTGCTGGAAGAACTCCTTAATCATCTTGATACCCTGCTCCGTCTGTTTGGCGTCAAGCAGGGACTGATAGTCGATCGGTTTAATCAGTTGACTCATATCTTTATCTGTCAAAATTTCGTGCAAAGGTACACATAAAATATTAAATTGCAACAGAAATGGCCAATTATTTTTGCAAATTGTCTATTATTCTTGATTATCAGAAACATTTTGCACCAATCAGCAATGCTTAAAAGAATATAATTATCAATTCTCCATTCTCAATTCTCAATTAAAATGCTTAACTTTGCAAAACTTTTACAAAGGAAAGCATTTCCTCGGTCCCGTAGCTTAGCTGAATAGAGCGTCAGATTCCGGTTCTGAAGGTCTTGGGTTTGAATCCCAACGGGATCACTAATCGATAATAGGTATAAAGAAGGACGTAGCATTAGTATTGTCGGGGACAAGGTATAAAAAGAGTAAAAAAACAAGCGAAATTGCTTGTTTGTCAAAGATAATTTGTACCTTTGTATCCGCTTATGCAAGTTAGGGGCATAGCCCAGTTGGTTTAGAGCGCTGCAGTCACATTGCAGAGGTCCCCGGTTCGAGCCCGGGTGTCCCTACTAAAAGAAGAAAGAGACTCCGTTTGGAGCCTCTTTTTTCGTTTTCGTTATCGTTTTCGTTTACTTCGCGTAAGCCACTGAGCGTGTCTCGCGGATGACGGTAATCTTCACCTGACCAGGATAGGTCATCTCGTTCTGAATCTTCGATGCAATCTGTCCGCTGAGTGCCTCGGTCTCGGCATCGTCCATCTTGTCAGCACCGACAATGACGCGCAACTCACGACCAGCCTGGATGGCGTAGGTCTTGGTGACGCCTGGATAAGACATAGCGATGGCCTCGAGGTCATTCAGACGCTTGATATAAGCCTCTACGATTTCACGGCGGGCACCAGGACGGGCACCGCTGATGGCATCACAAATCTGTACGATGGGCGCCAGTAGTGTCTGCATCTCCATCTCGTCATGGTGAGCACCGATGGCATTGCAGATATCGGGCTTCTCCTTGTATTTCTCAGCAATCTTAGCACCGTAGATAGCGTGTGGATCGTCAGTATCCTCATCGGGCACCTTACCAATATCGTGCAACAGTCCAGCACGCTTGGCCTTCTTAGGATTCAGCCCCAGCTCAGCAGCCATCACGGCACAGAGGTTAGCGGTCTCACGGGCGTGCTGCAACAGGTTCTGACCGTATGAAGAACGATACTTCATCTTACCCACGATACGAATCAGTTCAGGGTGCAGACC
>Ga0265298_10003282_pt1 | contig 21553 bp, 15 predicted proteins | sample AusTroGonzalo_MG_3_FD_193486 | JGI IMG/M metagenome (GOLD analysis project Ga0265298, IMG submission 193486) | Bovine rumen microbial communities from tropical cattle in Woodstock, Queensland, Australia - Gonzalo_01 | ecosystem: Host-associated > Mammals > Digestive system > Stomach > Rumen ...
CACAGCAACTGCTGCCGCAGAGAATATCGTTGAGGGCGGTGTAACAACTCCGTATCAGGAAGCTACCAAGAGCTACACTATTACAGTTTATCCGCGCTATATCGTAACATTCTCTGTCAATGGTGTTGAGACATCTGTTCGTCAGGCTGCACATGATGTTGCCATCACCGTTCCTGTTCCTGCCGACATCAATGACTATAAATTCGTAGGCTGGAGCGAAAGTACTGTGGCAGCTACAGACGATGAGCCAGTACTCGCTTCTGTAGGTGCGACCATTACCCCAGAAAATAACAACACCAAGTACTATGCTGTGTTTGCTAAGCAACGTGCTGGTGGAGAAGAAGAAGTCTCTTCTACACTTAGTTTGAAACAGAGCGAGCCTTCAAATAAATCGATAATAATTGATGGCGTAACTTGGGAATGGAGCAATGTCACGTTTAGTGCCAGCGGCAATGCAGGTATGGAAAAGAACAAGAATGCAACTGTAACCTTTACCCTTCCTTCTACCGCTTTGAATGCAAATAAGATTCAACTTAATTGTCCTTCAAGTATGACATGGGGTGGTGGTGCTGCTGTCGTACTAAAAGCTGGTGATGACGAGTTAGCTTCTATGACTAAGGATGGCTCTTATACGTTTACATCTGACGACAACAATGAGGGTACATATACGATGTCGCAGACAACAAATGCTAACGCATGGATTGACTCATTTACCCTCACTTACGCTATTCTTGGCACAGAGAACTACGATTATCGCACATCACTGGATGTAACGGAGGTAACCATATCTGAATCTAAGTATCTCTCGTTCTGCTATGGTAGCGCTTTGGACTTCAGCAACACAGACGTGAAGGCCTACACTGCTAAGGTTGATGGCGGTAAGGTGAAGCTGACTCAGGTTGATGAGGTTCCTGCAGAAACTGGTGTAGTGCTCTATTGCGCAACTCCTGGCACCTATGAGATTCCTGTTATTGCCAGTGCCACTGCTCTCTCTAACAACGAGATGGTTGGTGTGCTGACACGTACTCAGGTATTGTGGGAGTCTGGCGACAAGCACAACTACATCTTACAACAGGGTAAGTTCAACATGGCTACCGATGGTTACCTGAAGGCAAACCGTGCATACCTGAGCACTGAGTACGATGTTACTACTGCTGGAACGCGTAGCATGGAGATTTTCTTCGACGAAGGCGAAACAACGGGCATTGCTAACAATAACCGTGAAACAATAACCAAGAACGGTTCCTTCTTCGACCTGCAAGGCCGCAAGGTTGCTAACCCGACTAAGGGTCTGTACATCGTCAACGGCAAGAAAATGGTTGTGAAGTAAAATGGAAATTTAGAAACGAATTATCCTAATTACATTTAATTGGACTCATGAATATACATTAGAATAATTAAGGATCAATTAGGATAATTCGTTTCCAAGAAAAAGAAAATTCGTTTCAAACTAAAAAAACAAGAACAATGAAAAAGCAATATATTATTCCGACATTGGATGTTATAAAGATACAGCCATACGTATTACAGTCTGGTTCGCCCAATCCTACCAATCATGATGCACAAGAGGATGGCAGCGGTAACTACAAGGATCCGCTTTCCCGTTTCTTCGACTGGGACGAGGGTGACGATGAAGAGTAAAAGCAAAAAAATCGTAATTAATTTTGTTTTTACCTCGATATGTACTATCTTTGCAGAGTCGTACCACAAAGACAGAGTGGGAAACAACCATTATGGAATTGAGGGCGACGATGAATAAAAGACAAAGATTACTTTATGGAAAATAAGTACTTAGTGTAGTACGAAAACAAATAATAGTTAAGTAAAAATAGTGTGGACCGGGATGTGGCGCCGGGAGGCGCCCAGGCCCTGGTAAATGAAATTTTTTCATGATTTTAAAAAATTGTTTCCTCATCCCCTGACACGTGAGTGCCGGGGATGATTGTTTACTGTGATGTAAAAAAGTTAAAAATCTCATAAAACCACATGATATAGGTATCACATATAGGTACAACAAATAACAATAGCAGCTACAGTCGAATGTGATTGTAGCTGCTATTGTTATGGTATAGAGGTATTACAACCTGTAGTTTATCGAATGCTTACAATTCGCATATTACATTCACATTAATATCCACATCGCCCCGGTCTGCCAAGAGCAAGCCGGTGCGATGCTATGTATTATATAAGAGGTACGCGCGAGTTAGAAGTCCTTATCTAAGATTACCATGTAAATAATTATCTATAAAGCAGCTTTAAGTCTTTTCATAAATCGTAAATATTCCTTCTGTGTAATATCGACTTTCCCACTGCATCTCTTTTTGGGATATTTTTTTTTGTATGCTTTTCTAACCATTTCATGAGTGACAATGCTAGTTAAAGGTATTTTATGTTTTTTTATAAGAGGTTTTAAAAACTCAATAGCACTATCTATTTGATCCTGGGTCAGGGGGCTTTCTAAAGTATTGCCTTGGAATTCTATCCCAATCGTAAAGTTGTTACAGTCTTCTTTCCCATTTAAAATAGAATAGCCGGCGTGGTAGGTTACCATTGTTGGATTTGCCATTATAAATCTTGTTCCATCTGTATCGATTACAACATGAGTCCCGACTTTTTTTGTTGTGAGCACACCCAAAGAACGTTCTATGGTTGGTTCTGCAGTATGATGAAGTATTACGCCTTCAATTGTATTTGTACGATGTTTATCAATATTCGGAGTTGGATGAATTTTCTCCTTATATTTGGTTTTATGTACAGTTTTTACTTTAGATTCAAAATTATCTGCATTAATAGTTGAATGAAACAGAAACAAGAGGGGGAAAAATAATATAACATATTTAAGTGCACAGACAAATAAAGACTTCATCATCACCATCTAGTTGTTTTTTATCAGAGGGTGTATCAAAATGCCCTTTATGACCATTGACAATCTGCAATTAGTTAAGCGACATAGTATAATAGAGTCCATTTCTTTTTTCAAAAAGGATATGGGGTCAGCTTATACTTTACAGAATGAACTATCATTTGAAGTTTTTTGACACACCCTCATGCAAGATTTGTTAATTTGTTAGCTTTAACTTAAATTTTGCAACTTTTTTAATTCCTTCACTAACATCACCTTCTTTTCCGCCGGAAAAAGTCAAATTAATGGTTTCACCAGGATTACTTTCAAGAAATTCTTTAAATTCTTTACCATCACTATCACCACTACGCCATTCTTCGTAATTAGGGAGTAGCTCTTTCACATTACGTCCTTGCTCATCTAATCCGACTCCCACTATCCATAGTTGACCGTAAGAGCTCGCTAATGAGGATGTATTAACGGTTTGAAGCAATTTGAAACCGATTTCCACCTCAGGATAACCATACTTCCCTTCTGTTACATCACTACAATAAGCAACTTCAACCTTACCTCTAAGAGCAGATGGAAGTATAACCTCTATTGATGTCTTAGCTTCATTATCGTTTAATGAATTAAATGCCGTCCCATCACCACTCACACCATCCTCAGAAAGTTCGAATGGCATCTTTTTACCCTGATTGGTAATAAACATTCCCATAAAGGTTTTATTTGAGAATTTCCCTTTAAAATGTCCTGTGGGCGTACCGTTGGAATCTGTCTCGTTTATATCTAATAATCCATCTTCGTTTGTTCCTACAAGTTTTAGTTTGGCATTAGCGCCTTGTTTGTCATAATAGTAGGAACCCTTTACAGAGTTGCCATCTATTTCAAGATGCATGGTTATTGGATAGTTTTCAACAGCTCCATGCATATCGTGAGCACCATTTATATCGGAATCGTTGGATGATGGTAAATCGCTATCAGCATCCCATTTACTGGATACTTTGAATCTTGTAGTACCTTCTGTCTTCTTAAATTTAAACGTAATTGATGCTGTTTCATCAACCCCGAGAGAAAATATTGATTCCAATTGTTCCTTTGTAAATACGACATCAGTATTTTCGGTAGATATTGCATTGCCGTCTTCATCCTGCAATTCCACAAGAAATGTAGGATGCGTCGACCATGAAGCATTTGTAGGACCGCCTTCCGCTATTCTCTTAAACTCAACACTGAGTTCATTATCATTAATTTTATAATCTCTTTCGACAACCTCGAAGAACTTACCCAAAGGGCCATTTACCTTTTTGGATGTTGGATTAATTTTACCACCATTGCCACATGCTGCAAGAGATATGACCAACACTGACATTACAAATAGTTTAAACTTTTTCATATTATTATAATATTCTTTTGCCTACTCTTCAAAGGATTTTCGGCTTGCTCCTTATAATATTATTCCCTACTCTTCAATTGTCTTGCTATACTTTGAATAGCAGAGATTCGGCTATCGTGTTTTATGCATCCTTATTTCCTTTTCTTTGTTTCCATATGGATCAAATAGATAATTAAACTGTTATTTACGTGTGCTGGAAGAATTACGAGGGCCAGTGGCTTTACGCTGTACGGGCTTTGTTGTAGTTCCCTTTGCGGAAGTTCCCTTTGTTCCTGTAGTACTAGTCGATGTAACTTTCTTTGGTGATAGGTTAGCTGGTCCAACATAAGTAAATTCCATACGTCCCTGACGGGGATCGCTCAATATTAATGTCTTTCCTTTGCAATAGGTAATCTGCATATAGTGTGGAACCAGAATTTTAGACAAATCCGATTTAAGACCGCTAACCATTGGCCCCTTGTCAATGGCTGCTATATTCTTTTTAATATAGTCAATGGCCTCACGAGTATGCGAATCGCTTTTGGATTTTTCTATAGCATCTGGATAAAGATCACACTCAATATCCCCTGATAAAGCATTTTCATTGAAATTTATAGAAATTGCTTTACCCATCATTTTTACGGTACCAGGAATAGTCGCAACTACGTTGATATCACACAAATTGTCTACTTCTTTTACTTTGGCCAAACACTTGAGAGCGGCACGCCCTTGGTTGTCAAAAGAATAAAGCATCGTCATTCCTTTGAAAGGCATTAACCAAGTGCCAACAATGCTTTGGTTATATGACAGCTGGGCAGATGCTGTCATAATGGCGAAGATGCTGAGAAGGGTGGCGAAATAATATCTTTTCATACTTTTAGAATTATTAGTTTAATTATCAGAACGTTATGGCAGGGTGCTGCCTACATAGTTCACTGTATCCCAAATCCAATGGAATCGGACGAATGCTGCCATCGTAGTATAGCCTGTGTTGATGTCAGTGAACTTTACCCAGTGTGCATGATATGATTTGTCAACTAAGAGTTCAGGGCCAAGTGTAAAATTACAGCCCAACTCGGCTGCACGTTTGAAAAGGCTACGCGGAGTGCCGTATAAAATGTTTCCCTTTAGAATCAAAGAGTTTACCTGGTTTTCATTATAGCCTTCAGCAATAAGTTGCTTGCGAGTATTCTCACACTTGTTTTTCAGCTGAGTCAACTCTGCTGTAAGTTTCTTCTCGAAGTTGTTCAGCATACCGTTAATTTGGTCGTTGGTGTGACCCGTTTTCCACTCCTGACGTTCACCGTCTACAGTTATGTATGTGCCGTCAACAAAGCGGAGCTCAAGATCGCTAAGCAATGGAAACATCATCCATGCATGAACATAGGGATTTTTGTTTTCTCCTTCATACAAGTCTTCCCAATTATATCCGACGCCATTAATGAGAAAGCCATTATGCTTTATAAACCCAATATCAAATGATCCTTGATAGATGTCACCGTTTTTCCATTCAATAGTGCTGTTGCCTGACGAACTGAATGTCACGACAGCATCCTTGAAATATTTCTTGAAACGGGTGATTTTGTGATATTCTTTGTTTACATTGAAGTACTCATCGCCTTTTTGCTTCTCTGTCTGTGCCTTAAGTTCAGCAGTTTCTTCTGTGTTCGTAAAAAACAAGCGTTTGCCTCTTGCGTTTAGGCAAAGCTGACAGTCTGTCACATCTTCGATGGTGGGGCTAACTAAAATTCGTTGAGCATACTCTTTAAACTGTATAAGCAGTGGATATGTTTCTCTCCGGAATTTACTCTCAGATTCATTGCAGTTATAGTAGCATTTAAAGTCTTGTAGCCTCACATCGTCTAGTGAGTTCCATGAGAAACGAAATTGATTGTTCAACTTCTCATATCTTCCATCCAATTTAAACCATCCCTCAACAATGTACCAGGGCGAATCGCTACTATCTACGTCACCAAGCCCTTTAATCCACATCATCTGCTGTGAAAGACTGACCGTTCCGTCATCCTTAAGTTCCAGATAGAGACAATTGTAAGACTTGATTTTACCATCAATACGCATATACCATTTCCCGACTATACTGGCTGGTTCTTGTTGCTGCGATTGGACAGGCTGTTGTGCCGCTGTCCTGTCTGTGCCTGCCAAAAGCAGTACAGTAATCAATAAAAGATTCTTTACCATATTTTAGTGGATTGTAATATTTGTTAGTTTTTCTTTTTTCTTACCATCGACGTATTCCGTAAGATTTCCTTGAGCATCCTGCATAGTACCTGTTACGGGTTCAAACTTATCAGCCTGTAAGGTCATCGGCATACTCTATACGTCCACTGCCATCAGATTTAATCACGAGTACATCTTTGCCAATGTGTAATTTTGCTTCTTCTAATTCTGAATCTAATTGCCTATATCCGTCACCATTTTCGTAGGTAACTTTCGCTTTATTCGTAATTCTTTCATCTATATCAATTGATGCTACTTTATTGTTAGGAGTGGCATAGACTGCCCAATTCTCGTAAATTTGTGCAAAAGGGGCGCCTATTACTCCATTCCTCATGTCCCACTCACATAACCAATCGCCAACTAAAACAGTAATGGGAAAATTGTCACGATCAATGCCGAAACTTGTTTTGCCAGGACGGTTAAAAATACCCAAACAATTAGGATAATATACGTTCAGTTTGTCATTAGCCAAACGTACGCCCGCGAAAAATCTATTTAGCGATGATGACCACGATAAATCTCCGTTCTTGAATGCGATATATGAAGGATTGTGTTTATTCTTAATCAAGTAATAACTTTGGTTACCTTTTAAATCCTGTATTAAAATGAAATCACCAAGATCAACTTCCAGCTCATCTTTCTGTGAGAAACTATAATTATGCTCATTCCATTTCAGGAATGGATATTTGAAACCACCATACCAAGAATATTTTTTCTCTGAAATTCGCCATCTTCCAAGAGCTTGTGCGTCGTCATTAGGTTCTCGGTTCATTCCATCTGGGTCTTCATTAGTAACGAAATAATCTCCATTCTCCTTGTAAAATACACGTAATTTCATGCCATCTTTTTCATAATGATCACATTTCAGTCCACCAATAGTGTTGGTCTTTGTCAGCTTTAAACCCGTTTCTGGACTGATTGGCTGGTCTATCTCTATCAGTGGCACATTCTCAGCAAAAGTCTTCGATGCCTCCCAGTAACTCTTTGTTTTAGTTTTGTTGTTTTTTTTCTTAGACAATTGACTGGCAGATTTTTTTAAAAATCCTAAAAGACCTTTTACTCCATTGTTTTTATTCTCGGTCTGAGCAGATGTACCTGCCATAACAACCATTGCACATAATAGTAAAACGATTCTTTTCATAATTGTAATTTTTTAATTTTTTGATATATGTTCCTTGTTTGAAATCTTTTTTAGCTATTGATATTTCTTTAAAGCAACAAATTGACCAAGATACCGAAAAAACAAAAGGAGCCTTCGCGTGGCCTCAAGTAATATGAAGGCCCCTTTTGTATATTTCTTTTTGTTCTTTATTTGTTTTTCAATTTTTTCCCATATAATATTTCATTTAGTTATCATTAGTTTTTGGGCGCAAATATACTACTTTTCTTCGAAACCTTATTAGCCCATTTCAGCCCATTTTGCATATGAGAGAGTTTTATCCCTGTTGAAAAGCGGCTACGCCAGATTTCTTTCCGGCGAGGGTGGTAGCTTTTAGTTATTGGAAACAAAAAAGGCATGGGAGAATCTAACTTTCTCGCCCATCCCTGCATTCAGGCCTTCGCATTGCCCCCAGTCAAGGATAAGCAACGCAGCCAGCCCACGCCTAATGGAATTATACTCAAACTTCCAAGGTTACACCTTATTATATATTATATATAGAATAGCCTCGGAATGGATATAATCCATCGCCGTAAGCGTTTCCGTTGCATTACCTCTGTGACTGGTTTCAAAGTTGCGAAGTTCGAATGCACAGAACGGTAACGTGTCGTTAACGCCTTTCTTCCCTTTGGCCTGGCCCTACAAACGGCTTGGTGGCCAGAAAGGAAAAGTTCCATCGATGTCGTTTTTTGACGCTGCCCGTCCCGCAAGACTGGCATTGTCGTCTGCACAGATACACTTTTTTCTGCAATTTGCAAAGAAAAGAGCTGGAAAAAGTTGCGGAACTGGAAAATAATATCTATCTTTGCAACCAAAGAACAGAAAACGGATATGCCACAATTATTAATAACAGTAAGTGATAGTACACATCTTCCACACCTGCGTACGGCCATCAGGCAACTGAAAGGGGTGGAACAGGTGGCCATGCTGCGTTCAGCAAAAAAGCGAAAAAGTTTAATCCGCCAAGGGAAACTGCATCGTGAGTTACAAGAAAGGGTCGATTCTTTCGGACAGTTCACCGATGGATGGGATGGCTCAGACAGTAAGGCTATCGAAGCCGTCTGTATCCGTAAGTTCAAGGCTGCCATAGAGAAAACCGATGAAAAACTGTTGCAGGGGTGGTTACTCTTTCCAGATGCTCACGGCTATCTATATCTTGATTACACAGGCGGTAATGCCGTGGCAGGCATTACAATGACCAACGACCGCATGATTTATTTTTTCAAGAAAGACGGCAAAACCATTAAGAATGACAGGGCAGCTTTTACCACCAGGAATTTCTTGGCAATCTTAGAACGTGTACATGGCTGAACAGTATCCACAAATTGTCGGTGAAGATGAGCGTGTGGCAAGAATCATTTTCTCGCCATCCTATATTTACAATGGACATGTATCACCCACTGCATTTCGTTGGGACATATTACCCAGCGGACTTGCTGAAGACTATATCTCTGTACTCCGAGGCGATGAGTCAAGCCTTGATGCCCAGACAAAGCATTTCAGAGTCAGGAAAGAGGGTGATGTTCGTTACGGTTATGCATTGTTGGGAGTTGGGAGTATAAGGGATATTGGCAAAGGCGCAATTGACATGCAAACAAAAGTTGACGTACTATCGTTCCCAAGCAAGACTCATCCAAACCATGCTGGCATTGTGGTGGAGGTGTCCAATAAAAGGGTAACAGCTCTTACACCTGTAACTCCAGAAATCATGATGGTTCAGAAAGAACTGGCAATGCGGTGCAGCGAAATCGTGAAATTTTAGAGATTATCAACACACATATTAGCCCATTTAAGCCCAATTTGTCTGTGGGAAAGTATTTTCCTTTTGCTGGATAGCGCGTATGTCAGCTAAAAAGCGTATCTTTGCAGCATGATTGCAGAAAAGGAACAGATTGCTGCGCTGCGGCAGGCTACTGAGAATGCCTTGGGAAGGAACCCGCAGACGCCGAAAGACTTCGACCTGCTGAGTGAACGCATCTATGCCAGAACTGGCGAGATGATGAGTCGCAATACGCTGCGGCGCATCTGGGGACGCCTGAACGATGAACGAGAGCCGCGCCATACGACGCTCTCCATTCTGGCACGCTTCATTGGCTATACCGATTTCGAAGCTTTTGTCAACAATTCCGCTATGAGCGACAGCGGCGGAGAGAGCAGTTCGCCATTTCTCGGCCGCAGGCTCAGCGTGATTGATGGTTTGACACGGGGCGACAGGCTTCGGATAACGTGGCATCCGGGACGTGTGTGCGACGTGGAATACAACGGTAGTCAGCACTTCCGGGTGATTGCATCGACGAACAGCAAGCTAAAACCCGACGACACTTTCCTCTGTGCCCTCATCATCGAGGGGCAGCCGCTATATCTGGATCAGCTGCAACAGGGAGACCAACCGCCAACGACTTACATTTGTGGGAAGTTGGGAGGAGTGAGGTTTGAGCACCTTAAAAGTGAAGAGTAAAGTATTTGCTACCGCAAATGAATAGTGAAGAAATCTCATCGGGCTATATTGCTCCCATAACGACGGAGAACATCTCGCAGGACTTTACCGACGTGAGCATCGTGCACACGTCGGAATATAATGTGTTGGCCCGTGCCCAGCGCTATGGTCGATGGTACATGCTGAAAGGCCTTAACGACAAGGCGCGCCACGACATACTGCCTCAACAGATGCTACGTAAGGAGTTTGAGATCCTGGTTAAGCTGCAACATCCCAATGTGGTGCAGACCATGGGACTGGAACAGGTAGAAGGCTTAGGCACATGTATCGTGATGGAATATGTGGACGGGGTGACACTGAAAGAATGGGAAACCCCAGCCCTTCCCCAGCAAAGTGAGGGGAGCGAGACAGTACGCAGCAAGAACAAGGAGAGTGAGGCTGTGCGCATCTTAGACGAACTGCTGCAGGCAGTGGCATACGTCCATTCGCTTGACATCGTACACCGCGACCTGAAGCCGCAGAACATCATGGTCACCCGCAACGGTGCCCATGTCAAGCTGGTAGACTTCGGACTGGCCGACACCAGCGACTTTGCCATGCTGAAACAACAGGCGGGTACGGCAAACTATATGGCTCCTGAACAGGCTGCCGTTGCCAAGCCAGACCTGCGCAACGACATCTACTCGTTAGGAGTGGTGATGAGCGAGATGCCCCTGCCCAAATATTACCAAAAGGTATGGAGCCGCTGTCTGCTTCCTATAGAGAGACGCTACCAGAGCATTGAAGAAATGAAGACGGACATTGAACGGCATCGGACGCTGAAGGTACGCATGGCGAGCTGGGGCGTGGCGGCTGTCGTTGCCGTGCTGTTATGCATGGTGGGCTTGCTGATATGGCGTGTCAATGCCATGGACAATGAACTGAACCGTGTGGCATATGCCAAGGAGGCGGCCATTGAGGCGCTGCACGAAGAGATGGAGCGAACACAACTGACGAAGCATACCGACACGCTGACGATGTGGAAGTACCGCTGGCCCGACCTGACACAGCGCGTCATGGCTGTCAACCAGTATTGTTACGACTACGCCGATCGTCTGGACGAACGTTTCTCTTCGGCCGACCGCGACCGCATACTGGAAGCGATGCTTAGTGAATGGCAGAAGTGGCAGCAACGGATCAATGCCCTCTCTACAGCCAAAGTGGCGGATGAACGACGCCAGCAGGTTCTCGTAGAGAAGGATGAGTAAAGGAAAGAAAAGTCAATGGTGAACACCAGTCACCAGAAGGCGAAAACGCTATTACTGATCCCAGTTGGCGACTAAATAGCGGAACATGTTCCAGATAAAAGCGTTACGGTAACTGTCTGCCTTCGAGGCGGGCACCACTAATGTCGCGAGGCGTAAGGTACGCTCGTCGAAAACGTCGTTGTAGGCATCAGGCGGAACCTCACTCGTCACTGTTATTCGCTGCAGACTGCTGCATCCGCGAAAAGCGTAAGGCCAGATATTGGACGTGTAGGGAGGCAGTACTATGCTGCGCAATGAGCGACAGTTCATGAACGACTGATCTCCGATGTCACGAAGACAGTCTGGCAGCACGACCTCAGTGATGTGCCGACAGTCGGCCAAGGCGTGGCGTGAGATACAGTTGACAGCAAGAACACGGCCGTCAGGTCCCGTTATGTGCGAAGGAACCTCAATACGGCCTATGAGCGAAGTGTCGATAGCTGTTACCAGATAGTCTTCACCGCCCAAAGCCACTGTCCTACCGCCCCTTCTCACCCGATAGAGGGCATTTACCTTACGTCCATTACAGAGGACATAGGAACGGATGCGGTCTCCCTCATAATAGTGACGGAACCGGTTTGCCTCCTGCGCCGACATCGACAGGACAAAACCCATCAACAGGACGATTAGTGGTACTCTCTTGTTTTCTAACATCGCGACACTCTTAGATTAAGGGGTCGGTTCTCCTGATCATATTCAGGAGTCTGATATCTCTATGCTTTATTACTTGTCTCATTCACATTTCACTTAATTTGAAAAATGATCAGAAGAACCGACCCCATGATCCTTTCGGTTCTATTTACATTGTTACAGGCTTGATACCTGTGGATACAGGTTCATCTGTCACGTCTATTACCCAGCAATCATCAATATAAATGGTTGTGCCATAATAACTGTTGACACCAAAAACAAAATAATAAGCTGTTGGAGGTACCTCAATCGTTTCGTCAAAAGAAATCCAAACATTCAAGTCGTGAGGCAGATATGTGAGATTATAACCTCCACCCCGAATAATATAGTAAGTCGGTTTGCCATAAAAATCCTCTAATTCATTTGACGAGATATTGTATTTCTCAGCAGCATCTGTTCTGAAATAGCAATAAGTACGAGCGCCTTTTGATTTCCATTTCTCCACATAATAATGAAAACGTATTCTAATTTTCTGTCCTGGATATACTGAAATCCTTTGGTCTATTCGTGCAGTAGATCCAGATTCCTTAGAATCCATCTTTGCCGAATACTTACCTTCGTAGACTTTTTTCCAGTCTTTACTTACATTAGTGTTGTTGTGGCAAAACCATCCTTCCGGCATATCATAAGTATTCATCACGTCGAACCATTCTTCAAGCCCACCATTTACCAAAAGATTATCTCCATCAGCAGAACCACTACGACTATTCAGTAAGGAATTGATGCTATCCGTTTTTTGTTCTTCAGCAACCCTGATTGATTCTTTTTTTTGGATTTCTTCTACGTCACATCCAACTAAGAGAACCAATATGAGAAGAAATGAATAGCGATATGCCATCCTTGTTGTAAAACTTTTCATACACGTAATAATAATAGGTGTTATCTATTTCAGAAGATGTATAAGTAAAGCCCATTAGCCATGCCATCTATTGCATCACGACTTTCACAGACTTATTGCCGACTTGTATAATGGCTACTTCGCCTTTTTTTAGATTAGTATTGACACACGAAATGTTGCCTTGAGCTTTTGTTGAGCCCGCCATCTTGCCAGAAACAGAATAAACAACGATATTGGTGCCATTAGCAACACCTGAAATATTCAGCATGCCATTGTGGCTCTGAATCAGCACAGCATTACCTCTTGATAACGTAATGTCGTTTGTCATTCCCTCTGTCTTCGGTTCCGAATTTAACCAGCAAAGTGTAGCGGTGGCGACATCGCTGTTTTCGTAGCCCGTCGCGGTAGCATATACGCTAATGGTATAGGTCGCAGTCAGTGAGATTTCATTGCCATAGTGCGTCTTAATGTCTGCGTCGCTGATGGTGGCCACACATTCGGCTCCCTCGGTGTCACAAGTGAACGTAAGATTGCCGTTTGAATAGCTGATGGTTGGGATTGAACAATATTTCTTTTCCAAATCTTCGCCAGTCAAAGACGTAATAGTTGCAAATTTATTCCAAGGAGAGGTTGAGGCATATACTTCTCTTGAATCATTTGGAACTTTAAGCGTTATGTTATAGTTTGAAAATGAATTCTCGAAAAGGAAGGGAGGCGTAACTGGCAATGCCTTGACCTCATACAATGAAGAGCAATTTGAAAAAGCCTCCTGATAAATAAATTCTACTGTACTCGGAATTTCTATTGATTGAAGACTATAGCAGTTTTTGAGAAGCCCTTTCCTGATAATCTGTAGTTTTTCTGGCAGAACAACTGATTTAAGATTGGTACATTCTTCAAACGCATTCTCGCCGATGTTAGTTACACTTGATGGGATGTTCAACGATTGGATGCTTCTGCAATTTACGAAACAGAATTTATTGATTGAAGTAATACCATCAGGAATCATCAAATGAGAAGCCTCTTCATCGCCTATGAATAATCGACTTGCATAAAAAATAGGATTGTCTCTATAATCCATGAAATCCATATTGCACCAGTTGTTAAGATTACTTAGTTTCACAGAACTTAAACCATAGCACTCATAGAATGCAAGATAACCAATCTTTTCCAATTTACTTGGGATATTCACAGAAGACAACTTCTTGCAATTATCGAAAGCCCTTTCTCCGATTTCTACAACTTCGTCTGGCAGTATAATATTATTGAGGCTTGTACAATGTGAAAAAGCATATGAGCCGATAGATTCAACATTTTGTGGGATGTTTACACTTGTAAGTCCAGAGCATGCCATGAACAGACTACTTTCTATTTTTGTTAGGTTCTCAGGCAATTTTATGGATGTTAGGCTGGAACACATTCCAAAACATCCACCTCCAATTTCTGTAACGGTTGATGGAATCTTTACTGAAACGAGGTTGGTGCAGCCATAGAAAGCGCCATTGCCAATATAGGTTGCACCTTCTGGTATAGTAATTGTGGTAAGGCTACTGCATGACATGAAAGATTGACTTTCTATCTTTTCGATATTTGTTGGTATGTTAATCGTTGTTAGGCTGGTACAACTTTCAAAAGCTCCAACGCATTCATACTCTCCGATTCTTTTTATACTATTAGGAAGCTTCACATTGGTCAAAGCCGAGCATCCATAAAAAGCACTGCTACCAATATATAATACACCTTCTGGAATAGATATTGAGGTCATCACGTCACGACCGCTAAAGGCTTCTGATGCAATACAAACAGTTCCTTCTTTTATTTCAATGTTAGAATTTAATGGCATTTCTCCTTTATACATATAACATATTTTCCCAACATAAAGGACACCGTCTGGCTGATTCTCTAACCAAGGCGTTTCATTGAAAACACCAGACCCCATCTCTGTGACGGAGCTAGGTATTGAAATGGTCGTTAATTTAGGACACAAGCCAAAGGCATAAGTTCCTATCCTAATAACGCCCTCTGGTATTGTGACGGAAGTTAATTCTGAACTGCGACAAAAGGCAAATTGCCTGATTGCTGTTACGTTATAAGTAATGCCTTCATATTCTACAGTGGGCGGGATAATAACATCGCCCTCATAATAAGAATATATCTGGTCATTGTAATTTGTAACACTAACGGTATTTTCACCATCTGTATTCTTGATGTAATAAATGCCATCCACTAAGAAGTCATGAGCAAATCCAGTAATGCTCAGAACAGTGAAGATAAAAAACAATAATACTCTTTTCATATCTGATGTGTTTTAGTTTACCCTAACAAAATGCGCAGAACATCTCTACGCGTCTACAAGGTTCACCACAAACCTCAACTATCCATAGAAACGTCTGCGCATAAAAGCGCACACGCTCTTGATAGTTTTTATTTGGGCTCTTTGTTTTCGAGGTGGTGATTCGTAGACGTTAGAGCCTGCTTCCTTCCGGAATATGGTGCAAAGATACGAAAAAAACTTAAGACACCAAAGGATTCTGAGGAAATTTGTTCATTTGGCTATACAGTTCACCTCAAACCCTGAATATGATTGAACGGTCACGGTCACAGCTGTGACCATGTGACCAATAAGGCTGAAGGAAGAGTTTAAGGCAATAAATAATTATTTGAATATCAGTCGGTTATGTTCGCCATTCTTAGTATAATTAACCCTTGCGGTCACATGGTCACAGCTGTGACCGTGACCGTTTCTCGCTGGACAATCTGGATCCCGAAAAAGGACGAAAAGTCGAAAAGGACTTCATGGTCACTATGGGCAGATAGCTGTTGCGTCAAAAGACCCAAACATTCTGGGAACCGTCAAAAAGGAACTGCATGAGAGAGAAAAACTTAAAAATCTTGGTGTTTTTCTTGGAACTTTCAGAAATAATGTCTATCTTTGCAGCGTGAATGAGAGTTGCATATAGGCGCGATTGCATCAAGCTCCGCAACCGTTCTAATTTAAACAAAGCCGTTGGTCGAGCACCTGCGGCTTTCGTTTTTTAAAATGGTGCGCCAGGATTTAGCTGCTCGATGACAGACATTGTTCATAATCGTACTGCAAAGATACGAAAAATTCTAAAGACTCCAAAGGAAACTTGGGAAATTTGTTCGTTGTGCTATACAGTACACCTTAAACCCTGAATATGAATGAAGATAAAGAATTTACCCTAACACCCTAACGTCAGAGGGTGTAAATACCGATGTATAAAGGGCTTAAGCGACGTTAGGGTTGCGTAATATTCCTAACATATCCCTAACGTTTCAGTAACGGAAAAGGAAAACGTTAGGGTGACGTTAGGGTAAACGTTAGGGATAGCCGACTGGCGGACACGCCAGAATTCCTTTGTACAAAGGGATTCTGAGAAAACACACGTTAGGGTGTTAGGGTGTTTTGTGTATTTATTTGATTATTTAAAAACTCCAGGGGGTGGAGCACTCAGTTTTCTTTAGGAAAAGTTGCAGAAATCCAGTACTTTTCTGTTGGTTATCCTAAGGATTTCCATCGGTTATCCTAAGGATTTCTGAAGGTTATCCAGTACTTTTCTGAAGGTTTTCCTAAAGATTTCTTGTTGTCCCATCCCATGGGACAAACGGAAAACCATTGGATAGCCGAAAGTTGTTCTCATCATGAGTTTTCCAAGAGCTTCCGCGCGCATGCGCGTATGATTGTGAATCGCAGGAAATAACTTACCTATCTTACCTATCCTACACCTAAGTAGAAAATCTTTCACGTGCGGGATAGGTAAGATAGGTAAGATAAAAACCGCCAATAACAATCAGGTTTACTTAATCACGACTTTACGGCCGTTGATGATGTAGATTCCCTTTGGCAGTTGGCGAGTTGGGGATTTGGCGTTGACGATTTTGCGTCCGCTGAGGTCGTAGCAGTCGGCGGTTCGGAGGTTGTCGCCTTCAACTTGTGCGATGCCTGTAACGCCTTCGTATGCGGTATCGGTTCCTAAGTCATAGACGTACCAGTTCTTCGACTTGGCCAGTGCCACCTGCGAAATGGTGATGACGTTCTTCTCGTTCGGATAAGAGCTGTCCACCACGTAGAGCGTTGGACCGTAGTCTTCTACTGCTACGGGGAGGCTCTCTACGAGTGCCTTCATAGCGGTCTCGCCAATCTGGTTGCCGCAGATAAAGACGCTTGAGCCGACGTCGAGGCCAGCGAATGTCGAGAGGTCGAGGGCTGTCAGCTTGTTGTAGCTGCAGTCGAGCGATAGGAGCTTGTTCTTCGACATGTCGAGGGCGGTGATTTGGTTGGAGTAGCATTCGAGGTTCGACAGTTCCGTGTTCTTGCTGGTGTCGAGTGCTGTCAGTTTGTTGCCTGAGCAGTTGAGGTTCACTAGTTTCGTGTTGTTGGTGAGGTCGAGTGCCGTCAGCTGGTTGTCCTGACAGTAGAGATGGAGCAAGCCTGGGTTCTGCGAGAGGTCGAGTGCCGTCAGCTGGCAGTCGCGGCAGCCGAGGTCTCTGAGCTTCGGGTTATGGGTGACGTCGAGCGTCGTCAGCGGGTTTTCCAGACAGGAGAGTATCTCCAGGTCGGGGAATACTGAGACGTCGATGGTTGTCAGCTTGTTGCCGTAGCAATGCAGGTATTTGAGTGCTGTAAAGAACTCTACGCCTTTCAGGTTCTCGATGTTCTTTTGGTTGACCTCTATCAGATAGGTGCTGCTGATTTCCTCGTCGCTGAGGAAGCCGTCCTGGTCACCGTCGTACCTCTTCTTCTTGATTTCCGCGCGGAAGTTGCCGTCGGGGAAGTTGACGTCGTCGATGGCAATGCCTGGCGAGCTGCCCTCATATTCCTTCCATTCATAGCCGCTCCCCGTGTCTGCATTGTAATAGACCTTCCAGTGCTTGGCATTGGCTGCTGCCACCTGGAGGGTGGTGATGACGTTGCCCTCTCTGAAAGTGTGTGGATAATAGGCTTTGATAGTCCCTGCGGTTACGGTGGGCAGGCTCTCCACAAAGGCATTCATAGCTGCGCCGCGAATCTGGTTGGCATGAATCTCTAAAGAATACAGACCTGTGCAACCCTCAGGCAATACCAGTTCTGTCAATACGCAGAAGCTGAGATCTACTGTTTCCAACTTGGTGCAGCCTGAAAGATTGATGGACTCCAGCTTATAACTTGACCCGCCATTTATCTTAGTGAGTTCCGGGTTGTGGGAAAGGTCGACGCTGGTCAAGTCGTTTTGTCCAAAGTTAAGTGTAGATAACAGCGGCAGCATGGAGACGTCAAGGGTGGTCAGATTGCACTTCGTACAGGTCAGAGACGTGAGTTTGGTGTTATGTGACACGTCAAGTGTCCCTACAGGCGTGCCATAGATGTGCAGATAGTCCAGTTCCGTGAGTTTGCTCAGGTCAACCGGGGTGGTGAGTTCCGTGTTATAGTAGAAGTCCAGGTAGGTGAGCTTTGTGTTGTTCGAGACGTCTAATGCCATCAGGTTGTTGTTGCCGACATTCAGGTGCTCGAGGTCCAGAAGCTTGCTGACGTTGATAGCCTTCAGCTTGGCATCGTATAGATCAATCTTCTTCAGCTTCGTGTTGGCAGAGAGGTCGAGGGGCTTGGCACTCAAGTCGTTTCCCCTACAATCGAGTTCAGTCAGTTCTGTGAAGAACTCGATGCCCGTAAGGTCCTTAACGCCTTTTCCTCTACAGTCAATCTTCGTTGCGGCGGCAATTTCGTCGTTGCTCAGGACGTTGTCGTTGTCCAGGTCGAAGGTTGTCTTGACGTAGGTACGGAACATCTCGTCTGGGAAGTTTTGCTCGTCGATGGTGAGGCACTTGATGACCACTTCCTCTGTGGTAAACGTGGTACCGTCGGTGGTCAGACCGCCTATATTATAGTTGTTGTCATCCTCCATCTTCTTGGTGATTTTCGTGAAATAAACGCCAGCAGGAGCCACGTACGAACAGTCTATCAGCGAGATGTCGTTAACCCAGTTGATGGAGCTGTAAGACCTGTCGCCTGGGGCTCCCTTTGCTGTCACGTTAGCTTTGTCGATAATCAGCTTGGCAAAGTTATAATGGTTCCATCCGTCACCAGAGATTCCGCCGCCGTAAGTTCCTACGGCCGTCACCGTACAGTTGGCGATAATCAGCGTTGCCGTATCGTAAGAGACATAGATGCCATATTCACCCCGACAAGTAAGGGAACCCTTGCCGTCGTCACTGGTAATCATTACCCCCCCCTTTACCTGATGATAGAATGTGACATAATTGGCCGACGTGATGGTGTTAGTGCCTTTCAGCACAACTGTAACGTTTCCGTTGCCACTGATTACAAAGCTTTCGCCAAACGCATTAATTTCAATGGTAACGTTGTCTAAGGTGACCGTACTGGTGCCCTTGTCCCAGATGACCTTGCCGCTCTTGATATCAGAAAGCTCGGCACTAGTATAGGTGGCAGACTCGTCAGACATCGAAATGACAACGCTTGCAAATGTCTGTAAACTCATGGCGAAAACCGCCAGCAGGAGTAAGGTAAACTTTTTCTTCATAAGCTAAAAACAGTAATGGTTAGTAATATTGCCCACAAAAGTATGGAAAATTTTTCAAAAATACAACTTAAATAAGAAAAAAATTCGTACTTTTGCACCAATTATACGAAATTGCTTTAGAAATGGATATTACTGAAAGATTCTTAAACTATGTAAAGTTCGACACGCAGTCGGCTGAGGACAGCCAGACGGTGCCCAGTACGAGTAAGCAACTGGTCTTTGCCGAGTACCTGAAAAAGGAGCTGGAGCGCGAGGGCTTAGACGACGTGGAGATGGACGACAAGGGTTACATCTATGCCACGCTGAAGGCCAACATCAAGGAAGATGTGCCGACCATCGGCTTCATCTCGCACTACGACACCAGTCCCGACTGTAGCGGTGCCGACATCAAACCCCAGATAGTCAGACATTACGACGGATCGGACATTCTGCTCTCAGAGGGCATTGTCAGTTCGCCGAAGAAGTTTCCCGAGTTGTTACAGCACGTGGGCGAAGACCTCATCGTGACTGACGGCACGACGCTGTTGGGCGCCGACGACAAGGCCGGCATTGCCGAAATTGTGCAGGCTATGGTGTGGCTGCAGGAGCATAAGGAGGTGAAGCATGGCAAGATCCGTGTGGCCTTCAACCCTGACGAGGAGATTGGTATGGGTGCCCACCATTTCAACGTCGAGAAGTTTGGCTGCGAGTGGGCCTATACGATGGACGGCGGCGAAGTGGGTGAACTGGAGTTTGAGAACTTCAACGCCGCTTCGGCCAAGATTACCATCAAGGGCGTCAGCGTACATCCGGGCTATGCCAAGGGCAAGATGGTGAACGCCAATGCGCTGGCTGCCGAGTTTGCCAAGATGCTGCCGGAAGACGAGACTCCCGAGACCACCGAGGGCTATCAGGGCTTCTACCATCTGTTGGGCATTACATCGAACATTGAGCAGGCAAAGCTGAGCTACATCATCCGTGACCACGACCGCGACAAGTTCGAGGACCGCAAGCGCTTCGTGCAGCGCTGTGCTGAGCAGATGAACGAGAAGTACGGCGAGGGTACCGTGCAGGCCGTTGTCAGCGACCAGTACTATAATATGAAGGAGAAGATAGACCCGCAGATGCACGTCATCGATGTGGTCTTGAAGGCTATGCAGGAGGTTGGCGTCGCTCCGAAGGTGCGCCCCATTCGTGGCGGAACAGACGGTGCTCAGCTGTCGTTCAAGGGACTGCCCTGTCCGAACATCTTCGCCGGCGGCATTAATTTCCACGGACCCTTCGAGTTTGTGCCCATCCAGTCAATGGAGAAGGCTATGCAGGTCGTCGTCAAGATCTGCCAGCTCGTCGGAAGCTATAATGCGTAAAAAACTTCAATTCTTCAATTTTTCAATTCTCTAAATGGCTGAGCTTCCTGCATTGATTAAAGACCTAGCGCTGATACTGGTATCGGCAGGCATCGTGACGCTCATCTTCAAACGGCTCAAGCAGCCGTTAGTGTTAGGCTATATCGTTGCTGGTTTCTTAGTGTCGCCACACATGCCCTATACAGCGTCGGTGGTGGACACGGCGAGCATTCACCAGTGGTCCGACATCGGCGTGATGTTCCTGTTGTTCTCGTTAGGTCTGGACTTCTCGTTTAAGAAAATCCTGAAGATGGGTGCGTCGCCCATCATCTCGACTATTACCATCATCTTCTGCATGTCGATGTTGGGTGTCGTGGCAGGCCACATGTTCGGCTGGAGCAGGATGGACTGCATTTTCTTAGGCGGTATGCTGGCCATGTCGTCGACCACCATTATCTATAAGGCCTTCGACGACTTAGGCCTGCGGCAACAGCAGTTTGCGGGTCTCGTCATGAGCGTGCTCATCCTGGAGGACATCCTGGCCATTGTCATGATGGTGATGCTGTCGGCCATTGCCAGCGGCAACAATCCCAACGGCAGCCAGATGTTGGAATCCATCGTCAAGATAGGCTTCTTCCTGGTGCTCTGGTTGGTGGTAGGCATCTTTGCCGTGCCGGAGTTCCTGCGCAAGGTGCGCCAACTCATCAACAGCGAGGTGTTGCTCGTCGTGTCGTTGGGACTGTGCTGCGCTATGGCGGTGCTCTCGACAAAAGTAGGTTTCTCGTCGGCTTTTGGTGCCTTCATCATGGGCAGCATTTTGGCTG
>Ga0265298_10003283_pt1 | contig 21546 bp, 18 predicted proteins | sample AusTroGonzalo_MG_3_FD_193486 | JGI IMG/M metagenome (GOLD analysis project Ga0265298, IMG submission 193486) | Bovine rumen microbial communities from tropical cattle in Woodstock, Queensland, Australia - Gonzalo_01 | ecosystem: Host-associated > Mammals > Digestive system > Stomach > Rumen ...
TCCTGCAGGTAGACCCGGACGCTTTCCGCAAGCGCAGCCGGATCAGATTCCCGCCTGGAGATTACCTGCTGTTCCCTGGCCAGCAGCGCCGTTTCAAGCCGCTGGAGCAGCAGCCGCAGCTCTTCCGGATTCACGGGTTTCAGCAGGTAATCCACCGCGCTGTTCCGGATGGCGGCTTTCATATATTCAAAATCACTGTATCCGCTGACGATCACACAGAGGGTGTCCGGCATTTCTTCCCGCAGCCGGGAGATCAGTTGAATTCCGTCCATCTCAGGCATTTTGATATCGCTGAACACCACATCCGGCAGCAATTCCCTCGCCTGTTCCAGGGCTTCCAGGCCAGTTCCGGCGCGGGATATGATCCGGAAAGCAGGATTGGTTTCCTCAATGCGTCGGCTGATATTGTTCGCGATCAGTTTTTCATCGTCCGCGACAATCACCTTAAACTGCCTGCCCATTCCGTTCCCCTCCGATCACAACACAGGCTCCGCCGTCCGGGTTGTTCTCCAGCCGGAAAACGAAGTGTTCCCCGTACAGAAGGAAGAAGCGGATATACACATGCAGGACCCCCATTCCCTGAATCTTCAGGGACGGCAAGGTGGATGTCCGCCGGATCTCTTCCATCTGCTCCGTCAGCGCTTTCTTTGTTTCCTGCCCGAAGCCCGGACCGTTGTCCTTTATTCTCAGTTCATATCTGTCCTCTGTAACGGTTCCCTCAATACGGATCCGGTAAGGAGGCCGCTGTGTGGTCGTAAACTTGATCGCGTTTTCCGCCAGCAGCTGCACGCACAGTTTCGGAACCAGGACCGGATTCATCTCTTCCGGCACATCCACTTCGCAGGCCAGGTCCCCCTGATAGCGGATTTCCATACACCGCAGGTAATCCAGCGTATGCCTGATCTCTTTTTCCAGCGGGACAAGCTGGGAGGAGTCTGATGATATATAGCGCAGGATCCCGGCCATGGACTGGCACATCTCCGCGATCTCCGCGTCCATCCCTTCATCCGCCATCGCCTGGATGGCCTGGAGGCTGTTGAACAGGAAATGGGGATTCATCTGCGCTTGCAGCGCGAGCATCCTGGACTGCATTTCCTGGTTCTGCAGCTCCAGCAGCCTCGCCACATGGCCGGAAATCGTCGTCTGCATCTGCGAGAAAGCGCTGTGCAGGGTCTGCATCTCACGGATATCTGTCTTCAATGCCGGCAGCGGCGCCGGGTGCTCAATGTCAAGTCCGCCGATCTGCCTGCAGATCTCAGCCAGCGGCCGGGTAATCCTGCGGGAGAGCATACCGGAAACAAACACCGTCAGCAGCAGGGCGCCGAGGGTAATCAGCAGGATCATGACAATCTGCTCCCGGACCGGCCGCATCAGATCCGATTCCCGTATGGCCATCACGATGAAAAAACCGCCCCGTCCGCAGGGAATAGCGCAAAGCATGTTTCCAGATCCGTCCTCGGAAAAATCCTCTGTCAGCTCTGCCGGTATCATACCGGAAAACGGTTCGTTTTTCCACTCCTCCGAGGGAAAAATGCGCTTGCCTTCGCGGTCCAGAAAATATAACTGTTCCCCCAGGCCGGGATCATAGGCCATCAGCGTGGAAATCACGCGGCTGACCCGCTGTTTGATCTCAATATACCCGCATCGGTTGCCGAAATTGTCATAGTTCTCCATCACAAGGGAAATAAACTTCCGTCCGTATTCATCCGTGATGTACTTTGACAGTGCTTCGTCCGGCCCGGAAAAAAAGAGCATCTGACGGGTTTCTTCTTTATTCAGGCGTTCATACCAGGGTTTTGTCTCCGCCAGGTCCTCCGCCACATCGTTCGCCAGGCCGGAGGATACGCGGAAACCGTCCCGGGTATACAGATTGATCTGGTCAATTGGCCGGTTCGGGAATACGATCAGGGAAAGGATCATGGACAGCTTGTCCGCTTCCTCCGAAGCGCCCTGGGAGGCGGTGCGGCGGAGATACAGGCGATCCTGCAGGCGTGTTGAATAGGTGATATTCATCGCCATGGTCCGCATCTGGTCAATCTCCCGGTCGGCCGCTTTCGCGATGGTCCTGGCCTGCTGGCTGAGGGTGTTCAGCGTTTCATTCCGGACCCTTGTTCCCTGGATCAGGGAAAAAACCGCCGCCAGGATGGCAAAGGACAGCAGGATCAGGATCGTGTTGATCCTGAGCAGGACGCCCCGGACCGTTCTTCCCCGTCCGCCTTCTTTGCCGCGCATATACCGGTCCACCTCCCGCTCCTGTCCTGTTATGCGTAACGTTTCGTTTTATCTGCTTCAGTATAAGGAAAAAGAACGCTCCTTGTCAATCTGCAACTTCATTTTTGTCCGTTTCGGCCTGTTTCAGGTTAAAAATATCCATGAAACCGGATAAAAAGCTCCATTCCCCTCCGCCCCGCCTGTTTATATAATCAGATTATCAGGATACCGGGGAGAACCGGTACCGAAATCAGGAAGAAGGATAAAAGGAGGTTTCCCCAAATGAAGAAGTTTCTCTCTTTCGCTCTGGCGCTGATGATGCTGCTGGGCATCGTGACCGCCGTTTCAGCCGATGAAGGCGTGACCATCACCTACATGGCCAGCCAGGACTGGGTCCAGGACGCTGAAATGGAACTGGGTGAAAAGTTCACCGAGCTGACCGGAATCAAGGTTGATTATCAGATCATCCCCTCCGACCAGTACACCACCCTGCTGATGAGCAAGCTCAACACCGGTGAATGCGCCGATATTTTCGGTTCCCAGGCCGGCCAGTTCGATATCGTGACACAGCTGAATGTGGAAAAGAACGCCGTGGACCTGAGCGGTGAAGCCTGGGCCGGCACCGTGGATCCCCTGGCCGCTTCCGAAACCTCCGTGAACGGTAAACTGTACGGTCAGCCTGCGCAGGACCTGTCCGCGGTCTGGGCTGTAGCCTACAACAAAAAGGTTTTTGAAAAACTGAACCTCAGCGTTCCGACGAATTATGAGGAATTCAAGGCCGTATGCGAAGCCATTAAAGCTGACGGCATGACCCCGATTTATGAAGCGGTTTCCGACGGCTGGCACCATCAGCTCTGGTTCTGCGAAATGGGCGTAGCCATCGAAAGCGCCGAGCCCGGCACCGCGGAAAAGCTGAACAGCAACACCATGAAATTCGCCGACAGCGCCGCCGCGAAACAGCTGATTGAGCAGATTAAGGAAATGGCTGATCTCGGATACTGGGGCGACGACTATATGTCCAACGAATACGCCAATGCCGCCAAGGCGATCGCCGAAGGCGAATGCGCCATGACCGTAGCCAACCAGGGCTTCCCCACTGAGCTGAACGCCGCCTATCCGGAATTCTCGGCGGAAGACATCGGATTCTTCGTCATGCCCCTGTGCGATAACCAGGTGCTGAACATGAACCCCGTCGGACCGACCCGCTTCATTTACTCCGGCTCAGACAAGATCGACGCAGCAAAACAGTATCTGGCCTTCATCGCTCAGCCGGAAAACCTGCAGTACCAGATTGATAACGTGCCGAAGTTCAACATCTTGCCCTTCTCCGGCGTAAAGGATGTTTATTCCGCTGAAATCTCCGCTTTCTACGCGGCTTACCCGGACCACGGCACCGTTTACCAGACCTGCGTCAAGTATGTCAATCCCCAGTGGATGGAAATCGGCAAAGAACTGGTCGCCGTCATCCTGGGAGATGAAAGCCCTGAGGATATGCTGAAGAACATCGACCGGAACCGCGCGGACCAGGCCGCTGCCGCTCAGGATCCCGCCTGGAACTGATCTCTCTCCCCGTTCAAGGTACACGGAGGAAACCGGGCCCCGGTTTCCTCCGTTTTTCACAGATCCGCCCGCCGGACGCGGACGGAAACCCCGGAGGAAAACAATGAGCAAGAACCGGATTTACCCGACCCGTTTTGTCTTCGGCGCGCTGATTCTGTATGTTGCACTGTTCGTGCTGCCGTCTGTGATGGGCCTGGGCTATTCTTTCACGGACTGGTCGGTCTATTCCCGGGAGATTCATTTCGTCGGGCTGAAAAACTTCGCCACCGTCTTCTCCGCCGACTACAATTATACCCGTATGTTGGGAAACACTTTCCTCTTCACCGTGGTGACGACGCTGGCCAAGAACGTGATCGGCCTGGCGATGGCCGTTTTGCTGACCCGTAAAGTGAAACTGTTGAATTTTCACCGGGCGGTCATGTATCTTCCCTGCGTGCTCTCCGCGCTGATTGTCGGCATGATCTTCAAGTCCGTCCTGAACCCGAAAATCGGTCTTCTGAACACCTTCCTGCGCAGTATCGGCCTCGGTTCCCTGGCGAAAAACTGGCTGACGGATTCAAAAATCGCTTTCCGTTCCGTCATGGCTGTGGACATCTGGAAGGGCATGGGATATATTATGACCATCCTCATCGCGGGAATCATGTCCATCCCGCCCACCTATTATGAGGCTGCCTCCATTGACGGCGGCAGCGCCTGGCAGTGCTTCCGCTGCATTACCCTTCCGCTTCTTGCCCCGACGCTGACCGTGACCACCGTGCTGAATGTCATCTACGGCCTTAAGGTTTTTGACACGGTCTACTCCCTTACCAACGGTGGTCCGGGATATGCCACAGAGGTGCTGTATACCGGTGTCTACAAGGAATTCGGCTTGGGGCGCTACGCCGTCGGAACCACTCTTTCCACCATTATGACCCTGGTTATGCTGATCGCCGGGTTTTTCATGATCAGACACATGGTGAAAGGAGATGGACAGGAAATATGAGACGAAGAAAACTGCTTTCCTCCCTGGGCGTGAATGTCCTGGCCTGGTTCCTGTCCCTGGTTCTGCTGGCCCCGCTGCTGCTAATCCTTGTCAACAGCTTTAAAACCAGCAAGGCTGCTTCGGATATGTCGCTGGCGCTTCCCTCCTCCCTGGAATGGTCCAATTTCAGCGTGGTCATTGAGAAGGGAAAGCTGGGCATCGCCTTCCTCAACAGCATGCTCTATTCCGTCTGCAGCGTGCTGCTGTGCACACTGCTGTGCACGATGACTTCCTATGTCCTTTCCCGGAACCGAAGGCGCCTGCATAATTTCCTGTATCTTTTCCTGGTGCTCGGAATCGCGATGCCTGTCAACTTCATTCCGCTGATGAGAACCATGCAGGCACTGAAGCTGATCAACACGCGCCTCGGGATCATCCTGCTGTATACGGCCACGCAGATTCCCTTCAACGTGTTCCTGATCCACAGCTTTGTCAGCAAAATTTCCCCGGAGATTGACGAAGCGGCCGTAATTGACGGGGCGTCCCCCTCAGGCCTTTTCTTCCGGATCATCATGCCGCTCATGAAACCCGTCCTGGTTACGGTCATGGTCCTGACTTTCCTGAACACCTGGAATGAGTTCGTGATGCCGCTCTATTTCCTCGGAAGCACGGATAAATGGCCTATGACGCTGGCCGTGTATAATTTCTTCGGTATGTACTTCAAGGACTGGAACCTGGTCTGCGCAGACATTCTCCTGACCAGCCTGCCGGTCATCATCGTCTATCTCCTGGGGCAGAAATACATCGTCTCCGGCATGACTGCCGGCGCAGTAAAGGGGTAATCCATGCAGCAGATCAGTTTATCGGCGAACGTCACCCGCGTGATCCTGAAACCGGAGGACGCCGGCGGTTTCACCCCGGTCTCCTTCCGTGACAGCAGCAGGGAATACCTCTGCCAGACGGAGCTGTCCTTTGCTCCCCGCCCTGTCTGTCGTCTTTCCGGAGAGGAAGGCAGCGGCGAGACCAGGCAGACAGCCAACGGGGAAGTCATTTCCTTTGACGGCGGTGAGCGGACCGAAATCCGGAGCGTTTTTTCCGCTTCCCTGACTTTTACCTGTCCCGGCTCCCCTGTCCTGACCGGCCTGGGCGCCCATGAGGACGGCATTTTCGATTATGCGGAAAAAGACGAGCTCCTTTACGAGCATAACATGAAGATCCCGATCCCCTTCCTGCTGAGCAGCGACGGCTGGGGCATCCTGTTTGAGGCGGAATGCGCCATGAAATACCATGGGGAAAAGAACCTCTTCCGCTTTGACCTGGACGCTGTGGACTCCGTGTCCTATTTCGTCATCCGGGGAAAAGACTGCGCGGACGTGCTGCGGGAGCTTGCCGGGATCATCGGAAAGCCGGCTATGCTGCCGAAATGGGTTTTCGGTTATATGCAGAGCAAAGAGCGCTATCATTCCGCGGAGGAAGTCCTCTCGGTTGCGCGTGAGTTCCGCCGCCGCGGCCTGGGGCTTGACTGCGTCGTGCAGGACTGGATGACCTGGAAGGAAGGCTGCTGGGGGGATAAAACGCCCGATCCCGCCCGCTTCCCGGATGTCCGGGCGCTGACCGGCTCGCTCCATGAAATCAATGTACACTTCATGATATCTGTCTGGCCGAATATCGCCGCCGGGCAGGACTGCGATGAGTTTGCGGAAGCCGGGCTTTTCCTGCCTGCCAGCAGGATCTATGACGCCTTCTCCCCTGAAGCGCGGGACCTTTACTGGCGCCAGTGCCGGCGGTACTGGATGGACGGCGGCGCGGACGCCCTCTGGTGTGACAGCTGCGAGCCAATTACGGACCCGGACTGGTGCGGAAATGAGAAACGGGATCCCGAAACCCGTTACCGCCTGGTCACTGAAGCCTCCTCCCTGCGGATGGATCCGGTAATCATGAACCGGTATGCCTCCTGCCATCTGCGTGGGCTGAGGGATCACTGGCTCCGGGATATTCCCGGCAAGCGTCCCGTATTCCTTTCCCGCAGCGGAGGAACGGATTCCGGCGCTCTGGGCGCCGTTCTCTGGTCCGGGGATATTTCCGCCCGCTGGGACGTTCTGGAAAAACAGGTGACGGAAGCCGTCCGGGTTGCCTGCAGCGGAATCCCCTGGTGGACGCTGGATATCGGCGGTTTCTTTGTAGACCGCAAGGATCCCTGGTTCTGGCGGGGTGATTATCCGGCCGGTGTTCAGGATCCGGATTACCGGGAGCTCTATATCCGCTGGTTCCAGTTTGGTTCCATGCTGCCCGTCTTCCGCTCCCATGGCACGGATACGCCCCGGGAGCCCTGGGTTTTCGGGGCGGAGGACAGCCCGGAGTATAACTGCCTGAAGGAAACCATCCGGCTTCGCTACCGGCTGCTGCCGTACCTGTATTCTGAAGCCGCCCGCTGCTGTTCTGAGGGACTCCCGATGATCCGGGCCATGCTCACCGCCTTTGGCGGGGACACGCGGGTCAGCAGGCTTGCAGACCAGTATATGCTGGGCGGTGCCCTTCTGGTGAAACCGGTTACCCGTCCGCTGCGGGAAGCCGCTGAAACGGAAATCCTCCTGCCTGAAGGAGGCTGGTATGATCTGTTCACGCATCAATTCCGTGCCGGCGGCGCCGCCGTTTCCCTCCATGCATCCCTTGACCGCTTCCCCGTGTTCGTCCGGGCCGGCAGCATTCTGCCGGTTTCCGCCGGCGCGTGCAGCACAGCGGAACTGGCGTCCCCCGCGGATGAACTGCTGGTCTTCAGCGGCTCGGACGGCGCTTTCACGCTCTATGACGACGCGGGCGACGGCATGGACTATCTGTGCGGCGAATATATGAAAATCCCCCTCCGCTGGGATGACCGGGCACAGACCCTCACCATAGGAGCGTCGGAAGGCAGCCTGCTCCCGGATACTGTTCTCCGTGTGCGCCTGTACCGTCCGGACGGTTCGGAAGAGACCTGTGAGCTCCGTTATACAGGAAAACCGGTAAAGCAGAATTTCCGGTAACGTTTCGCAATCTCCGTACGATTGATTTTGCTTTGTTTTTGCCGACTGATTCCGCATAAAAAAACGAAAAGTATTTGTCTTTTTCGCGGATCTCTGGTAGGATAGGAACAGAGAACCGGAGGTGAATCGCATGCCGTCTACCATGAAAGACCTCGCCCGTGAAACCGGGCTCGGCCTTGCCACAATATCCAAGTATTTCAACGGGGGCACCGTGCGTGAAAAAAACCGTCTGCTGATTGAGGCGGCGGTCAAAAAACTGCACTATGTGCCCAATGAGGTGGCCCGCAGCCTGAAAACGCAGCATACGCGCGTCATCGGCGTCGTCATCCCGGAGCTGAGCAACGCGTTCATCACTTCCATCATTTCCTCCATGGAGGACATTCTCCGCAAGCATGATTACGCCGTCATCGTCTGCGACTGCCGCAGCGATCCGAAGCGGGAGAAGGAAGCGGTGGAATTCCTGATGCACCGCCGCGTGGACGGCCTGATCAACATGGCCACCGATACGACCGGCCTGCACCTGAAGGCTCCCCTCTCCGCCGGCATCCCGGTGCTGCTCATTGACCGTCTGGTTGAAAGCCTCCGCGGTAAGGTCAGCGCCGTCATCATCGATAATATCCACGCCGCGACCCAGGCCGTCCGCAAGCTGACCGATCTCGGCCACAGGAAGATCGGGCTGGTGCTCGGAAGCCCGGACCTCTACACCACCAACCAGCGCCTGACCGGTTACCTGAACGCCCTGAAGGAGGCCGGCATCACCCCCTCGGACAAATATATCCGTTACGGGGACTACACCATGGACGGCGGATACCAGTCCGTCCAGGAGCTGCTCCGCCTGGAGGATGCCCCGACTGCCCTGTTCATCACCAACTTTGAAATGACGCTCGGCGGCATGCTCGCCCTGCAGCGCAACGCGGTGGAAGTGCCGAAGGACCTGTCCGTTATCGGGTTTGACAAGCTGGAGCTCTTCGGTGAAATCTTCCCGAACCTCACGCTGATCCGCCAGCCGCAGATGAGCATCGGCCGGGAAGCCGCCAACCTGATGCTGGATATGCTTTCCTCCGGGGAAGCGTTCGCCCCGCGGATCGTAACCCTCACCACGGAGCTGACCGAAGGCTCTTCCGTCCGACCGCTCAAAACCTGAAGAAAAGTTTGCAAAAAGCAGGCACCGGTTCATTGTTTTGGCCGGTGCCTGCTTTTTCAGTTGTCATGATGCCCTGCCTCAGGTGAATTTGGGCATCCAGTCCCCGTGGGCTTCGATCAGCTCGTCGCACATCGCCACGATATCGTCCATGGACAGTTCCGAACCGGCGTGCGGATCCAGCATGACCGCCTGGTAAATATAGTCCTTCTTCAGGGTGCGGGCTGCCTCAACGGTCAGCAGCTGCACGTTGATATTCGTACGGTTCAGCGCCGCGCACTGCTCCGGCAGGTCGCCCACATAGGTGGGCTGCACGCCGTTGCGGTCCACCAGGCACGGCACCTCTACGCAGGCGTTCCGCGGCAGGTTGGTGATCAGGCCGTTGTTCAGCACGTTTCCGCCGATCCGGGTCGGAATTCCGGTCTCCATGGCTTCCATGATATAGCTGGCGTATTCATGGGTCCGCTTGTGGCTCAGCAGCGGATTCCGGGTCAGTTCATGGCCCCGCTTTTTCCAGTCCTCAATCTGGTGGACGCAGCGGCGGGGATACTCGTCCAGCGGAATATTGAACCGTTCGATCAGTTCCGGATAGCGCTCCTTGATAAACCAGGGCGTGTATTCCGCGTTGTGCTCGCTGGACTCGGTGATGTAGTATCCGAACCGGCGCATAATCTCCAGCCGCACCATGTCCCCGTGCCGGCCGGTTTCCTTATAGAGCTTGTAGTCCTCCTTCATGTGCTCGATCCACCATTCAGGAAGTTCCTCTCCCTGGCTCAGCCCGCTGATCCGTTCCTCAAACGTGCCGATATCCAGCTTGCCCGCGTTGTACAGCAGCGCCCGGCGCTTGATCTCCGGATACAGGTCTTTGCCGTCCTTCGTGATCTCCAGCAGCCAGGCCTGGTGGTTGATGCCCGCGATCTTCCACTGCACGGTATCATCGTATTCCATGCCCAGTTCCTTCAGCAGCGTGGATGCGCACACCTGGACGCTGTGGCACAGCCCGACCGTCTTCACGCCTGTCATGGTCAGCATCGCGCCGGTCAGCATCGCCATGGGGTTGGTATAATTCAGCAGCCAGGCGTCCGGGCACACCTCTTCCATATCCCGGGCAAAGTCCAGCATGACCGGAATGGTCCGCAGCGCGCGGAAAACGCCGCCGACGCCCAGCGTGTCCGCGATGGTCTGCTTCAGGCCGTATTTCTTCGGGATCTCAAAATCGGTGATCGTGCAGGGATCATAGCCGCCTACCTGGATGGCGTTGACCACATAGTTTGCCCCGCGGAGCGCCTCTTTCCGGTTTTCTGTTCCAAGGTATTTTTCGATGCGGGCTTTGGACCCGTTGTTGCGATTGATCGCCTCCAGCATCTGGTATGATTCGTCCAGCCGGACAGCGTCAATGTCATACAGGGCGATCACGCTTTCCGCCAGCGCGGGCGTCATCATGCTGTCCCCCAGTACGTTTTTCGCGAACACGGTGGAACCGGCTCCCATAAATGTGATTTTCGGCATAAAGCGTCCTCCTTCAAAATAATGTGGTAATTCTGGTTCGGGGAAATTATGTTTTGTTCTCCCCCTGCTGTTTTCTGTAATCCAGGGGTCGGACCCCGACGATCCGCCTGAACAGCTGCTGGAACTGCTGGGTACTGCTGAACCCGACCTCAGCCGCGATTTCCTGGATGCTCTTCCGGGTCTCTGTGAGCAGTTCCTGCGCGTGCTGGATCCGGATCCGCTGAATGTGTTCCTTCATCGTCCGGCTGGTGCATTCCCTGAACAGCCGGTGCAGATAGGAAGGATGGATATGAAGCTGCTCCGCGACATCCGAAGCGGTCAGCGGCTCGGCATACCGGCTGTGCAGGATGTCCAGCGCCTCCGTAATATAGTGATTGGCGGTAACCTCCGATGACTGGTTAAGGCTCCGGAGGCGGGCAATTTCAAGCATCACCTGGGTGCAGAGAAGCGAGCACAGATGCCTCGATTGCTCGTTGGTGCTGTCGGCCAGGGGCACGATGCTCTTCATCAGCTGGAAGATAACGTTGCTGCGGTCTGTCAGCGTCAGCACCCGGGGTTTCTGCTCAAACATATCTTTCAGTTTGCCGTCTTCCTGCACCAGCCTGCCCAGGTCCGGCGCCAGCGCCGTTCCTTCTTCATACTGGAACTCAATGTTCATCATGCTGCACAGTCCGTTGTTGAAGCGCAGGTCCCAGTGGCGGATACCCGCGTCGATCCAGATAAACTGTCCGCAGCTGACCCGGTTGAAACCGCTCTCTGTCTCAATGCTCATGGTGCCTTCGTTGACATACATGATCTCGCACAGGGAGTGGCTGTGGTTGATCACCTCCGGGGTGGATTCCATCATGTTCGCCCGGTCGTAGTATCCGTAGACAACAGGGACATACCCGGGTTGCAGGTTCTCAGTGTCATAGATTGAATTCATGCCTGTCCCTCCGTTTCCCGCGCGGGCCCGACAATCGGGGCCGGATAGAAGGAAGGATCATACTCACACGTCAGCGCGTAGGACTTGCGGTACTCCTGGGGCGACATGCCGGTTTCTTTCTTGAACAGCCTGCAGAAATACTGCTGGGAACTGATGCCCGTCCGGCTGGCAATAGAGGCATTGGGAATATCGGTATGCATCAGAAGCAGCTTGGCCTTTTCAATCCGCAGGTGTGTCAGGTACTCCCCGATGGTCATGCCGGTTTCCGCCTGGAAAATCCTGTGCAGGTGGCCCACATGCACACCGGCGGCCCGGGCAATGTCCTCCGTGGAGATATTGCACATATAATTGCCTTCAATATATTCCAGCGCTTTGCGCACATGCGGGTTCAGGCAGTGCCGCCGGCTTTCCTGGCTCTGGATTGCCGCTGAGATCCCGCCCAGGATCGCGCAAAGGCTCAGTGTCGTCTGCAGGTTCCGCTGTTCCGGGGGAAAAGCGGAAAAGGTCTGAAGGTTCCGCAGCGCGGAAAGGATTACGGCGCCGGAATCCTCAAACCCGATGCATGCGCCGTGCGCCTCGATCAGTTCCCTGCTGCGGGGAAACACCTGGGTAATCTGCGCCAGGCCGTATCCGCAGATTCCGCCGAGGCTGGTGGAAAAATCCAGCCGGCTCACGGCCAGGTCCCTGGACGCGTCCTTCATCTGATAGCTGAGGTTTCCGGAAAGAAACGCCATCCTGGATCCGACCAGGTGGATGCTGCTGTCCGCGGTCACGAGGTTGCAGCTTCCGCTGACTGCGCACAGCAGGCTGAACATGCCGGCGGGGCATTCATACCGGAAATCGGCGGCCATGGCAAGCGTGGAGAGGGAGACAAGGGACGGGATTCTCTGCAGCGCGCCGCGGGTCATCTCGTACATGATCATCCCTCCTTTTTTTCTTCACTTCTGCCAGTAATACAGATTCATTATAGTCTAAGCCCATGGGTAAGCAAGGAGTTATGCTATACTTTTATTTGCACTATTCTCGCATTTGTTTCTCAAAAGTCCATTAATCGCTTTATTTTATGCGTTCTTTGGCACATTTTATCCCGTTCATCACATCATTTTTCATTTTATGCGAGAATTGTGCAAATGTTCTGCAGGAATCATACTTTTTTCTTTCCCCGGGGCTGTGCTATCGTAAAGGCAACAAAATACACCCATAAGGAGGTTACCCCCAATGCGTAAGCTGTTCGCGATTCTCTTAACCCTCTGCATGGTGTTCTCCTTCGTCTCCTTCGCGAGTGCTGAGGAAGTCACCATTACCTTCGCCTTCTGGGACAACAACCAGGAGCCCGGCATGACCGCCATCGCCGAAGCGTACATGGCCGCTCATCCGGATGTCAAGGTCGAAGTTCAGGTTACCCCCTGGAACGAGTACTGGACCAAGCTGGAAGCTTCCGCCATCGGCGGCGCGATGCCCGATGTGTTCTGGATGCATTCCAACCAGTTCTTCAAGTACGTGACCGCCAACACCCTGCTTCCCATGGATTTCGAGTATGACTACACTCCCTATCCGGAAGGCGTCACATCCCTCTACACCTATGAAGGCGTCCACTACGCCGTGCCGAAGGACTACGACACCATCGCCCTGGTTTACAACAAAGAGATCTTCGATGCCGCCGGCATTGCCTATCCGGATGACACCTGGACCTGGGACACCCTGCTGGAAACCGCAAAGAAGCTGACCGACGCTGACAAGGGCATCTATGGCTTCGGCGCTCCCAACGACCGCCAGTCCGGTTACCTGAACCTGATCTACCAGAACGAAGGCTTCGCTTTCGAAAACGGCAAGTCCGGCTACGACCAGGCTGCCACCCAGGAAGCCATTCAGTGGTGGGTTGACCTGCAGAAGGTCCATCAGGTTTCCCCCGCCCAGGAATCTTTCGTGGACATGGGCGTGGATGACCAGATGCAGGCCGGCAAACTGGCCATGTGCTTCACCGGCAGCTGGATGATGAGTTCCTACACCAACAACGAGCTGTTCGCCGACAAGTTCGACCTGGCTGTGCTGCCGCAGGGCAAGACCCGCGCCAGCATCTACAACGGCCTGGGCTACGCCGGCGCCGCCTCCACCAAGTATCCCGAAGTCGTTAAGGACTTCATCCAGTTCTGCGGAACCGAGGAAGCCAACAAACTGCAGGCCGAGAAGAAAGCCGCCATCCCCGCCTACGCCGGAACCGAGCACTACTTCACCGATAACTTCACCTCCATCAACATCGCCTGCTATCCGGAAATGATCGCTTACGGTGTGCAGTATCCCTTCTCCCCCAACAAGAGCCTGTGGGAGAGCCAGGAAGAAGAACTGATGAATGAAGTTTATGCCGGCAGCAAGACCGTCGTTGAGGCCTGCACCGAGCTGCATGCCATCATCACGGAAATTGAAGGAGAATAATCCTTAACCGGCACCGGTTTTACCCGATTACAAGCGCCCCTGCCGCGGCATAACCTGCCGCGGCTTGTGGCGTGTAAAAGAGAAAGGGGGACTGGCATCCTGTGACCGTCAATGCCAAACCCGCCGCGCCGCGGCTGGGCCGCCGGGAACGCTATGATCCCAAGGTTGTGGCCGCGGCCTTTATCCTCATCGCGCCGACCATCATCGGCCTGTGCGTACTGAACATCTATCCGTTTTTCGACACAATCCGCCGCAGCCTGTATAAAACCCAGGGCCTGGGCCCGGAAGTCTATGTCGGCCTGAAGAATTTTGAAAAGCTGTTCAAGGATGACATGATCGGCCACGCGACGATCAACACGCTGCTGTACATGGTGCTCACCGTGCCGGTGGGCGTGCTGCTCTCACTGATCTTTGCGTCCCTGCTGAACAGCAAAATCAGGGGAAGGGATATCTACCGCGGAATCTATTTCCTGCCCATGGTCGTCGCGCCTGCCGCGGTGGCAATGGTCTGGCGCTGGATCTACAACGCGGAAAACGGAATCCTGAACCTCGCGCTCAAGGCAATCGGCATCCAGGGGCCAAGCTGGCTCGCGGATCCGAATACCGCGCTGATCGCCTGCGCCATCATCGGCATCTGGTCCGCCATCGGCTACGACCTGGTCCTGATCCTCGCCGGTCTCCAGAGTATATCCAAAAGCTATTATGAGGCGGCGGAGATCGACGGTGCCAGCGGAGTACAGACCTTCTTCCACATTACCATTCCCATGGTATCCCCCACGCTGTTCTTCGTGGTGCTGATGCGGGCCATGAGCTCCCTGAAGCAGTTCGATACTATCTATCTGCTGATCAACACCCGAAACCCGGCATACAAGAACGCCACCGTGCTGATGACACTGTTCTACCGCGAAGCATTCGAAAAGTTCAACAAGGGATACGGATCCGCTATTGTGCTTTACACCTTTGTGATCATCGCCATCTTCACGGCCATCCAGTTTATCTCCGAGAAAAAGCTCGTCCATTACGATTAAAAAGGAGGGATGAATATGACGACAGCCGCGCAGGCCGCGCAAAAACGGAAGCTGAACTACCGTTCCCGCGGCAAAATCCTCATTCATATCATATTGATCATCGGCTCGTTCATCATGATCTTCCCCTTTGTCTGGATGATCCTGACGAGCTTCAAAAGCAACGGCGAATCCCTGCTGATTCCGCCGACGATCCTTCCTCGTGTCTGGCTGACGGAGAATTATACGGAGGTCACACGTACACTCCCCTTCGGTGCGCTGTATGTGAATACGCTGGCTCTGATGCTGCTGCGGATCGTTTGTGCCCTGATATTTTCCAGCATGGCCGGTTTCGCGTTTGCCAAGCTGCGCTTTCCTTTCAAACGATTCTTCTTTTTCCTGGTGCTGACCCAGATGATGCTGCCGAACCAGATCTTCATCATTCCGCAGTATCAGATGCTGGCGAGCATGGGAAAACTGAACAGCCTCTTTGCCCTGCTGTTTCCCGGCCTGGTCAGCGCCTTCGGCACGTTCTTCCTGCGGCAGTTCTATATGAGCCTGCCCAACGTGCTGTCGGAAGCTGCGGTCCTGGACGGCTGCAACACCTTCCAGGTTTTCTTCCGCATCATGCTTCCGCTGACCAAAACAGCCATGATGGCTCTGGCGGTATTCACGGCTGTCTTTGCCTACAGTGATATGATGTGGCCGCTGATAGTCAACAACAATATCAACATGATGACCCTGTCTGCCGGAATCTCCTCCATGCAGGGGCAGTATACGACCCGTTATCCGATTCTCATGGCCGGTTCCACCCTCGCCATGATTCCGATGCTGGTACTCTATCTGATCTTCCAGCGCCAGTTTATCGAAGGTATCGCCCTGACGGGAACCAAGGGCTGATCTGTTTTATTCATTTTGATCTCCGGGGCCGGCGCTCGCGCCGGCCCTTTTCTTCTGTGTTCCGCCGCCTGTAAATATACAGAAAGCCGCGCTTGTCCCTGCGCGGCTCCCTGCAAAAATAGGAGGACTATGAAAAAGGTTGGCTCCGGTAATCAGTTTTCTTTCACAACACCCTTTTTCAGGATGATGTTGGCATACAGCGCCGTCTCGCCCGTGGCGATGCAGGCGTAGCATTTCGCACCGCGGGGATAGAATTCCGTTTTCTGTACGGCGATCTCCCGCAGTCCGTCTTCCTCATGCTTCTTCCCGATTTCCCGGTATGTTTGCCAGATTTCCGGCTTGTAGGGATCACCGGGCAGCACAGCCATCAGGATCACCGGGTTCTCCACGTAGGGATCCAGCGGCATAAACTTCAGGATTGCGTCCAGGATTTCCGGAATCCCGTGCCCGTCCAGCCGCACGCAGCGTTCCGGACATCCGAATTTCGGATAGTTTCCGTCACAGATCAGCAGCTCGTCACCGTGTCCCATTTCCATCAGGATCTTCAGCAGTTCCGGGGTCAGAATGGATGGAATCCCTTTCAGCATCGTTGTTCTCCCCTCTTTTACTTGACGATCACGCCGTCTTCGTCCCACAGGTCATGCCAGGAGGTGGCGCCCGGCCACAGGAACACCTGGCCTTTGATCAGGCGGCAGTTCTTGTCCACGCCTTTCAGGACCGCCATTTCTTCTTCCGTCAGCGGATCCTTCACCGTGGACTCCAGGTTGGAGACATACTCGTTTTCATGAATCGAGAACGGAATCGGGATCTGGCCCCGCTGCACCGCCCACTTCAGGCAGATCACGGCGGGGTGCACCCCGTGGGCCTTCGCGATTTCCACAAGCTCCGGCACCTGGATATCCGCGATATCGTCCGGCGTCATGTCCCGGTCCGGGCGGGTCGGGCTGCCGATGGGGCAGAAGCCGATGGGCTGGATGCCGTGGGCGACCACATAATCATACAGTTCCGGCTGCTGGAAACACGGATGCAGTTCCATCTCAATCACGGTCGGCAGGATCCGGCACAGGGGCAGCACCGCTTCCAGCTTCGGGATCGTCATGCTGCTCATGCCGATGTTGCGGACCAGTCCCATGTCCACCAGGCGCTCCATCTGCCGCCAGGTGCTCATGAACTCATCCACGGAGAAGGGCTTGCTGTCCGGATTCCGGCTGTCGCCGTCGCATCCCGGCGCGTGATAGTTCGGGAAAGGCCAGTGGACAAAGTAGAAGTCCAGGTAGTCCAGCCGCAGGTCCTTCAGCGTCTTGGCGCAGGAAAGCAGCACATCGCCCTGTCCGTGCATATCGTTCCATACTTTGGAAGTAATGAAAAGTTCCTCACGTTTGACGACGCCTTCCTTCATCGCGTCCTCAAAAACCTTGCCGATGAGGTCTTCGTTTCCGTAAACGGACGCGCAGTCAAACAGGCGGTATCCGCTGCGGATTGCTCCCGCCACGGCGTTGGAAACCTGTTCGGGAGTGAAGCGGTCGCTTCCGAAGGTGCCCATGCCCATGCAGGGGATTTCCTGTCCGTTGGACAGTTTCCTCTTCGGAACCAGTTTCGGGTCAATGAATGCCATCGTTTGTTCCTCCTCTGTGATTATTCTTGTATGTTTTATGCTTCCTCATTGATCAGCATAATCTTTCCGTGCACGTCCCGCGGGTTTTTGTACAGGGCGAAGGCTTCCGCCGCGCGGCTCAGCGGGAAAGTGCGGAAGATCATCGACGGGTCGAACTTCAGCCTGCCGTCCGCGAAGCAGTCAGCCGTCAGCTTCCATTCCTTCCCCGGGAACGGGGCTGAATAGCTCATCCAGCTGCCTGTCAGGTAAAACTCCTTGCGGTTCATGTTCTCCCACTGGGCAGAAGTAAAGGTCAGGTCGGTGTGCGGCGTACCGATAAAGCAGACCTTCGCCTTGTTGGCCGCCAGTTCGAAGGCCATCCGCATGGTTACCGGGTTCCCCGCGGTCTCCAGTACGTTTTCAAACCCCCGGCCGCCGGTCAGCGCCTTTGCTTCTTCCATAAAACCGTCCTTCAGCGTGTTGACGGTCTGGTGGGCGCCCATCCGCCTTGCCAGTTCCAGCCGCCCGTCGTCAATGTCGAAGGCGGTAATCTGCTTCGCGCCGAGGATTTTTGCCCACTGCAGGGTGAAGATGCCAATGGTGCCGCAGCCCAGGATTGCCACAGTCTCCCCGCCCCGGTAACGCATCTGCCGCAGCCCGTGCACCGCCACGGTGGAGGGCTCAAACATTGCCGCCTGCTCATAGGGGATCGCCGGATCATAGGGAATCGCGTTGGCGGCGGGAATCACAACGTATTCCGCGAAGCTTCCCTGCTCCCGGCTGCCGATAAAGCTGTAATGCCGGCAAAGGGAAAAGTTTCCCAGCTGGCAGTCCTCACACTTCATGCAGGGTACCAGCGGCGCGCCGCTGACCGTGTCGCCGGGTTTCAGGCCTTCCACGCCTTCCCCGACCTCAACGATGTCCCCGCTGAACTCATGGCCCAGCACCACCGGATAAAAATGGGCCCCGTGGTTCAGCACCCGCGGAACGTCGCTTCCGCAGATGCCTGTCGCCCGTATCCGGACCTTCACCGTGCCCGGCCGGCAGACCGGTGTTTCCCAGTCCGCGTAGCGGATATCCTCATTGCCGTACAGTACTGCCGCTTTCATTTCTGCCGCCGCCTTCCTTCCGTCTCATTCCTGCGCGTTCATGATTTCTTCCAGTGCGGGATACAGTTTCCGGTATGTTTCATATCCCCGGTCGTAAACCGCCTGCGCCCCCGGTTCAGGCGCGAAATGTTTTTTCACGCTTACCGTCTGCCCTGCGGCTTCCTCAAAGCCGCTCCACACGCCCGTTCCGACGCCGGCCAGCATGGCCGCTCCCAGCGTGGTCGCCGTATCGCTGGCGGGCACTTCAATGTTCCGTCCGGACACGTCCGCCTTGATCTGTGTCCAGACCCGGCTGTTGGCGCTTCCGCCCATCGACCGCAGGGTATCCGCCCGGGCGCCGGCGGCTTCGGCCGTTTCCAGGTTGTGCCGCAGCGCGTAGGCCACGCCTTCCATGCAGGCCCGGATCATCTGGCCTCGGGTGGTTCCGAAGCCCAGGCCGAAGAATACGCCGCTGGCTTTCGGATTCCAGATCGGGCTCCGTTCCCCCGCCATATAGGGCAGGAAAACCACTCCCCCGCTTCCCGGCTGCGCTGTTTCCGCCAGGCGGCTCATCTCTTCAAAGCTGAGCTCCGGGCACATCGTCTCCCGCAGCCATTTCAGCGCGCCACCCCCGCCGGTCGTGCCGCCCTGCAGCAGCCACCGTCCCGGCACCACATGGAACCCGAGAATCAGCCGGGGATCAGCGGCGTACTGGTCTGTACAAATGCTCATCCCGCCGGCCTGTCCGCCCTGCTCCTGGGTCTGTCCCCGGGGAACCCACCCCTGCGCCCAGCGTCCCGCAGGCCGCGTCCAGCCCGCCCGCGGCGACAGGGATGCCTTCTGTCAGCCCCATCCGCTCCGCGGCTTCCTTTGTCAGTTTTCCGGCAATCCGGTGGCACGGCGTCAGTTCAGGCAGAAGCCTGCGCGGAATCCCGATCTCCGCGCACATATCCTCGTCCCAGCTGCCCTTCCGCATATCGAAGCACGCAAGCCCGTATCCCTGGGACAGGTCCTGCGTGATCTCCCCTGTCATCCGGTACACGATATAACTGTTGGACTGCAGGATCTTCTCCGTCTTCTCAAATACTTCCGGCCGGTATTTGCGGTACCAGAGGATCTTCGGCCAGGTATAGCCGGGCTGTGCCGGGTTTCCGCACAGGGAAAAGAGCTTCCCTTCCGTGAGGCTTCCGGCTGTTTCCCGGCAGATTTCCGCGCTCCGGGTATCTGTCCAGATCGGCGTCGGGCACAACACCTCTCCCGCGGCGTCCAGCGCGATGGCGGACCAGCTCTGTCCGTCAACGCCGATGCCGGCGATCTCCGCCGGGCTGATGCCGCTCTCCGCGGTCATTTCCCGCACGGCACGGCATACGCCGTCCCACCAGTCCCGGGGATCCTGCTCCGCCCAGCCCTTTTGCGGATAGCTGACCGGATACTCGCTTCCCGCCGAGGCGGCGACCGTTCCGTCCGGCCTGAACAGGGCGACCTTGCAGGAGGATGTCCCGATATCGATCCCCATTAAGTAAACCGCCATGGCTTTCTCCTTCCGGTTTTATGCCTTTCCGTTGCTGCCCAGCAGCCGGATCAGTTCCTGAACCCTTGCCTGTACGGCCTTCCGGCCTTCCGCCAGGTATTTTTTCGGGTCATAGGCGTCCGGCAGGTCTGCCAGCGCCTTCCGTACCGCGGCGGTGAAAACCTGCCGCAGCTCCGTGGCGTAGTTGACCTTGCAGATTCCCCGGGCGATGCAGCCCCTCACCTGGTCCTCCGGTACGCCGGAGGTCCCGTGCAGCACCAGCGGAATATCCACCAGGGCCCGCACTTCCGCCAGCCGGTCCAGGTCCAGCTTCGGTTCTCCTTTATAGATACCGTGGGCCGTGCCGATCGCCACAGCGAAGCTGCCGATGCCTGTACGGTTCACGAAATCAGCCGCCTGTCCGGGATCGGTATACTGGGGTCTGGCCTCCATGCCGTCCTCTTTGCCGCCCACCGTGCCGAGTTCCGCTTCCACCGGCAGGCTGCCGGCCATGGCGACAACCCTGCGCGTCAGGGCGATGTTTTCTTCATACGGCAGCTTGGACCCGTCGATCATCAGGGATGTATAGCCCTCCCTGGCGCATTTCTCCGCCAGCTCATAGCTGTTTCCGTGGTCCAGGTGCAGCGCGGCCGGAACTTTCGCGTCCCGCGCCAGCCGGCTTACCAGCCCGGCAAAGCACTCCGGGCCGGCGTATTTCAGCGTGCCGGGTGTCGTCTGGATAATCACCGGCGCTTTCTCTGCTTCCGCCGCCGCGATGATTGCCTGGGCCATCTCCAGGTTTTCCGCGTTGAAGGCGCCGACCGCATAACCGCCCGCCTGGGCTTTTTTCAGCATTTCCCCCGTCGTGACAAACGCCATCCGTCCGTTCCTCTCTTTTCTCAAAGCGAATCGTTTCGCTTTTTTCACATTATATACCAGCCCTTTGTCCACTGTCAACAGTTTTATATCGGAATGTTTATTGAATAATGTCAAAAATACGATCTTGTATTTTGCTTCCTTCTGTGATACCATTTTTAAGCGAAACGTTACTGTTGTTTTCGGAGGAGTATCGGAATGATCCTGACTGTTACACTCAACACATCCATTGACAAGCTGTATCTGATGGAATCCATCCGGCCTGAAACTGTCATGCGCGTAAAAGAGGTGCACAACACCGCCGGCGGCAAGGGCCTGAACGTCAGCCGCGTCGCGGCGGGCCTCGGGGAACCGGTCACCGCCATGGGCTTTACCGGCGGCTTCAACGGACAGTATCTTGAATCCCTGGTCTCAAGTCCCCGCGTCCGATGCGCCTTCACCCATGTCAAAGGCGAAACCCGCAGCTGCGTCAACTGCTGGGATCTGTCCAACGGCCGTTCCACCGAATATCTGGAGCCCGGCGTCCCGGTCACGGCTGAGGACGTCTGCCGTTTTATGAATGATTTTCTCCGGGAGCTTCCCGGCGTTGACGTGGTCACCATCAGCGGCAGCATGCCTGTCGGCGTTCCGGAGGATTTTTACTGTCAGCTGATCCGCCGCTGCCGGAAGGCCGGGATCCCCGTCCTGGTGGACGCCAGCGGAAGCCGCCTCATCTCCGCCGCGAAGGAAAAACCTTCCTATATCAAACCCAATGAGGACGAGATCGTCCAGCTGACCGGCCATCCTTTTTCCGGTCAGGAAGAAGCGGTCC